>JADHED010000066.1_pt1 | contig 145378 bp, 106 predicted proteins | sample 8952041 | NCBI WGS metagenome assembly JADHED01 (sample SAMN16124423, study PRJNA663239) | bioreactor sludge metagenome | isolation source: sludge (control) | place: India:Bengaluru | collected 2018-09-08 | reverse complement strand
CTTCCCCGGAACGACGAGTTTATGTGTTTCGAGCCGGTCTTTGTGACGCGCCGCGACGACCCCCGTGAGTATGGAGGACCGGAATTCGTGAGGTTGTGACGCGGCGCGCTACGGACAAGCCGAGACATGACAGTGGAACGAGCCGAGCCGTGCGAGACGGGTGGCAGGAGAGTGGGCGGTTCCTCGAGTCTGAGTAGCGCGGCGAGTTGAACTCAATTGTGATGACGGTTCTCGAAACCGAGACCGGTTACGCCGCCCGTCTGGCTAACGATTTGGCGTTCAGCGGCAATGTGCCATCGAGACCGTGGAAAGAGAACTGACAGTGACTGTGTGGTGACTTTGGAAGTAGGAACAACGTGCACATTGTCCGCTGCAACGCCTGGTTAGGCGATTGTGGGCGTAAGTAGTTCCATTAGCGTCTGTTACGTTCATCGTGAACGGCAGCCCTCCTTTAGTGCTGGCCTACGCGCTTTTACTTGGAGTGGTTCCGGCTGCGACGAAAGGCGGGTCTTACGGTATGTTCTCTGCAGCGCGGTGTGAGGCGCCGCTTCGTTATGGCTCAACTTCGCCATGTGAGACCCGTCGAGCGTAGGCGGAGAGATAGGGGCGCTCGTCCTGTTCGGCCTGGCGAAGGAATCCGTCGAGATGGCTGGACTTGACGCGGTGAAGGCACCACAGAACCATCATTCGCATCCATTGCTGGCTGTCGTCAGGACGTTGCCATTCCGAAAGAGCCAGTGTTTCCACGGCGGGAGAACCAATGCGCGCAAGGGAACAAAGAGCCTGTCTCCGTACGTACTCAGAGCCGTCTTGAGAGAAAATGAGGAGCAGGGGTTCGACGCTGTCAGCGGGGGCCGTAGCCTGCCCTAGCTCCTGCGCGAACTGCCACTTCGCTTCAGGTTCGCCGCTTTCGGATGCCGCTTCAGCAAGGGGAAGGAGCAACTGCGGATACTGCACACCTATCTGGTGTGCGAGGATCTGGTCTTCGTTGTCTCGAGCAACGGCATATAGAACTGCTGCCAACTCTGCCTGCGACCAGTCGGCGAGGAGGCGCGTAGAGAGGAGATGACGGACAGCAGCATAGAGAAGCGCCCACTCTTGATATAGGCATTCCCATTCGCCTGAGCGTTGCTCCAACGGAAACGCCTCTGCCCAGGATTGAAACCGGGCCACTTCGGTCAGGAGGTCGGGCATGCTTGCATTGCGCATCTGGGAACGCCTAACATATATTCGGCAGCAAGCACCCTTCCAGTTTAGGCTGCAGAATCAGCTGCCTAAACCGGAGGGAGATTGCGAGTGGAATTGACTGGGAGTGATTGCAAAGTAAAGCTTTAGAAGGAATTGACGACCTCCTTTCTTTCTTGAAAACGTAGCGGGTTTTGCTGTCTAAACCGGCCGGAGTTAGACAGCAAATCGTCATCCAGAGAGGACGATTGCGCGGGTCAGGCCCTCTTATCACGAGGATAGTCGTACGAAGCATGCGCGTCCACATAGACCCGAAGCGCTGCGTTGAAGAGGCGCTCGTACCGCGTGCCTGGGTTCTGGAGCTAGCGGAGTTCGAACGGATCAATATCGAGTCACCTCGGCCAAGGGTCCATCCGACATCCTTACCGTGGCTCGTGCACAGTAGTCGCCGTCAAGAAACGGAACGTCGGAAGTGTCGATCTCGGCGTCGGAGAGTTCCGCCACCTTGCCCCAGTCGGTTCTGGAGATAGGCGTCGAGGCGCTGCCGCTCATGAACGGGTCCCTTTCTCAGAGAAACGACCATGATGACGGCTGGGCCCCGATCCGTGAAGACGATGACCACCAGAGTTCAAAGAAAGCCGATCCCAACCGTTCGATCCTCACCGTGAACGCTTCGTGTATCTGAATCGGTAAGCATGGGGCAGAGAGCATCTCCCAGACGTCAACGAAAGCGAGACTGCGGCGCTGGGTCTTGGATTCGCCTTCGGCTTCACCCTATTCGAACCGCACACCGAGAGAATAGCTAAGGCCCAAGATCCCTTCACCCCCGTCACAAGCCGTCCAGCGGGCTCTTCACCCCTCGCCCCCCGACCAGGTTCACAACGTGCGTGTAGATCATCGTTGTCGATACGTCTTTGTGCCCCAGAAGCTCCTGGATTGTCCTGATGTCGTAGCCGTCCATCAGTAGGTGCGTCGCAAATGAGTGCCGCAGCGTGTGACACGTCACCTTCTTATCGATCTTCGACGCCCGTACCGCGTCCCTCATCGCCTTCTGCAACATCGTCTCGTGGTGGTGATGCCGCCTCTCGATCCCCGTCCTCGGGTCTCGGCTCAAACCCGCAGCCGGAAAAACCCATTGCCACTCCCAACGCTTCCCGGCCCCCGGAAACTTCCGCTCCAGCGCGTCCGGAAGAAATACCCCTCCTGCCCCTTTCCTCCGGTCATTTTGGAAAACCTCGTTCACCCTGTCCAGATGACTCCGAAGCTCCTCCGCCAGCTTCCGCGGCAACATCGTCACCCGGTCCTTCTGCCCCTTCCCCTCCCGAATCGTGATCGCCGAAAGACTAAAATCGATGTCCTTCACCCTGAGACGTAAACATTCCAGTAGACGCATCCCAGTCCCGTACAACAACTTCCCCATCAGCCGGTCCGTTCCTCTGAGCTTTAACAAAACAGCCCTCGTCTCCTCTTTCGTCAAGACAACCGGCAACCTCTGCGGCCGCTTCGCCCGCACCAGATCCCCAATGTCCCCCGGCGCTCTCTTCAAAACATGCGTGTAAAGAAACAGGATTCCCGAGAGAGCCTGGTTCTGCGTCGAGGCCGCCACTTTCCCCTCCGTCGCCAGATGACTCAAAAAGACCCCTATCTCGGCCCCTCCCATCTCCTTCGGGTGCCGCTTCCCGTGAAACAAAATGAACCGCCGCACCCACCCAACGTACGCTTCCTCCGTCCGGATACTGTAATGATGCGTGCGAAGTGCACACCTGAGCTGGTACAGTAATTTCGGAGGCTGCTCAGCACCGGTCTCACCCACGGCCGCTTGACACTCCGTGCCCTTGGGTGTCACCCGTTCAGGTCCCGCCTGTTCCCGAACGCCTCCGTTCGCAATAACCCGGATGTCAGCCTCTTTGTTGATTTTCTCACTACTATTAGGAGGGGAGCCATGAACAAAATGATCCACTCGCCATGAACCATTTGCTTCATCCAGTCGCCTTGCCACCATGCTCCCCTCCCTCTGTCGCTATCTCGCGACACGTGGCCGATACGCCTGTGGTACGCCAAAGCCTATATCTGAATGCCGGCGATCGCAAGAAAAACGTACGAGAGCACCGATGACAAGACGTCCTTCTGACAGCTATCTCTCCCGGATCCCGGCGGACATCAGGACATCAAGACTTCAGGACACCACAATATCCGTGCCCCGGCTCCCCAGCCGGTTGCCGCCGTCAGTCCCGGTAACCGCCCAGAAGCCGAAGTGTGAAGCGGATACATTTGTGTCCGCCATCCACCGGGTCGAGAAATTGCATGGGACACCCGCCAGAAATCACACTTATCCCCTTCGCTTCGGCTTCCCGAACGGCATCGTCCGAGACACTCGTCATCCGCCGGCCTATCCTGCTCAGAAATCCGTCCCGGCGCGTTCCGAGCATGTCGTGCATCCAGATTCTCGGAATACCAAGCTTGATGCAGTCCTTCACAATGGCCGTGACGGTTGATGGCCGGTTGACAATAACCACCCCATCGATCGGACCTGGAATCGCTGACAGGGCAGGGAAGACAAACGGCTCCCGGGGCTCTTTCATCGAGGGGTTGACGGCGAAAACCTCGTAGCCAGCCCCCTTCAGCCTCTTGACGATCAAATTCGCCGGGCTCTGGCCCCGGGCCGAATACCCCGTAACCGCAAAACGTTTCTGCGAGAAGAAATCCCTGGCAAGGGAATCGATTTCAGCCACGGGGCAGTTTTACAGCGGAACAGAACTTCAGTCACCATATTCGACCGCGGTGCCATCTGGAAGCGCGGCCTCCAGGATCCGTCCGCGACGCAGCGTGATCTGCCGGCGCCGGCCCTTGATCTCCAAATAGGGGCAGTTCTTCGTTCCCCAGCGGATCGTCAAGGAAAGATCGCCCGGGGGAATCCATCCCGCGCGTTCCGTGTCAATCCAGTTTCTGAGATCAAAGTCCCACGGATCCGTTCGCATCCCCCAAAACTCGTGACCGTCCTTGCGGTAGTGGTACCGCTGCCTCAGCCAGAATTGATGCCCCTCAGACTGGTCGCGGGGCGGATCACAAAAGTACGTCATGTAGAAAGCCGAGTACTTACCGAAGATCTCGGGGTCGGCGGAGATGACACACTTCATTCCAGACAGATTCATGAGCCTCGTGATGACGTACGGGACCTCGCAACCCGTTCGTATCTCATTCTCGAGCCCGGTCTCCGCGGCGGGCGGAACCTTGCTCCTGAAATTCAAGGCTCCCGTGTACGTCAGGAAATGCGGGGACGCCTGCGTGACTACGTCCGTGCCGCCGATATCCCAAAACGGCCCGTCAAGACCGTAGATGTCCATCCGAATGGAAAAAGGCTCTCCGGTGAAGGGACAACGAGAGATCCCCGTCTCCGGCAGATTGAGCGCGTACGTTCTCTTCTTTTCCTGGATCTCTTTCTCGAGGGCACGCAGCTGCAGAATCGTCAGGTCTTCTTCGTCTTGCTGGCGGGTCAGTTCCCTGATCTGCGAAAGCAGGCGGTCGCGCTTTTCTTTTGTTAGATCCATCTCGTCTCTCTCACTTGGGCGGGACCTGGTAATTCCCGTTCGCGTCCTGGGTCCAGCCCCAGCCGGGGTTCGGCTCCATGTTGTACCCCTCGGCGTTCTTTTCGTTGAAGTAATTCGCGAGTTCTTGCTCGGAATTGATGACCTTGACGTTGCCCTCTCCATCAACGGCCGTCACGGGACCCTTGAACGGCTCGGGATGCGGGTTCCTCGTCTCGGGACCGTGGTGGATGACACGCGCCGGGTCTGGATTCCCTTCCGTCGGCTTCTCGGTTGCCTTCTGAAGCGCCCGGACCGCGTCCTCCTCCGCTGGCGTCATCACCCCCTTCACGGGGTCATAGGGTTGCGGTTCCTGCTTCGGACCCTTTGTGCCGATGGCGAGCAGGTCGTAGTCCGCCGTCATCGGTTTTCCCGTCTCTGGGTCCGCCAGAACCGTCAGGTCTTTCGGCGGGGCACTCGAATCAACCTTCCCCCGGTCAATCGGCACTTGCGGGTTCTCCGCATCGTAGAGAACGCCGTTTCGTTCGATCGCATAGATGTAGTCCGGAGGGGGAGAACCGTTCTTGTAAACCTTGACCGGTTTCCCCTCAACCGTGTAAGGCACCGCCTTGGCCGCAGGCGGATCGCCGTTGAGCGATGACTGGACTTTCTCGTTGTATTCCGGGATCCGGCTCGGATCGTCGGCTTTGAGTTTGCTGAACTCCTGATCGACGGGGATGAGCCCCTTGTGGGGACCGGAGTCCGCCGATTTCCCCTTGATGTTCAAACCCTTGGTCGCCGAGCCTTCCTGGAGACGTCCCACCGCGTTCTCGTTGACGGGACGGAAAAGGTAGACCTCGTCCCGTTTCTGCGCGGTTTTTGCCACGGCGTCGAGATGCTCAGGGAGGAGGGGAGTCGCTGGACGCCCCTTTGCCGCCTGTGCCTGCTGCAACTGCCGGTACCCCTTCTTGGCTCCGAGAGCTGTCAAGGCAATACCGACAACGTCAAATGCCACGTCGGCCAGCAGCTGGTAGCCTCGCTGCGGATCGTTCGGATTCTGCCGGTAGCGGTTGATGGCCCCCACGAAGGGGACGGCGCCAATCAGCGCATCCATGCAGGCTTCAGCACCCTTTCCCTCCGGGGCAGAGGCGGCCGCCATGGCCATTCCCGCGCCCGTGCTCCCAATCCAGCCGCCCGCTATGGCTCCCACAACGGCTCCAGCCGGTCCTCCAGCCAGAAACCCGAGCGCGCCTCCGGCGAGACCACCCACACCGCCCGCCGCCCCGGCGATGGCACCGCCAGCCAGGGCTGATCCCATGCCCTTGTACCAGGGGTCGCCGTGGATGGCGTTCGTGGTTGCCTGGTGAACGCCAGCGAAAGCGGCCCCCACGACGGCTCCAATAGCCGCCGCCCCGGCGACAGCCGCCAGGATAGGGAGAAACGCCAACCGGCCCAGAGTGTCAGCAAAGGCAAGCGGGTTGTTACGCGCGTAAACGTAGGGGTTCGTTTCCCCTCCGAAAAAGAGGGGGTCCGGTGAAATGTAGCGCCCGGCTCCGGGGTCGTAGTAGCGGAAGACGTTGTAGTAGAGACCCGTCTCCTCGTCTTCATATTGACCGGGATAACGCAGGGGCTGGGGGATCAGCGCCGAGAGGATACGGAATGAGGGGCCTAGCGGTTCCGCTGCCCAGACGGTCCGGCCGGAGGAGTCGAAGAGCCGTAACGGGCTCCCGATGTGGTCCGTCTCGTAAAAGAAGAGCTGCCCGTTCCGGCGCATGGCCAGCGGGCATGAAGTGCCTGGGACATACAGGTAATCGACCCGCTCGCCCTCTGGGCCCCCGGTTTCCTCTCCGATAAGCTGGAACCCGCTCCAGAAAAACTGAGTGGTCACCCCGTTGACGGTCTTCCTGGTGCGCCGGCCCAGGATGTCGTATTCGTAATTGACCGTCGTGCCATCGCTTCGGGTGGCCTTCGTTAAACGGTTGAACGAATCCCACGTGTAGCTGAGAACGCGGCGGCCTTCGCGACGGCTAGCCATGTTGCCCATCTCGTCGTGAGAGAAGTCGAGCTGCCCGTTCCCGAGAATCTCGTCGAGAGGACCAAACTCAAAGGACTGCCCGGAAAGAACACGCGTATTGCCGTTCCTGTCGTACGAGAGACTGACGTCCCCCACGGGAGAACGGATGCCGGTGAGCCGGTCCTCGGCATCAACTTGGTATTCGAACTCCCCGCGCTGCCCGTCCTTTACGCGCGCCAGGATCCCGTTGGCATCGTACGCGTAAACGCGGTCGTTGCTCCCAGTGGATGCCCGCGTCTGGCTCGATTCCAAAAGGCCCTGGGCGTTGTACCGGCGCGTGATCTGAAGCCCGCCAGGGAAGCGGAGCCCGCCGACAAGGCCTCGAGAATCGTACCGAAGCTCGTAGACCTTGTCGTCCCAGTCATGAATGGCCGAAATCCGCTCGTCTTCTCCATATTCGAAACGCAGGGTGCCACGGCCCGTGGATGCCGCAAGAAGCCGCCCTTCCTCGGAAAACTCGAGTTTGGTCCTCTCCTTGCCGGCTTCCTCGCCAATCAGCCTGCCGTCCTCCCCGTACTTGAAGACGATGCTCTGATCTCCCTCGGCGGCTTCCAGCAGGTTGCCGTGGTCATCGTAGGAAAGACGAAGCTTCTTCCCGTTCGGGTACGTTACCTGTTCAACACGTCCGCTGCCACCTGTCCTGACTGTAATCAGCCGGCCGTCCCGGCGACGGATGCGTTCCGTTCCTTCTTCCCGGTACGATGCCTGCATCTTCCCGCCGTCGGGGTAAACCACCGTGGCGGTGCCGGATGCTCTATCCTCGACAAATCTCCACTTCGCCCCCTTCTGGTTCACGAGTTCCGAGAGCCTGCCGTCCTCGGCATACCGGAAAGAAAGCGATGTGCCGTCACGACCGGTCAGCCGCTCGATCTGGCCCCCTTTCGAGGAGACGACACGCAGAGAGCCACCCCTGGCATCGAAAAACGAGACCGGGATGCCATCCTTGCCGTATTCGATGCGAAGAAGCGATTCCTTCCCGGAAAGCAATTCAACCGGGAGTCTGTCTTTGTAGACAATTTCCCGGGAGGTTCCCGCGGCATCCGTGATGCGCTGAACCTGGCCTTCCCGGTTGTATTCGTACCGGATGTCCGAACCGGCGGAATCCGAGATGCGGAGGGGCCGGCCGCGCTCATCACAAGCGAAGCCGTGGTTTCGTCCGGCCGAGTCTCGCAGTTTTGAAACGTGTCCCGTCGCGGGGTCGAAGCCGACACGAACGGGACCTTTCCCCGGGTCCCTGACGACCAGGTCACCCGTCTTCTCTTCCAGCCGGGCATCCCAGCCTTCCGCAAGCAAGACATCCAGGAGCTGTCTTCGGTACGTGAACGGGGGGGTGCGGAGAGCTTTCAGTTGATCTTCCCGGAGTTTCATCGTGTCTCCCCGGCCGGAGTCTCAGTTTTCAGAGGGAGCGTTTCCGCGATGAGCTGGTCCCGCTCGAGCCGGTACCGAATGACTCCTATTCCATCCTCCGTTTCGGTAAGGAAGACCTCGATCGCGGCAAACAACTCGGCCAGCTGTTTTGCCGAACACGTTGGCATCAACTTACGCAGGACCCTCGGATCGTAGAACCGGAAGAAAAATTCTTGCCCTTCCTCGTCTGCCACCACGAAGAGCTTGCGCAACTCTTTCTGCAAAGCTTCGGCATCACCCTTCGCGAGCAAGAGAATGCCGGGGTTCTGGCCGGCCCAGGGAGCCCATGCTTCCAGAATGGGCTCCTCTGGATCGACCGCAAACACGTAAGGAGCGACCTCCCAGAGGTCCGAGGCGCTCTCTCCTTCGAAGAGTGAGTAGATCTGGCTTCCATTTTGTGAGGCGGCTGCTGCCAGGGGAAGGGCCCTCGCCCCGTCAACGAGTCCAAAAAGCCGGGTTCCCTCGGGACGTTTCAGGTCTCTGAGCGTGGAAATGAAGCCGTTACTCATCTATGCCTGCCCGCACGCCGCGCAGTTACCTTTGCAGACCAGTGCCGCGCCTGTTGCGGCCGCATTCTGGAACGCCGCCGCGGCCGCGCCTCCACCACCACCTCCTCCGGACCCAGAGTTGCCGATCATGACTGTGGGGCAGCCCATCGCGATCTTGTTCGGGGGACCGATGGCTTCCAGAATCGTGTCACCCATTCTGCACGCCGGCATGTTCTCGATCGACACGGTCGGGGAACCGTCGATGACGACGCCGGGGCCGTGTGGCGGGATGGGCCATGGCGTGGTGCATGCGTGAATGCTCGAACCGCCGCCTGCCGCGGCCGAGAGGCTCGCCCCCATGGCGGCCGCCGCAGCCGATTTGGCAGACTCGGCCGCCGTGCGGGCCGCGGTGGCTGCGGCAGCCGCCGCTGGAGCGCCGGGGGTCCCGGCCGCGGCCACTGCGGCGGCCTCGGCCGTCTTGGCGGTGGTTTCGGCGATCTTGAGGCTCGCTTCCGAAGCCTGCTGGGCGGCCTGAAGCCCGGCGCTGGCCGCCAGCGGGATCCCTTTCCAGGCTGGCAGAAACCCGATCATGACCGTGACCGCCGGAGGGCCACCCGTCAGAACTGGGGGCAAGGGATGCATCACGGCATCCGTGATGCGGGCAGCTGGTTTTCCACTCATGAACGATCCCTCCCGGCTGCCTTAGCTAGACTTGCGTCCCGTCGTGTCGTTGTCTGCTTCCTGGGGCGCCGTCGGGGCCGCGCTCTGGGCGTCCGCGGGGCTGGCTGGGCTCGATCCGCCGCCGGCACCAGCAGACCCGCCGCTATTGATCTTGACCATGAGGCCAGAGATCGAAACGCCGCTCGGGTCAATCGTGATGAAACCGCCCGCGGCCTTGATCGTCAGCTGCATTCCCGCCTCGATGACGACCTTCATCCCCCCCTTGATGTGCACTTCCTGCATGGCATCCACGGCGTACTTCGGGCCCGTCTTGATCTGGGTGTCGCCCCCAGATTTGATGGAAAGGCCGCCGCTGACGTCGATCTTGTGGTCGCCCGACACTTTCAGGTCGTAGCCCGCACCGACTTTCTCGGTGAGCTTCTGCTGAACGGAGAGGTCCATGTTTCCACCCTCGGGACCTCCCACCAGGAGCTTCATGTTGCCTTCGATCTTTTCCTGGTGGTGACGCTTGACAGTGATGTGCCGGTCCCGGTGGGTGAGTTCCAGGTAGTCGCCGGTTTTGTCGGATTCACTCCCCACGATTACGTGCCGGTCGTGGAGGATCCTCTCCTTCATGTCGTTCTTCACCCTGACGTCCATGTCTTTCTGGGCGTGGATGAAGATCTGTTCGGAAGATTTTTTGTCCTCGAAGCGAAGTTCGTTGAAGCCGTCACCGCCGAGGGAGGAATTGGTCTTGAGGCCACTGCGGGTCCTGTTGTCGGGGAGCGTATAGGGAGGCATCTGGTCGGCGTTGTAAACGACGCCGACGATGATGGGCTGGTCGGGGTCGCCCTCGAGGAAGTCGACGATAACTTCCTGACCCACGCGCGGCCAGAAGTGAGAGCCCCACTTCCTGCCCGCGGAGAGCTGCCCCACGCGAATCCAGCACGAACTGCTGGCGTCTCGCTTTCCCTGGCGGTCCCAGTGGAATTGCACTTTTACACGGCCGTACTTGTCGACGAAGATCTCCTCCCCGGACGGTCCGACAACAACGGCAGACTGCGAGCCCGGGACCACTGGTTTCGGAGTAGTCCTGGGGGGGCGGAAGGGGAGCGAAGACGGGATGCAAGTGAACCAGGCGCGGTATTCCGTTTCCGCCGCGCCAGACCGGAATTCCCAGAACTGCTCGGTATCAATGCTCGACTCGACGATGACGTACTCACCATCCGCGTTGAAGTGCCTTTGCAGTTTGAACTTGTGACCGGACCGAAGGTGGCGCGCGTTTGTTTTCGCGGTGATGAGCATGCCAGGGGTCGTCTCCTGGCCCATTCGTATGCCCGCGGTGCGGGTGCTGTCCGGAAAGATCTTGTTGATATCCGATGCGCGGTCCGCGCCGCCCGGGTCAACACCATCGAAACGCTGAGCGTAGGCTCCAGGCCAGTCATAGAGTTCGAGGTTCGAGTTTGCTCCGAGCTTGAATTTGTGCGTCACCGTGCCCGCGGAAACAGATGTGAGAATCGGCTCCTGAGCCTCGAGGTTCCTGTGTGGAAGCTCGAAGCAGTGATCCCAGAGAGTGGTTTTCCCTGAGCGCAAGTTCTGCTGCTTTTCCCATGTCAACACACGCTCCTCGTCCCTGATGCCCCCCTTCAGCTCCTCATAGGGCATCTGGACGAGGCCGGGAACGTCGTCGTGTCCAGATGGAGTGTTAGCAACGACCATCGTGTGGTTCCCGTCCGCATGTTTGTAGTAGTAGAAGATGCCTTCCTCTTCCATTAGCCGGCTGGCGAAGGCGAAGTCGGATTCACGATACTGCACGCAGAAATCACGAGTCTGGAACGTGCCCATGATGCGGTAATCAACCGTGAGCCCGGCAAAGACCTGCCTCAGGATGTCTGGAACGGAGATCTGCTGGAAGATCCGGCTCTGGGTCTTTCTCGTGAGAATCCAGAATTCCGGAACGAGCAGCAGTTTGTAACTCGTGAACTCGTGGTCCCGGCCGCCCTCGGAAACGGCACTGCAAATTCCGTTGATGTAGCAAGGGGTCTCATCCTTGCCCATCTTCATCTTCACGGTTGCCTTCTGGCCGAGAAGCTTGTCGAAGGGAATGTCACTCGTGTTTTCCGCGAAGGCCAGAACCTCGTACTCGAAAAGACGTGACAGGCCCTCCTGGCCCTTGATTCCCTGAAAGAGCAGAACGTCCTTTCCGAGAGGCGTCGTCAGTTCGAACTTACGTTTGGATTGAGAGTACTTTGGCATCCTATCCTCGCAGTCAATTCAGAAGAAACGTTAGAGAGGCCTCGAGTTGTCGTGAGGTCTCGCCAGAAGAACCTAATGCTTGCGCCTGAAATCTAGGCCCTGAACCCGTTTTGTGCCGTGATTTCTCTCATCTCGGGGAACGAAAGTCAAAGGGGTGTGGTCAGGCTCCCGCGGGGCGAGGGGAGATTCACTCCCGTAAGAAACAGGGAATGCTCCCGCTCAAACTCTGACTCTTCAGGGAATCTCAGACGATTTTGAAAGCGGCTTGGCAAAGAACCTCACCGCCGCCACCTGTTCCATTCGCCCCGGGATGCTGACCCGCTCGTTCAGGGCCTGGCAAATGGAGGGCCAGAAGCGCGGATCCGCAGCCTTTCCCTTCAGGCTGCCAAACCAATCCTGGGGTTGGGTTCCGCGCAGTTCCAGCCGGCGTTCCTTGATGAGCCGAGCCCATTCGTGCCGTTCGCGTCCCGCCAGGTCCACCACCGTAAACGTGACCTGGCCCTGGAAACGATGGACGAAAACGATTCCGGCTCCGTTGAATCCGGTTCCATCCAGACGCAGAAACGCGGCCCGCCCTCTCAGAGAATCCTCCAGTCCCTGCAGAAGCCCCTCGACCAGAGGATGGCCGGAAGCGAAGAAGTCGAGGTCCTCGCGTTCGACGGCCTCCTCACGGTCGAAGGTCCCGAGAAACCGCGAGCCGCCGGGGACACCGGGTAAGTGGTCGATGACGGCCTCGCCCCCGAACTCGATGTACCAACAGCGCTTTCCGGGCCTGTCCGCGATGTCGAAGCCGAGAACACGGGCCGCGTTGAGGACGTACCGTTCCATGGAGGCGTCGAGTTCTGGGGGAACACGGGCCAGAATCGAGGGTCCCTTTTCAGCGCCGTAGGCGTTTGCGAGAAGGTGGTGATGCGCCCCGGTTGTTCGTAACTCCACCGCCGTCCTGACTTCCTCGATGATGGCATCCACGGGCAGCGACGACTCTCCCCTCAACCGGCCGATGCGTTCTGCCTTGAGGATCAGGTGTTCCACACGCGACAGAGAGCGTTCGAGCCCGCCGAGGGGCTCGGAGAAGACACCGATCGCTTCGTACAGCTTGACGAGTTCCGATTCGAATCCGCCAGGCGGACGGAAGTAGATGATTTCGACTGGCCGGGTGCGGTTAATGCGGTCGAGCCGCCCGATTCTCTGCTCAACGGCGGCCGGGTCTCTCGGCATGTCGAACATGACGAGTCGCCGGCAAAACTCGAAGTTGCGGCCCTCTCCGCCGCATTCCGTCGAGATGAGGTACTGGGGGCCGTCCTCTCGCCGGAACTCGGCGCACTCGATGTCCCGGCGGTCGGGGGAGAGTTCTTCGTGGAAGATCCCGACGCGTTTACGCGTTCCTGTCTCCAGAACATCCTTCAGTGCGTTGAGGGTGTGTCTCTCGTGGCAGAAGATGAGGGTCTTTCCCTCCTCTTCACCCCCGTTTGCAAAGGCCCGTGTCTTCTCGACGATCCATTCGACTCTGGGGTCAGAAAGATCTTCCCGCGTGTCCCCTTTCAGAGTGGCCCGGTCGAGAGATCTCGAAATGTCGACGGGCAGGGGGACCCGGGGCGGCAGTCCGCCGATGTCGATGCGCCGGGTGGCGCTCGTGCAGGGAGGCAGGGGTCTGCCCTCCTGAAGAGACCGCAGGAATTCCTCCTCGCAACTGTAAGCGTCTGGCCGCACGAGTTCGAGGAGACGGAAGAACCCATCCGCATCGGCCTCGAGCGGCGTGGCCGAGAGGAGCAGAACGTGCCGCGCCGAGCGGGTCAGAGGGGCCACTGCCCGGTAAGCCTCGTTTCCATCGTCGCTCTTTCCCCGCTCGAGCCGGTGTGCTTCGTCGACCACGAGAAGGTCGAGACGGGCAAAGGATGCCTGCGTGACGAGCTTCGGATTGTCAATGAGGTCCTCGATGGCGATGACGGCGTGCGCGTGCGCTTCGAAAGGGTTAAAACCTGGACCCAGTTCGATTGCCACGTCGTCGCGGCGGCGCGAGTCGAGCCAGACGAAGGTCTGATGGAACTTCCGGTAGAGTTCTCCGAGCCACTGAACCGTCAGCGTGGATGGAGCGACGACCAGGGCTCGAGTGGCTCTGCCCGTCCTGAGGAGCCGGGACAGGATAAGACAGGCTTCTATGGTCTTGCCGAGCCCAACCTCATCAGCCAAAAGCCACCGCACAGGGTCTCTCTGAGTGGCCTGTTCGGCCACGTAAAGCTGGTGCGGGAAGAGCGCAATCCGGCCCCCGAGAAACGAACCGAGTCCGGATGCCTCACGAAAACGGGAGAGGAACACCCCGTCCAGCCGGTTCACCCATGCGGCTCCCCGGTCGGTCTGAAGAGCCGCCAGCCGTTCCATGGGATCCTGGGGCAGCTCGAGGGGCCAGAGGTCCCTTTCGGGGTAGACGCGGCCATCCGTGAGCCGGAAACGAGGAACGGGCGAGCCGGGGGAGACGTCTAACCGGCTCTCGATGCGTGCCACCTCACCCGTCGTCTCAATCCGAACCCTGAGACCTGGAAGCAGCTCGAGGGGTCTCAGGGCATTGTCGTCAGACGCCAGCGTGAGGCGCTGATTGGCCCCGGGGAAGAACACCGTGATTCTGCGACCCATGACCGACTCCACTCGTCCCGGACCAAGGTCGGGGTTGTACCGGTGAACGAGCCTGTCGGATTCCTTGAACGGCAACCGCACTCCGTGACCGCTCATGTGCTCTTCTGAATTACCTGATGGCCCCGGAGAACGGGCGCTCGTCTCGCACGCTGGCCAGGGACGAACTGGCGCCAGACGGAACGGTGAATTTCACGCTTGTTCCTCTTGAAACCTGGCTGTCAATCGACAGACGGCCTCCGTTCTTGGCAACCAATTCCTGACAAATGATGAGACCGAGGCCTGTTCCGCGCTCCTGGGCCGTTCCCGGTGTGCTGAAGGGGACCTTTCCACGCAAAAGCCTGGGGAGATCGCTCTCGGGAATGCCGAGTCCGGTGTCTTCCACGGAAATCTCGACCCACTGGCTGTCTTCGGAGCAACGGGAGGCACGGATGGTCACGCGCCCTCCCACGGGGGTGAACTTCAGCCCGTTCGACACGAGGTTACGCATCACGGCCGTGATCATGTTCTCGTCGGCCACGACGTAGGTATTTGCTGGCGCGGCGTTTTCGAGGGAGATCCCCTTGTTTTCAGCCACTCCCGAAAAGAGCGTGAAAATCGTCTCCACGGCGGCGTGGAGATCGAGCATCGCGGGCGCCGGGTCGAACCTGCCGAGCTGAAGGCGAGACCAGTGGAGCAGGTTGTCGAGCAGGTCGTGAACAGACTGCGCGGACCTCAGGATCCGGTCGGCGGAGCGTCTGACGTCCTGCGGCGTCACCGTTTCCGCCTTGCGGTAGAGCTGATTGGCAAACCCGAGGACCGGCATGAACGGGCTGCGCAAGTCGTGGGCGACGATAGAGAGGAACTTGTCCTTGGCTGCGTTCGCTTCCTCCAAGTCGTGAGCGTGTTGTTCGACGAGCTGGAAGAGACGGGCGTTCCGGAGTGCAATTGCTACCTGGTCCGCCAGGGTTTGCAATGACATCCGGTCTTCCACTTGAAAGCTGTCAGGGTTCTCGGCGTAAAGGTCCAGGATTCCCAATACGTCGTCTCCGATCTTCATCGGGAGAAGTAATTCACTGCCTGCATCCGGCAGATAACTCGTGAACCGGCTTCTCGGGTCGACCTCGACGTCCTCCAGGAACTCTTGACGGCCCGTCTGGAAGACGGCGACGAGAGCCTCCTCGTCTGCCTTTACCGAAACCCTCGAGCCCTCGGGGATGCTCCCTTCACGCCGTCTTCCCATCCCGATCCGGAGCACGATTTCGTTCTCGTGGACGAGCCAGATGCCCGTGAAGAGGAAGCCGAACTGTGACTGAATGAGCTGGACGACAACAGGGAGAAGTTCTTCTTCGTGCAGGATCGATGTGATTCTCTGGGAGAGACGGGCCGCGGCCTCGAGGTGGAGGTTACGCTGGGTCAGCTTGGCGTTCGAGTCCCGAAGAGCGAGCGTCAGGGATCTGATTTTCAGGTGTGTGGCCACCCGGGCCAGAACCTCTTCCTGCTGGAAAGGCTTGGTGATGTAGTCGACGGCGCCGACGGAGAATCCTTTGACTTTCTCCGAGGTTTCGGAGAGAGCCGTCATGAAAATGATGGGGATGTTTTTCGTTTCCGCCTTGGCCTGCAACCTCTGACAGGTCTCAAAACCGTTCAGCCCAGGCATCATGACGTCGAGGAGAATGAGGTCTGGAGACGCCAGTTCTGCTCTTTTGAGCGCGGTCTCGCCATCTCGCGCCGTGAGAATCACGAAACCGAATTCCTTCAAGTAGTCTGAAAGGACAGCGAGGTTCGTCGGGTTGTCATCCACGATGAGGAGGCGGTGGCCCGATGGCTCCACGCCTGCGAGGACGCGCATCCTGCCTTCGTTCATCGCCGTGCCTCGACCCTGGCCTCCAGAAGAGCCAGGATTTTCGAGTCATCAAATTCTCGTGCCAGCTCTCTTATGCGCGACGAAAACGCCCGGCTGGCCGGAAATTCACGCTCGAGCCTCAGTGCCTGTTCATGCAAGGTGAGCATCTCTCCCCGCAAGGCCAGATCATACAAGAGCTTTAGTTCTCGCTCTGGCAGTGCATCTTCGGGTGTGGCCGCATCCGGCGTTTCTGTCCGGGCCGGCGCACTCGTTTCCTCGTTTCTAAAAGTCCACGTAATCCCGAGGTACTGTTCGAGAACTCGAAAGAGCTTCTCGGCGGAGACTGGCTTGGGAAGGAAATCGGTGCATCCGGCTTCCTGGCTTTCCCGCTTGTGTTCATCAAAAACGCTCGCGGACGTCGCGATGATCGGGATCCTCGCGCAACTTTCGAGTGAACGCAGGATCTTGGTTGCTTCGAAACCGGAGAGGACCGGCATGATGATGTCCATCAAGATGAGGTCGGGTGGCGTTGCTTTTGCGAACCGGATGGCGTCCTCGCCGTCCTCGGCTTCCGCCACCTCAAAACCCAGCGGGCGCAGGAGGTCTGTCAACACCGCCCGGTTACTGGGTTTGTCATCCACCACGAGGATCGTCTTCCTGGGCCCCGAGTAACCCGCGATGTCGCGAGCATTTTCGATGCCGGTGTCCCTTTCGGGAGGTTCCACGATGTCGGCCGCCACGTCGAAACCAAAGAGGCTCCCGTGACCGGGCTGACTCCTTACCGTGAGATCTCCTCCCATGGCACGCACGAGCCGCCGGCTAATGGCGAGCCCGAGCCCCGTTCCCTCGATCCGGCGGGTCGGGTCCCCCACTTGCTCGAAAGGCTGAAAGATCTTCTCGATTTGATCAGCCGGAATTCCAACGCCCGTGTCCTCGACCTCGAAATGCAGGAGAACGCGTTCCAGAGTTTCGCCGGGCCTCACCATCACGCGGAAGGCGACGATTCCCCTGTCCGTGAACTTGATGGCGTTGCTCAAGAGGTTGGTGAGAACTTGGCGCAGGCGCTTTTCATCGATGGAAATGATGATGGGTATGGGGGAGAGCACCTGGTAATCGAAGACGATGTTCTTCTGTTCCGCCCGGAGCCGCGAGATGCCGACGAGAGATGAGAGAAACTCACTGAACGCGAAGGGCGAGGGGACAAGCTCGAGTTTGCGGGCCTCGATTTTTGAGAGGTCGAGGACGTCATTGATGAGGGTCAGGAGGTGTTCTCCGCAGTCCTTGACGACCTGAATACCGTCGAGCTGTGCGGACGTCAGGCGGGAGTCGCGCAACAGGATTTGTGAGTAACCGAGGATTCCATTGAGCGGGGTTCGCAACTCGTGCGACATGTTGGCCAGGAATTCGCTCTTGGCACGGTTGGCGGCTTCGGCCATGTCCTTGGCTTCGGCCAGCTCAGCGGCCTGCTGCATGGACTCCTTGAGCAGCCTCTCGACCTCGCGCCGGGCCTTTTCCCGTTGCAGTGTCAACAAGATGCGGAAAAGGGTGCTCGAGAGAATCTCGCGCAGTTGCGCATAGACCTCCCACTTGCGGTGCTCCGCGGCCACAACCATGTAGCCAAGCGGCTTGCCGCTGAAAGAGAGGGGTTCGACGAGCCGCAGGGGATGCTGAGGACTGTCGAATTCGCCGGGAGGCAAGAGGCCTGCCGTTGGGAATGGCGTGCCTTCCCTGTCCGTCTGGCAGACTCCGCCGCGGTAGGCCAGGACGACCCTTGATGTTTCTGGAAGGCTCTCCGGAGCTTCCAGATGCCCGGCTCCCTCGAACAAAACGACGTAACAAGAGTCGATGCCCAGCCCCGGCAGGTGTTTGGCGACCGCCTGTCCGAACTCCTCCAGATCCACCACGGCACCCACCGAGTGATCGATGTCCTGCAGGGCCGCTTCAAACTTTTCCCGGATCAGCCGCCGCCAGGAGAGAACTCCTTGAGCCGCCTCCGTCAACACAACCCGGGCCTGGTGGAAAAGGTTCTCCACCCTGATGATCTGGCCTCTCTCCTGGCAGCTCGGCAGGATCTGAGCCCGCAGGGTCGACAGGACGTTTTGCCAGAGAGCTGTCTCGTCGATACCTCCTTGGACGGGCTGGACCGTCGACCGGAAAAGGGGGAGAAAAGTCTGCGTTTTTTCGCTGGTGTCGTAAAGAAAAGACGAAACGAGCGCCCGGAGAACGTCGACGCTAGGGGGGTCTGACAGCAGAAGACCGTCAACTTGGCGTGGAGAGTTGACGACCGCGATGCGCGCGACGTCCGAGAGCTTTTCCACAATCCGATCGGTATCAGCGGGAAGCTCTTCGAAAAGGCTCCGGCTCTCGGCCGTGGCTTCCACCGCCACTTCCTCGATGACGGGAGACAGACAGCCGCACGAGGTTCGCAACACGATCTCGGTTGGGACGCGCAAGTTCTCTGGCTCTGCTTGCTTTTTGACAAGCCGCAAGAGGAGTTCACTCGTGTGGCGCCCGGCGTCGAAGAAGGGTTGCCGCACGGTCGTCAAGGGCACGACGGCCAGCCGGGCCGCCTCGACATCGTCGAATCCCGCGAGGGCGACGTCGCTTGGTACGCGAAGGCCCCGGTTCTGAAGCTCCTGGAGCGCGCCGAGGGCCATGGCGTCATTGGCCGCCGCGATCGCTGCAAAGTGGTGCCCGTTCTCGATCAGCATCGAGACGGCCGCCCGCCCGCCCTGTTCCGAGTAGTCACCGGGTGTGACAAGGAGTGGATCGAGCGGGATCCCATGCTCCTCGAGGGCGGAAATGTAGGCGCGGTAGCGATCGCGAGATTCGGCCTGGTCGGAAGGCCCCGAGATGAAGGCGATGGACCGGTGCCCGTGGACCTCGATGAGATGGCTGACCACGCGGTGCATGCCCCCGAAGCTGTCTGGCAAGACGACAGAGACGTTCTCGGCCTCCACCACTCCGCATACGACCGGTTTTGGCGCATAACGCGAACAGAAGCGCCGGATGGACTCCGAGTCCGAGCCGAGGGCGAGTTCACCGACGATGACGATCCCGTCGAGCGGGAGCCGCGCCGCAAGGTCATAGACCCAGCTCAGGCCGGACTCGGCCGCCTCGATTCGCCCTCCGGCGAACCAGAGAACGCCCGCTCCCGCGGCTGCCGCGCCAGCAGCCACCCCCGAAAGGAAGAAGTTGCCGTACCAACCCCTCAGTTCGGCGGAAAGAACTCCAATCAGGGGTCGAGACGGGGCTCCCTGGGCATCTGTGAAATGTGGCAGCACCGGCGTCATGACGAGAGCTTATCGTGCCAGGGGCCAAAAGAAACGGAGCGCTTCAGGGATCCGCGCCCGCCAGCTTCCCCAGCTGTGGCCTTCTGGAACCTCCGTGTAGAGCACTCTGGCCCCGGTCTTCGAAAGGGCACTCTTCACGGCTCTGCTTGCCGCCAGAAGGTCCGCGCCATGCAGGTTGTTCTCGAACGTCCCAACATCGATGTAAAAAAACGCGGGCGTCCCGCGGCTGTTTTGAAGCCTCTCCAGGAGACTCCGGAACCGCTCCTGGCTCCCATTCCCGGTGCTTTGCGCACCGCAGCGCCCAAAGTAGTGGGGGTACTTCGCCGCCAGGTTCAAGGCGGCATAGCCCCCGAGAGACACTCCCATGATCCCGCGCGAGGCGGGTGCGTTTTGTGTGCGGTAAGTCCTGTCGATGAAGGGAACAAGTTCCCGAATCAGGAATTTCTCAAAGGAAACGAGGCGCGTCTCGTACTCCTTTGTCCTCTCGAGAGGAGGAATCAAGACCAGGATGGGCGGGCGGATTCCGTGCCTTGCAATCGTGAAGTCAGCCAGCAGATTGACCGCGCCGAGTTCGATGTAGTCCTCACCATCTAGCATGTATAAAACCGGGTAGAGGTTGGAAGAGCCGGCATCGTACCCGGGAGGCAGATAGACCTGCACGATTCGCCTCTTGTTGGGAACTTGACTTTTGAATGCGTGTTTCTTGATCGTGCCGCGCGGAATGTCGAGCCCCGCTTCGAGACCTTCGGGTGCCGTGTAGCCCGGCAGCCAGAAATGGGAGTTCGGGCCAAATCCCCCTTTCATCGTCCGTGGATTCAGCGGGTCGAGCACCCATTCTTTTCCGGCGATGAACTTGTAATCGAGGCGGGCTCCCTCGGGGAAGGTGTAGACACGGTAATGGAAATTCGTTTGTTCGATCCGTTCCATCGGGTCCGAGGTCTGGTTCCAGCCGTTCATATCTCCAGCGAGAAAGACGGACGGGGTATCGCCTTGAAAAACGAACACCGTTTTGTAATGGCCCTTCCCGGGCAGCGGTTCGATGAGAGGGAGCCCCTCCTTCTTGATGCAGGCGGCGTATGCATCCACAAACGTCTGACGCGCTTCTCTCGACGCCTGGGCCCGCGCCTCCTTCACGAAACTGTCGAAGGGAGCACAGGCCTCGGAGGGTTGCAGGGCCCCCTGGAGGAGGATCGGCAGGAACAATTCGGCGAACATCCCTTTTATGATGCCTGTCATGAGGAAGATTGGATATTGGTTTGTCACTGCCGTCGTCTTTCTTTGCGGATGCGGTCCGCACGTCACGCTGACCCACACCGTTCCCGCACCCTATAACTTGGGCCTCATCGAAAAGATCGTGCTCGTGGAGGCTCTCGGGTATTCGGACGACGTCCGCGAGGTCGTTTCGCGGATGGCTGACATTTCCCGGTACCGGGGCTTCTACCAGTTCATTGATGCGCGGTCCGCGAGGATGCCGCTTCGTTTGTTGAAGTCCACCAAGGAGGAAAAGGAGGCCGAGCGGTTTCGAGAGGAGTGGAATGCTGGCGTCTGGGCGGGTCTCGAAGTTCTGGACTGCCGGATCCGGATGCTGAGTAAGGCAGTCAAGGAGAAAGACGACAAGAAGAACGAAATCACCGTTACGAAGTATTGGCATGAGGCTTCCTGTGAGGTGAAGGTGGATCTCGTGAACGCCTCTGATGGGCGCGAGATTGCGTCGTTCGGCGTCGTTGGAACAGGGGAGACCGATCCGGCCGCCAGCTCAGGACCAACGGAAGCCGGTCAAGCGCGGGTGAATGCCCTGGCAAGCGCCGCTGAGCAGGCGGTGGACCGGTTCACGCCGCGCCGCGTATCAGAGTACGTTTCAATTGACAAGGACGCTCCGCTTGGCAAGGAGGGCGGAAAGCTCGTCTCGGACAAAAAGCTCGTCGAGGCACGCCAGTTCTGGGAGGAAGCTCTCGACAGCCATGCGAACTCCGCGCCGTTCCTCTACAACCTGGGCGCCGTGTGTGATGCTCTGGGAGATACCCAATCCGCCAGGAAGTACTTTGCGGAGGCAATTCGCCTTGCACCTGATGAAAGCAAGTACCGGAGGGCACTCTCCGCGCTCGAGCAGCGTGAGGCCGATGCCCGGGAACTGAGGGAGCAGCGGCCCTGAGGCAGGTGACTTGCCTTCCGGACCACCGGGGTAGATAAAGTGTCTGCGTTCCCCTGGAAGCACGGTTCATGCTCCCGTGTTTTTCACCAGGGGTTGTGTCCGAGAGCGCGTGTATTAGAGACCAGAAAGGACTATGCTCTGAGAGCTACCCATGAGTAGAGAGGCCGACATGCAGAATGCTCCTAAGTACCCAGGGATACGCATCACGACAAATGGGAACCAGCTCGTGTCGTATTACACCGAAGCCCGGATCACGGACGGCGGTGTCTTTTATCCGATCACACCATCCACCGAGATGGGTGAGAACTATCAGCTTTCGTTCGCGGAGGGGAAGCTGAATGTCTTTGGCGGTGCAAAGCTTGCCGTTGAGACGGAGGGCGAGCACTCCGCGCAGGGAGGCGCCATCGCCTTCTCCGTGTGCGGGAAACGAACCGTCAACTTCACGTCCGGTCAGGGAATCGTGTACGGTGCCGAGCAGTATTTCCACGCGCCCGGCAAGTTCTCCACGATGATCCTCGAGGTTTCGGCCCGTGCATTGACCAAGCATGCTCTCAACGTGCACTGTGGTCACGACGACATTTACGCGGTCATGGATACCGGCTGGATGATGCTGTTTGGCAAGGACTCTCAGCAGGCCGCGGACCAGGCAGTCATTATCAGGAAAGTTGCTGAACAGACTTTGACCCCCGGAATCAATATCCAGGATGGCTTTTTGACCTCGCATCTGGAGCGGACTTTCTTCAGACACGAGTCTGAGTTGTTGCGCGAGTTCCTGGGCGCGCCGGATGACATCATCGATAGTCCGACTCCGGCGCAGCGCGAACTCTTCGGCCCCAAGCGGCGCCGCGTTCCACGCCTGATCGACCTAGCCAACCCGATTCTGCTCGGCCCCGTTCAAAACCAGGAACACTACATGAACGGCGTGGTTGCGCACCGGACGGCCTTTTACGAGTCTGTGCTCGGTTTCCTGGAGGCAGCCTACGAGGAATTTGGAAAGCTGACAGGCCGGTACTACGGACTTCTCTCTTCCTACAAGGTAGATGATGCGGACACGGTCTTCGTCTCGCTGGGTTCGGCGGCGGAGAATATCGAGGCCGCTGTCGACCACCTCAGGAAGCGCGAAGAAAAGGTGGGATCGGTGCACGTCAACGTCCTCCGCCCAGCTCCGGAGGATGCGTACGTCAAGACCTTGGCTGGAAAGAAAAACGTCATCATTCTTGAGCGCACGGATCATCCGCTTGCCGGAGACAACCCACTCGCGCGTGACATCAGGACGGCATTCACCAAGGCGATCCAGTCAGGCGCCATCTCCGCGAGCCAGATGCCCCGGTTCTTCTCGGGTGAGTACGGGCTCGGTTCCCGTGATTTCCGTCCGGAAGGAGTCCTCGGGGCCTATGGTTTTGCCGCGGGAACGCTTGCGCGAAAGGACGGCAAGACCGCCGCGGACGGAGCGAGCTTCTTTGTTGTGGGTGTCGACCATCCGTATGAGGTAAAGGCGGCCGAGAGGCCCTCTCTGCTCCCTCACGGCGCGATTGCCATTCGCTTCCACTCGATTGGCGGCTGGGGCGCCATCACGACGGGAAAGAACTTGAGCGAGATCATCGGCGAAATTGGCGAACATGTTGCCGTTCGCGACGATGCGCGTGATGAGTTCGGGCGCATGAAGGAAGTGATCCACGTCAGCGCCAACCCCAAATACGGTTCGGAAAAGAAGGGCGCCCCCACTGAGTACTTCCTCGTAGTGGCTCCAGAACGCATCCGCGTCAACTGTGACCTGCGCCACGTGAATGTTGTTCTCTGCTGTGACCCCAAGGCGTTTACGCACACGAACCCGCTCGACGGAATGGCAGAAGGGGGCGCATTCGTGTGGGAGTCTGACGAGACTCCGGAGACGGCCTGGTTCCGAATTCCAAAGCGCCACCGGCAGACGATTCTCGACAAGAAGATCAAGATCTACATTCTCCCTGGCTTCGATATCGCCAAGAACGCGACGACACGGCCAGATTTGCAGCTGCGTATGCAGGGGAACGCGTTCCTGGGCGCGTTCTTCGCGGTTTCCCCCTTCCTCGAGGAGTTCAAGATCGCGCGAGAGCACTTCAACGAACTCGTCAAGAATCAATACCAGAAGAAGTTCGGACGCTTCGGAGAGGCCGTCGTCTCGTCGAACATGGAAGTCATGCTGCAGGGATTCAGCCGTGTGGCCGAGATTGTCTATGGCGACGTCGACGCGTCAGACCGTTCGAGCATGAGAGGCGAGACCCTCTTCCCGCTCGAGGGCTGCGCCACGTCGTGTTCGGGTGTGGCCAAGCCGGAGTGCCAGGAGACCCGCGCTCCCATCTTCCGCCGCGAGACCTTCGACAAGGAGTTCCGCGCCGGCCTCGGTTATCACCAGCCCGCATCCAACCTCGCGGCCGCTGGAGTCATGGCCTCCGCAACGGGAGCGACGGCAACAAAGTACGTCGCCCGCAGAATGACTCCCGTCTACATCGCCGAAAACTGCACCCAGTGCATGGACTGCATCACGTCTTGCCCGGACACGGCCCTGCCCAACACGGCCCAGGACCTCTTGACGATTCTCTCGACGGCCGCCAGGAACTACGTGAGAAACACGGACGACCGTTTCAAGCTTCTGAGCGCGCTGCCAGATGTCGAGAAGAAGACTCGGGCCGCCATGCTCGAGGCCATGAAGGCCAAGACCGGCACGCCCATCTACCAGATCGTGCGCGCGGAAGTCGCCCCGCTCGAGGGAATTTCCGACGAGGGGAAGGCCCAGTTTTTCAAGATTCTCGAAACTCTCCCGCTGGCGTACAACAAGGTCAACGCGATCTTCGCGAATCTGGAAAGAAAGACACCAGGAGCGGGCGGAATCTTCTCCATCTTCGTCTCGGATCTTTGCAAGGGCTGCGGTGAGTGTGTCACGGAATGCGGTGATCACCAGGCTCTCAAGATGGTCGAGGAAACGGAAGAGATGAACGCCCGGCACGCCACGGCGATCAACTTCCTCAACCTCCTCTCGGATACACCCCAGAAGTATCTCGGGTTGTACGACTCCGAGAAACCTCAGTCTGCCCGGGAGGCAACCCTGCGTAATCACCTGATGGTTCGCTCGGCCTACGACGCCCTGGTTTCTGGAGATGGCGCGTGCGCGGGTTGCGGCGAGAAGACGATTCTCCATGGAGTCGCCTCCATTACCGAGGCGTATATGCGCCCCATCTTCCACGCGAAGGCCAAGCGCCTGAACGAAAAAGCTCAGGCGCTGGCTGAACAGGGAACGGCACGTCTTTCGGATCTAAAAGAAAAGGATCCGGCGAGTTACGCCCTCTTCGTGCAGACCGTGGCCCACGTCCTCATGGGCCTCGGTGGCGAAACCGAGGCTGACACCAAGGCCCGCCTGGAAAAACACGGCCCCATATCGGATCAAGAAGTCATCGATGCCCTCGTCACCGTGATGAAGCAGGATGCTTTTAATCACCGCGACCTCCAGGCCGTTGATGGCCGCATCGCCAACGGGATGTCCGTCATGGCGATGGGAGCGCATACCGGGTGTAACACTGTTTACGGCAGCACCCCTCCCAACACTCCGCACCCGTACCCCTGGATGAACTCGCTGTTCCAGGATGGCGCCACCGTGGCCTGGCTTTTTGGTGAAGCGTTCATCATGGATCACGCGCGCCGCTCGGTCATTCCAGAACGTCTCGCGACTGCGCTCCTCACACGCGAGGAGAACGTCGTGACGAAGTCTGAGTACTTTGACTGGACCCACTTCACGGATGCACTCATGACGGACCTGGAAATCTCCGAGCTTCCGAAAGCATGGGCGATCGGCGGCGACGGCGGCATGGGCGACATTGGGTTCCAGAACGTCTCGAAGGTCGTTTTGCAGAACCGGCCGAACGTGAAGATGTTGATGCTCGACACTCAGGTCTACTCGAACACGGGCGGCCAGAACTCGGATTCTTCGCTCATGACGGGTGGTTTTGACATGAACCAGATCGGCGCTGCGACACAGGGCAAGCTGATAGAGAAGAAAGGCCTCGCGGAGATCTTTGCCGCCGGGCACGGCTCCCCATTCGTCGCGCAGGTCTCCATGGCGAATGCTCCCAAGCTCTACAAGGCGCTCCTGGATGCTCTCGAATATCGAGGCACGGCCTTCGTCCAGAGCTTCACGACGTGTCAGCCCGAACATGGAGTCGGTGACGACGTGAGCACTATCCAGGCTCAGCGCGTTCGTGACTCGCGCCTGCTTCCCGAATTCACGCTCAACCCGAGCAAGGGCGAGACGTATCGCGAGGCTCTCGAACTCAAGGGGAATCCCTCTCACGAGAAAGACTGGTGGGAGACGACACTGAAATCGACGGGCGAGAAGGTGAAATACACCGTGGCCCACTTCGCCGTCACGGAAGCACGGTTCCGCCAGCACCTCAAGAAGATTTCGGCTGAACAGGCGTCCAAGCTCGCTGCCCTGGAAGATATCTTGACCCTCATCACGCAGGACGACGTCGTGTACCGCCGGGTTCTCGATCCGGCCCACCGTTCGTACGTCCCGGATTTCGGCGTCTTCATCAAGGCCGAGGATCCGGAAGGCAAGCCTGGCTTCTACGCGCTCTCGCGCCAGATGGTTCTCCTGTGCGTCGAGCGCCGGAAGGCCTGGCGCCTCCTGCAAAGCAAGGCTTCAATCGATAACAAGGAATACCGGGCTCAGCGTGCTCTGCTTTCCCGCATGGAAAAGGGAGAGCTGACACGCGAAGACCTTCTCAAGGGCGGCGCGATGCTCGTCAAGCAGGACGTCGCGGCCATGACCGCAAAATAGACGGAGGGAATTGTGGAAAGAACCGGAATCATTACTTTCTTGGGTGGCCCGCTGACTCTTCTGGGCGAGGAAGTCAAGGCTGGAGCACCAGCTCCTGCATTTACCGTTCTTGATAACGGCTTGAAGCCCGTGACGCTGGCCGACTTCGCCGGAAAGGTGAAGCTGATTAGCGTAACACCGTCGCTCGACACCCCGGTCTGCGACACCCAGCTTCGGAAGTTCAACGAGTCTGCCGCCAAACTCGGCGACGACGTTGCCGTTCTGAATATCAGCATGGATCTGCCGTTTGCCAATGGCCGTTTCTGCACGGTGGCTGGCATCGAAAAGGCCGTCACCCTGAGCGACCACAAGGATGCGTCGTTCGGCACGGCCTACGGCGTCCTCATCAAGGAGCTGCGGCTTCTCGCACGGGCGATCTTCGTCATCGGCAAGGATGACGTCGTCAAGTACGCCGAGATCGTTCCCGAAGTGACCCACCAACCGGACTACGAGAAGGCTCTGGCAGCCGCTTCTTGATTCCCATCCAACGTGGAAAGAATGGCCGGGCAGGGTTACCCCTCCCGGCCGTTTTTTTGACCTATCCCTGATTCCAATTCGCTGTCTGTGTGACCCTGATGGTTTGAGCTACCGTCCGGAGACGGGCGGCCCGAGAACTTGGATATCTGCCTTCCTCGAAGAGCTGTTGTTGTCGACTTTCGTGGCGATGGCCAGAACGCGGCCCTCCCCTGAGACGGCTTCCACTTGCAGTTCCAGATTCTGAAATTCCGCGCTCAGATCATCGAAATCGAGCCCGAGGATTTCTCTTATGACTTTCACCCTGGAAAGCCGCTGGAAGGGACCGAGGGCAAAGTGCTTTTCTCCGAGGCTTGCACCATTCGATCCTGGCCCAAGAAGCCGAAGCCTCACTTCAACTGGTTTGCCCCCAAGTTCCGCGAGGATCAAATTGGTGCGGTGTGAAAGCCCTTCCGCGGCTGATGGGAGACTCACGATGGAGTTTCCTGCTTCCGAAAAGAAGGGTCCGATGGCTTCCGTCGAGGCCGCCGAAAAGACGCCATTGGCCTCCCACTCTGGTTTGCCTGGCGCCGGGTTCATTGATGCAACGGAAAAGCCCCTGCCGGGATGATTCGAGTCGATTGGCGTCAGGGTCTCGGAGGCCACGGTAACCGCTGAGAGGTTGCCCGCGATGCGAATCATCCCCTGAGAGTCCTTCTGGATACCGAAGAGATCAGCCAGAAGATCCTGCCAGACGATTGTCCTGGGGCCCCGGGTCCGGCCCGGTAGAGTCACGGACCTGGTGACTGGATGGCCGGGAGCGGAATCAGGGAGGTAGGTCAACTCGAGAGTGACAGAATCTGGAAGAGCATTCGCCATGATGAGGCGTGTTGTGTAGAAAGACCCGTTGAGGCCGGTGGCCCGCACGGCCGCCGGAAGGAAAGCTGGCCCCTCGGATTCCTTCCAGGAAGACCTCGAGAGTGGCCCGAACTCTGGCTGACGAAAGACCTCTGCAGACCGGATCGCAAAACTCTGAGATGCGTTGTCGATAATCGTGGCCAGCGCCATCACGGACCCGTCGCCCCTGGCCGCTGTTATCTCTATCGTTCCTCCTTCGTAGGAGCTGCCGGGAGGGAAGAGGCCGGAGTGAGCGGCAGCGGCCGAGTTGAGCTGCAGTTTTGAGGAGGGTGGAAGAGTGACCGGCTCCCGCCCGATCAGGTTTCCTTCTCGTCCGTAAAGAGAAATAAGAACGGTGATCTCCTGGCCACTGGTCTCGAAGAGGATGATGTTCGAGCGGAAGCCAGATGTCTCGTCTCGAAGACCCGGAATCACCAGGAAGAAGGCTCCAGGCTGCAAGCGGTTTCTCTTGGCCCCCTGACCCGAGGTAACGACGGGGATTTCAGCCCCCGTTCGCGCGAGGCCGTTTTCCGTCAAGGTCAGCCCTTCCACAGTCGCGCGCAGGGAAAGCTGCTCGAGATGTGAAGACCGAATTTCGAGCTGACCGTTGACACCCACAAGTCCGAACATTGATTCCACAGGGTTGAAAAGCCGCAGGGAGCCGTAGGGTGGAAGGAGAACCGTGGCCCTTAGAACCGCGGCACCTGCTCCGTTCGCGCCATCGGGTGTCAAGTAGAAATCAGCCACTGCCTGAGAAGGTGAGTGGTTGCGAAGCCAGCCGTCGGAAAGGAAGGCGTTGTTTGCGGGGATGCTGGTCGCGGCACCCACGAACAGAGAGAACGACCCGTCTGGAAGGGCAGGACGGTTCGAGCCATCGGAAGGGGAAGCCGGCTCTTCATCGAAAACCTGTGCGGTCGCGGCTTCCGAAAGGGGAGCCCCCAAGTTGAGGAAAGCGAGATTTGTCGATACGGCGAAGGTGCCGTCTGCCGGGGTTCGCCTGCTCCGGTCGACGCTGAGCCGGAAGGTGCGGCTCGCGCCGGGCAAAAGAGGGGTCGCTGTGTCTCCTTCGAGAAGAAGCCAGGCCCCGCCCGGAGCGATTCGGGGGACGATGCGCGCGGGCTCGTCTCCACCGTTGATGATCTCCACGAACTGCGGGGCTGGGTTTGCGGGTCCCTTCTGGGAAAACCGAATGTCACCGGATCCCTGAAACGACAGGCTGGCTCCGGGTGTAACCGCAAAGCTGGGCTCGACGATGGATAGGGTGACAGCGGCCGAGAGTGACCCGCCAGGCCAGGACGCCGTCATGTGCCCAATCCGGCTTCCTCTCTGAGAAACGGCTTCCGATGCAAAAAGAACCTCCACGGAAACATCCGCGCCAGGCGGGACGGCAACGGCCTCGGAGGGGTGTACGGAGAAGAACCCGGGAACACCAAGAAGCGCCAGGTCTCCAGCCTTTGCGCCTGTGTTTCTCATGGTGATGAGGGGTCCCTTGGGCCTGGGCCCGTTTTGCCGCCAGGTAGTGGGGATGGCATGTTTGATGATTTCAAAGCGGGCGGGGAGCGGTTCCCTGACGATGCGTCCCGGAGCTGACGGCGGACTGGAGCAACCCCTGGAGTTCGTGGCTGCGACCTGGATGCAGGAGGCGGTTACGGTTTCGGAGCTGCCTCCCGGAAGGGTGATGGTGTTTTCTCGCAGGAGACGGGTGAGGAGGGTGGTCCGGCAGTCGAACCCGCCTGAGAGCGTGACTTCGTAGGTTCCACTCGTCCCCGCCGTTTGAGGCCACGAAACGGTGAAGGGGTGTCCCGACACCACGCTCTCTGACGGAAGCATGAGGACTGGGGCTAACGGCGCGTAGCAGGGGCGCGTATCAAGGGAAAAGACGTTCGAGGGGAGAGTTAGCGTGCTTCCTTCCAGAGCGTCTCCAGCCCTGTCTCGTGTTGCAGCCGCGAGTTCCTGAAAACTGAAACTGAAAACTTCGCTTGTGGCGCCGGCCGGTACCGTTCCCAGGAAAGACTCGAGAACGAGGCCGCCAGCCAGGACGTCGATCCGGAAATCCGTCGCTGGCGAGCCCGCACAGACGCTGCCTGACTGGTAATTCACGGCCCGGACCTCGTAGGCGCCCGGCCGAGGGGGGCCGGCAGGCCACACGATGCTCTCCAGAGGGGCTGAAATACACTTTGAACAGGCGGCGTTTGAATCGGCCTCCAGCCGGCCGAAAGACCCGGATAGAGGGTTATCCCAGTAGATGACCGTGCCGTCCGGCTCTTTCACGTAGAGGTCGAGGTCGGCGCAGTTGCCCCACGTCAAGAAGAAAGAGAGTCCGTCCGCAGTGAGTGGCAGGGCGGAAACAGCGACCCGCGCCCCGGAACTTCCAAAGGCCGGTCCAAAGGCTGGAAGAGGATCCCAGAGGATGCGGCGATTCGATCCCTCCGGGACCCCCACACCCCGGTCCCCTGAAAGCGAAGAGGCGGCGGGAATTGTGCCGTACGTCAGACCTCCATCGGTGGAAACGCTGACGGAGACGCTGGCCCCGTGAGGGAAACCGCTGAGCCCGTAAGTGATTTCGACGCGTCCAGCATCTGGACCCTCCTGAAGCTGCCGCGCGCGGACGTTGAAGAGCGTCTGCCCACTGGTCACGCAACTGGCCCAGAGGGGCACCAGAAGAACCCAGACCCGGACAGAAGTGCTATTTCGTTGTTGTTTGATATCCAAGTACATTTCCCTCTCAAGAGTTTGGGGGGTTCTTGCCCGGTTGCCAAGCCTGCCTTCGGCCATCCACTGCGTAGTGTCGCCGGGAAGTGGCGGGCAACGGGAGCCTGGGTTTGGGCGGTGACCTTCATGCCCAGAGAGGGGAAAAGCGCCCCGGCGTGCCCCACCGTTCCGCCTCGTCTAGACTGGAAAAGCTCCGAAGGGGGGGCTCTATATGGCGTCAGGCAGCCGTCAAGAAAGCGCGGCGGGAGAGCCAGCGGGCATTGTGGTGATTGGTGGCGGGATCGTGGGGCTCGCCACCGCCCGGGCCATCCTTCGCGCAGGCGGTCAGAAAGTGACGGTTCTCGAGGCCGAAGACAGGGTCTCCGTGCATCAGACGGGCCACAACAGCGGTGTCATTCACTCCGGTCTCTACTACAAACCAGGTTCCTTGAAGGCCGAACTCTGCAAGAAAGGCCGGGAGGCCCTCATTAGCTACTGCCGCGAGAAGGGGTTACCCCATGAGATTTGCGGAAAGCTCGTCATTGCAACGGATGCGGAAGAAGCCGCGCGGCTTGCGGACCTAAAAGAGCGGGCTCTGGCCAACGGTCTGCTTGGGGTTCGGAGGCTCAGCGCGAAGGAAATCGCGGACTACGAGCCAAACGCGTCTGGAGTGGCTGCTCTTCATGTTCCCCAAACGGGCATCGTTGATTTCCCGGCCGTGGCGGAATCGTATGCGCGCGATGTCGTCGAGATGGGTGGCAGCGTACAGACCGGCACCCGGGTGAGAAAGGGCGCCGTCACGGGAAAGGAGATCATTCTGGAAACCACCAGGGGGCGAGTGAGGGCGTCGTACGTGATCAGCGCGTGCGGGCTCATGGCCGACAGGGTTGCCCGCGCTTGCGGGCTGGTCCCGAAAGTTCGGATCATCCCGTTTCGCGGCGAGTATTACGACCTCGTTGCGGGGAAGGCGGACCTCGTCAGGAATTTGATCTACCCGGTCCCAGACCCCAGGTACCCCTTCTTGGGTGTTCACTTTACACGGAAGGTGGGGGGCGGCGTGGAAGCTGGGCCGAACGCGGTTCTCGCCTTCAAGCGGACGGGATACAAGAAAACCAGCGTCTCGCTTCGTGATGTGGCCTCGGCCGTTGCCGCGCCCGGGTTCCTCCGGTTCATGCGGCAGCACTGGGCGACCGGTGTGAATGAGATGCGCCGGTCATTCAGCAAGCGTCTGTTTGTTGCGGCGTTGAAGAGGCTCGTGCCCTCCCTGTGTGAGGCAGACGCCGTGCCGGGCGGGTGCGGGGTGCGAGCGCAGGCGATGGATTCCTCCGGGTGTCTCCTCGACGACTTTTCGTTCATCGAGAGCGCCCGGATGTTGCATGTGGTGAATGCCCCGTCGCCGGCGGCGACGGCGTCACTTGCGATCGGTGAGGTCATCGCCGCGCGCGCCTTCTCAAATCTTGGAGTTCCATTGAGAAACCGGTTCTGACGGGACGGAAGTGTCGTAATCTCCGCGTCGGAGTCGAGGAAATCCGGGATGGAGGCTGTATTGGACGGGAGAGGGGTCCGCGAGAACCCCGATGTGCTCCGTCAGATTCTCGAGCAAGCACCTGTTGGCATCTGGACGATGAGTCCCGATGGTATGGTTCTCGACTGCAATCCGACGTTCCTCAGGATGATGGGGTCGACTCGCGAGCAACTCTTGGGGTTCAACGTTCTCGAGAAAGCGGTCGATCGCGCGATCGTTCCCTTCCTGCTGCGGGCGCTTGCGGGAGAACAGGTCACCACCGAAATCAAGTACACATCCACAACAGGGAACCGGACGGGGTTCTACCGGTGTCTCCTGCAGCCAATTCTGATGTCAGGCAAGGTCTCGTTCGTCCTCTCGATTGTCGAGGACATTTCGGACCGGGAGCGAGCCGAGGCGGCATTGAAGGAGAGCGAAGCGAGGTACCGGGCCCTTTTCGAGAGCGCGCATGCGGGCATCGTGATTCTCGACGGCGCCCGGATCGAGGAGTTCAATGCCCAGGTCTCGGAACTCCTGGGGCGTTCCAGCCCGGGTCTTGATGGAGGCGATTTTTTTTCTCTCTCACCTCCTTTCCAGGAAAACGCTGGCGAGTCCCGGCATCTTGGCGCTCAGATCATTCTGCGCGCTTACGCGGGCACGCCGCAGAACTTCGAGTGGCGGTTCTTGACGGGGACTGGCGAGAGCGTACCGTTCGAGATTTCCCTCAACCGTTTTTCCACGAGTCGCGGGGTCAGGCTGCTCGGGATCGTTCGCGAGATCCGCGAGCGCAAGAGTGCCCAGCGCCTGCTCGAGGCAGAGAAACGGGTGCTTGCGTCGATTGCGGCTGGCGAACCGGTCGGGCCGGTTCTCTCTGACCTCTGCCTTGTCATCGAGGGGCAGCGTCCGCACACGCTCTGCGCGGTGCTTCTGCTCTCGGGGAACCGTCTTCTGGTCGGGGCGGCTCCCAGCCTGCCCGAGCCCTACCGCTATTCCATTCACGGAATGGAAATCGGTCCGCTGGCGGCATCGAGCGGGACAGCCGCTTTCACCAAGACAACCGTCATCGCGGGCGACATAGATGCTCATCCAGCGTGGAGAGATCACAAGCATCAGGCGCTTCCGTACGGGTTGAAAGCCTGCTGGTCGAGTCCCATTTTTTCCAAGAGCGGATGCGTACTCGGAACTCTCGATGTCTACTGCCGGGCGCCAAGGTCGCCGGATCGCGCTGATCTCGAGATCCTGGCGCGCGCAAGCCACTTGGCGGCCATCGCGATCGAGAAGCAATCCTCGGAAAAGGCACTTTTGGAAAGCGAGGAACGGCTGGAACTCGCGCTCAAGGGGGCGGGGCTGGGTTACTGGGACTGGGACTCGAGAACGGGGCAGATCGGCGTCAGCAGTAGCACGACTTTTCTGCCGGGGTATTCCAGCGCGGATCTGCCAAAGACGATCGAGGAGTGGAAATCGTTCCTTCATGCGGACGACTGGGAGCGGACCGAGAAGACTTTCTTCTCGTACTTGGCGGGCCGTGTCGAGCTTTTCGATACGGAGTTCCGGTTTCGCGCCAGAAACAACTCATGGATCTGGTTTCAGGTCCGGGGAAAGGTTTTCGAGCGGGACGAGGAAGGGCGGCCACTCCGGGCGGCAGGAACGTTTTGCGACATCTCAAGCCGAAAAACGGCGGAAGAACAGCTTTTCCGCACCACGTTTTTCGATTCGCTCACCGGCCTCCCGAACCGGGCGCTTTTTCTCGACCGGGCCGGGGTGTGCCTGAAGCGGCGCCTCTTGCTTTCTTCGTACCTCTATGCGGTCCTCTTCATCGATATCGATCGCTTCAAGAACGTCAACGATGGCCTGGGGCATCTCATTGGTGATCAACTCATCCAGGAGTTCGCGCGGCGCCTCCAGCCGCTCTTACACCCGAATGACACGCTTGCCCGGCTCGGAGGGGATGAATTCGCGATTCTCCTGGATGGTATCTCGGATGAGAGCTCGGCCATACGCATGGCCGAACGGATCCTTGGGTCCATGAACGAGCCGTTTTTCCTCGGCGGGAATTACCTCAACGTGACGGCCAGTATCGGGATCGCTCTCGGTGAGCATCACTACCAGGGTCCGGAGGAGGTTCTGCGAGATGCCGACACCGCCATGTACCGGGCCAAGGACGCGGGCCGCGATACGTATGCGGTCTTCAACGCCGAGATGCACCGCTACGCCATCGACAGGCTAAATCTGGAGAACTCACTACGCAGAGCGCTCGAGCGAAAACAGCTCAGGCTTTTTTATCAGCCCGTCGTCTCTGTTCTGGAGCGTGCGGTCGTTGGCTTTGAGGCCCTCATCCGCTGGCAGTTGCCCGAGCGTGGTCTCGTTCCGCCAAGCCAGTTCATCCCGCTCGCCGAGGACACAGGGCTCATCGTTCCGATCGGCCAGTGGGTCCTCGAGGAGGCCTGCAGGCAAATCCGCATCCTCGATTCCTCCCTCCCTTCGGGCCGAAAACTTCGAATCAACGTGAATCTTTCCGCGCGTCAGATCGCGCAGACCGGGTTCGTCGACCACGTGGCCTGGATCCTCAGAGACAGCGCCATCGATCCGAACCGTATCTGTCTCGAGATCACTGAGAGTGTTCTGCTCGATCGCCCGGAGTGGACCGTTTCCGTGTTGAATAGGCTGCGCAGCCTCGGGGTGAGACTTGCCCTGGATGACTTCGGGACTGGATACGCATCCCTGAGTTATCTGGTCCGCTACCCAGTGAGCGAGTTAAAGATCGACCGGTCGTTCGTCAGTACCGCGGATACCAACGAACGGGCGTCCCTCATCGCCCGGACAATCGTACTCCTCGCCAAGAATTTGGGACTTTCTGTCTGCGCCGAGGGAGTGGAAACGGATGAGCAATTGGACTGGGTGCAGAACCTCGGATGCGACTCCGTACAGGGCTTCCTTTTTAGCAAACCAGTGCCAGAAGAGCAGGCCCTTGTCTTCGTCAGAAACTGCGGGCCCGCTCTCGAGTCGCTCTTCGGCGGCAGGTGAGCCTCTTGCGCTCGCATGGCACTTAGTTTGCCCTCCAAGAGAACCGGGGCAGGGATTTGGAGAGGAAGGTCACGCCATTACCTCCTGAGAGCGGGGGTTTTGTGGACTCCTTCGTGCTGGCGCATGATGCAAACGTTCCATGCTGGGAAGGAAAAAGGAGCCGGAACTGAGGTTTTTACGTGTGTCCGGCAGGTTAGCCCAGAAAGAACGGTGCTAGCCTAGTCTGGCCGGTTGTACCCGGTGACTGGAACATGCTGGCCTGGCTAGAGATTTTTCTGATTTTGATCTTGATCATCGCGAACGGTCTCTTGGCGATGGTGGAGATGGCTGTTGTTTCCGCGCGCAAGGCGCGGCTGAAGGAGATGGCGAATCAAGGGGACGAAGGGGCCAGCGTGGCTCTCCAGTTGGCCAACTCTCCCGGGCCGTTCCTGTCGACCGTGCAGGTTGGAATTACCCTGGTTGGCATCCTCGCTGGTGCTTTCGGCGGCGCCACTCTCGCGGAGAGGCTGGCGAACACGGTCCGGCCGGTCCCGTACGTTGGTCTCTACGCTGACGGTATCTCGCTTGGAATCGTGGTGTCGATCATTACCGTGCTTTCCCTCATCGTTGGTGAACTTGTCCCGAAGCAACTCGCGCTTGCAAACCCGGAGAGAGTGGCCTCCATTTTTTCGCGCCCTCTCGCAGTCCTTTCCAGGCTGGTTGGACCCGCCGTTACGTTCCTGAGCCGGGCCACTGATGCCGTTGTCAAGGTTCTCGGCATCAAGAAGGTCTCGGACCCTCCGCCCGTCACGGAAGAAGAGATCAAGATTCTGATATCGCAGGGGCAGGATGCCGGAATCTTCGAAGAGGCCGAGGAAGAGATGATCCGGAGCATCCTGAGACTCGGCGACCGCCGGGCAGGAGACCTGATGACCCCGTGGTCGCAACTCGTTGTCCTCGATGTGGATGGAAACCCGCAGGAGAACTGGAAGAGAGTGGCTCAGACTCGCCACTCTCACTATCCCGTCTTCGAGGAGCGCCTGGATAACGTCATCGGTCTCGTTTCAATAAAGGATCTCTGGACTCAGTTCGCGCTGGGCAAGTCCGTGGACCTCCGGACGTGCCTGAAACCGCCGCTCTTTGTCCACTCGCGTAAGAAGGCGCTGGACATCCTGGAACTCTTCAAGACTTCTGGGCGTCACGTTGCCCTCGTGATCGATGAAATGGGGAATATCGAGGGGTTGATCCGGTTTAACGATATCCTCAAGACCGTACTCGGGCCTTCCACGGTTCCCGGTGATCCCGATGACCCTCCGATCGTGAAGCGTGAGGACGGCTCGTGGCTCATGGACGGCATGCTCCCCATAGACGAGGTTCGAGAACTTCTTGGCAGACAGCAACTTCCCGGCGAGGGTGCCGGGAGTTTCCAGTCGCTGGGCGGGTTCGTGGTTCATCATCTGGGGCGTCTGCCCAAGACGGCTGACTCTTTCGTGGCGGGCGGCTACCGCTTTGAAGTCGTGGATATGGACGAAAAACGGGTGGACAAGGTCCTCGTTTCCGCCGTGCCGAAAGAAAGAACAGATTCCGCCGAACGGCGAAACCCCCTCAACGACTAGAATTCCCACCAATGAGCGAAACCACGATCGGACGGTACCGGTTGATTCGTCTGCTCGGAAAGGGCTCTTCGGGAGAGGTGTTTCTCGCAAAGGACCCTTCCTTTGACCGGGAAGTCGCGCTGAAGACGCTGGTCCGCCCCCAGGGCATGCCAGATGAAAAGTTCGACGAGGAACGCGCGCGTTTCAACCGGGAGGCCAAAATCTCCGGGCGTTTGCAGCACCCGAACATCATCTCGGTTTTCGAGTTCGGGCAAGATGCCGAACGGCTTTTCATGGCGATGGAATACGTCTCGGGTGGGAGCCTGGCCAGCCGGATGGGAGCCCAGGTCGCCCCGCTCACCGTCCTTGACAGGATTCGCATCACGCAAGAGACCGCGGAGGCCATCGCGCACGCACACGAAAGGGGCGTTCTTCACCGCGATATCAAACCGGCCAACATCCTCTTGACCTCCGACGGACACGTCAAGGTCTCGGACTTTGGAATCGGGAAGATCTTGCATGGAGATGCCGATCTGACCGCGCAGGGTGTGATGCTGGGATCCCCCGCCTACATGTCTCCAGAGCAGATTCGCGGGGAAAAGGCCACGTTCCAGAGCGACATCTACTCTTTTGGCGTCGTCGCCTACCAGCTCTTCTCTGGTCAGAAGCCGTTCCCGGCCACTTCACTGACGACTCTCCTGCTGCAGATCCTGCACGAGGACCCCCCATCGCTCCTCGAGATCGATCCCACAATTCCGCCCGAGGTCGTGGCCATCGTCGAGCGCTGCATCTCCAAGGACCCCGAAAACCGTTACCCGGCCGCGCGCCAAGTCTCGGAAGAGCTGAGAAAACTCGCCGCTGCTCTGGAGACAGCGGGGAGTCCTCTCGTGGAGGCGCTGCCAGCCCATGTGCAGGCCATCGAAGACGGAACGGGGCTGCAGACGGTGAAGTCAGACACGCCTGCCTCCCAGACGTCTTCGAAGAAGCACCTGCCGGATGCCAGTTCACGGCTCTCCAAATCGCAAGCGCAAATGGTTGCAACGAGCCGGCTCCCCAGAAGTAAGGGTATTCCCACGCTCTGGGTGGCTGGAGGAGCCTCAGCCGCCGCCGTGCTCCTCGTCATTGCGGGACTCCTGGTGCGTGCTCGCCGTCCGGACCCAGCGACCCTCGCGCCTCCCGTCACCGTGGTGCCAAGTCCGACCGCGGTTATCCCGCTCGTGGTTACTCCCGTCGTCGTGGCCCCCGTTGAGACCCCGCCTCCCCCGCTGACGTTCGAGGCTGATGAGCCAGACCCGCGGCCCGATCTGGACCCGGGAATCGTCCGTTATCTGGGACCGCTCGAGGCCCGCCGGGGGGTCTACTTCGGCGTGCAGCCGGGCGAGGCCAGGGTTTTCCTCGGCCGCCGCTTCCTCGGCCTGGCTCGAGAATGGATGGGACCAGGGAAAGGACGCACGCTCATTCTTCCCATTGGGCGGCACTGGGCTCGCATCGCCTACCCTGGCCGCAAAGACATCATCGTGGACATCACGATCGACAAACAGGCCGAAGCCGAGTTCGAGGAGATTAATGTCATCCTGGTGAACGGCAAACCGTGGGGACCTCTCTCTCCTCCAGGTGGATACCCGCGAGCGGAGTTCGAAACACAGGGCTGGATCACGCTCTCCGTGACGCCACTCGATACAAAGATCTTGATCGACGGCAAACTGGTCGGAACGGTCGAGGAACTCCAGGCGCAGGGGATCATGCTCAAGCAGCCTGGCTTCTACCAAGTGAGCCTGGTCGCCGCGAGGAAACGAAGGACGTACTCGGTCCTCGTTTCTCCCGAGGAAGCGCCAGAGAAGGTTCTGGAACTCAAGGCGGATCTCTAGCCTGCGACATGGGGGCAACCGTCCGGCGGACTTCTAGAACACGGGCAATTTTGTACAGGGACGCCCTCCTGTCACTCGTGGTTTGTTGCTGTCCGCCGTTGTGGGCGCTCGATCCCTCGAAAGTCCCAACTCAGTACCTCCTCGAAACCTGGCAGACGAGCCAAGGTCTTCCTCAGGAAACCGTGCAAGCTCTCGCTCAAACACTCGACGGTTATCTGTGGGTCGGAACTCAGGAAGGGCTCGCTCGTTTCGATGGGGCTCGATTCACGGTATTTGATGGACGCAACACGCCGGCCTTCCAGCGTTCCAGCGTCGTTTCTCTTCACGCCGCAAGAGACGGCAGCCTCTGGATTGGCACGAACGGCGGGGGCCTGATTCACTACGCTCGTAACCGCTTCACCGTCTACGCGGAAGGGAGCGGCCTCGTAGGCCAGCACCCGTGGTCGATTCTGGAAGGGAACGACGGGAGTCTCTGGATCGGAACGGAAGGCGGCGGCATCAGCCGCTTCCTGAATGGCCGATTCGAGACGATGAACACGGGGAACGGACTTCCCAGCAACAGGATCCGCACTCTGGCGCGCGACAAAGCCGGGAACATCTGGGCCGGTACGAGTGATGTGGGGCTTATCCGGTTGTCGAATGGGAAAGCCACGCTTTTTCAGACTCGAGATGGCCTCTGCGGAGAACTGGTCCGTGCACTGCTGCCGGACACCGATGGCTCCCTCTGGATTGGAACCGCGGGAGGCGGTTTGTGCCGGTTTTACTCTGGCAGTTTTGAGAACTACGGACCTGGCCAGGGGCTCCCGACGGACCAGATTTCATCCCTTCTCCTCGATCGTGACGGAAACTTGTGGGTCGGAACTTGGGGTGCTGGGCTGTTTCGATTCAGGGATGGCCAGTTTCAGGCGCTCGGTGTCAACGAGGATCTCGGCAACGGACAGATCTGGTCGCTCTTCGAGGACCGGGAGGGGAGCATCTGGGTCGGGACGTGGGTGGGCGGACTCTTGCGTCTTCGAGACGGGAGGTTCACGAGCCTCACGCGGCGAGAGGGACTCTCGAGTGACAACACCCGGACTGTCTGCCAGGATGCCCGGGGTGACATCTGGATCGGAACGGCGGGCGGGGGTCTGAACAGGATCCGGAAGGGGGAGATCACTCACTTCGGCATCAAAGATGGGCTCTCGAGCGATCAGATTTCCGCCCTTTGTCCCGCCTCGGATGGTTCTCTTTGGATTGGCACCAATACAGGGGGCCTCAATCACTTTGAAAAGGGCCAGATCCGTTTTGTTCCTATCCCGGGGTCCAGCCCCAAGCCTGACATTCGGGACATCAAGGAGGACCAGAACGGAGCGATCTGGATCGCCACCGTGGGCGCGGGTCTCGTCAGGATTTTTCGGGGCGAAGTGGAGAAGGTGTCTCCGGGAGCGGGCTCGCCGCTCGATCGATGCCTCTCGCTCCTTCCCTCGAGAAATGGGGGAATCTGGGTGGGGACGACGGGCGCGGGGCTCGTCTACTACAAGGACGGACACCTGGAGTCTCCCAAGGGTGCCCAGGAACTTGTCAAGGCTCGTATCTTGGCCCTCTTCGAGGACCCAGATGGCACGGTCTGGGCCGGCTCTTCGGGGGGAGGGCTTTCCCGTATCAAGAACGGGATTGTGAGAAGGGTGACTGCGACCGAGGGGTTGCCGGATGACCTTGTCCAGGTCATCGTGGATGATGGCCTCGGTTCCTTGTGGATGACCTCGAATAGGGGCGTGTTTCGTGTGGCGCGGCCGTCGCTTGATGACTTTTTCGAGGGACGGGCACCAAAGATCGAGGCTGAACTCTTTGGAACCGCCGACGGGATGCGCACCCCGAGTTGTTCGGGGGGACAGCAGCCCTCCGGGTGGAGGACGGCCGACGGGCGGCTCTGGTTTCCGACTTTCAAGGGAATCGCGCTCGTTGAGCCCAGGAAGATGCCGAGAAACGAACTCCCTCCCCCCGTACTGATCGAGAAGCTGGTGTCTGGCAAGAGAGCCTATCCCACGGATGCGCCGGCGGTTCTGCCGCCAGGGAGCGGGACATTCGAGATCTATTACACCGCCAACACGTTCCTGATGCCCGACAGGGTGCGCTTTCGTTACCGGCTGGTCGGAAACGACGCGGACTGGATCGAGGCGGGCACTCGCAGGGTTGCCATCTATAACAACCTCCGCCCTGGCAGCTACTCCTTTCACGTCATGGCCGCGAATGGTGATGGTGTCTTCAGCGAGGGCGCGGCCGTGCTCTCCTTCGTGCTGGAACCCTTCTTTTTCCAGACTTGGTGGTTCTACTCGCTCTTGTTTCTGTCCGCTTCGGGAGTGGCTGCCGGCGGGTACCGGTTCCGGGTTCGGCATCTGAGGAATCGGGAGCAGGAACTCATGTTGATGGTGGACGAGAGAACAAGGAGTCTGAAAGAAGAGAAAGCGCGGGCGGAACGGGCGTTTCGGGAAGCCGAGTTGTCTCGAAAGGAAGCCGAACGCCACCGCGAAGTGGCCGAAACCGAAAGCCAGAGAGCGGAGGAAGCGAACCGTGCAAAGAGCCAATTCCTGGCAAACACCAGCCACGAGCTGCGGACCCCGCTCAACGCCATCATCGGCTACTCGGAAATGCTGGCCGAAGACGCGGAGGAACAGGGGCTCTCGGGTTTCGTGGACGACTTGAAGAAGATCAAGATCGCGGCACGCCACCAGCTGGAACTCGTCAACGCCATCCTCGACCTTTCGAAAATCGAGGCGGGGCGAATGGACCTCGATATCGGTACGTTTGATGTCGCTCCCCTCATCCACGACGTCGCGGCCGTTCTCGAGCCCCTGCTTCAGAAGAACAAGAACCAGATCCGCGTCGTCATCCCGAAAACGGCCGGTTCCATCACCGCTGACGAAATGAAACTGAGGCAGGCGCTCTTCAACGTGCTGAGTAATGCGTGTAAGTTCACTCATCAGGGAATGATCTCGATGGAGGTCGTGCCGCCAGGGTTGAACGGCGGACATTATCAATTCCGAATTTCTGACAGCGGCATCGGAATCCCCGAAGAGCACCTTCCCAGGCTGTTCCAGCCTTTCAGTCAGGGGGACGCCGCCACGACCCGGCGCTTCGGCGGCACCGGGCTGGGTCTCGTCATCACCCGGCAGTTTTGCCGGATGATGGGCGGGGAGATCACCGTTGAAAGCGAATCAGGCAAGGGCACAACATTTACTCTCGAGATCCCGGCCGTTGTCGAAAAACGCTCCCGCGAACGGTCCGAATCGGCATCCACGGAGGCTTCATGATTCTCTACGGAATTCTCAACGCCGTCCTCGACACTTCCATCGTCTTCTCTTTTGACCGGTCAGGGTTCCGCCGTCACAGAGCAAAGTTCGATAACCAAGACCTCAACGTGGACATGACTTCAAAAGTCTGCCTGGTAACCGGGGCTAACTCTGGGATTGGGTTGGCAACGTCCAAGGCTCTGGCCCGGCTTGGGGCTCGTGTCCACCTGCTCTGCAGGAATGCTCAGCGGGGGGAAGAGGCGCTTCTTCAGATTCAGCGTGAGACGGGGTCGAAGACGGTTTTTCTGCACCTGGTTGATATTTCAGACATGCGCTCCATTCGCTCTTTTTCGCGGCAGCTGAAAGAGCAGACCGTCGATGTGTTGGTTCACAACGCGGGTGTTCTCCCCGGCAGAAGGGTAGAAACAGCTGACGGTCTCGAACTGACTCTGGCAACCAATCTGGTTGGTCCGTTTCTCTTGACCCAGCTGTTGATTGGTAAGTTGAAGGCAGCCGAGGCGGCGCGCGTCATTTTCGTGTCCTCGGGAGGGATGTACACGCAAAGACTCGATGTGAGCCAGCTTGCGCCCCACGCCGGTTCCAAGTTCGACGGGGTGGTGGCCTACGCCCGAACCAAAAGGGCGCTCACCGTTCTTTCGGAACTCTTTTCCGAGCGTTATTCAGCGCGTGGAACGACGTTTAACAGCATGCACCCGGGGTGGGCTGACACGCCTGCGGTGCGGACATCTCTTCCCCTTTTTCACCAGGTGACCCGGTTGATCCTGAGGACGCCTGACGAAGGAGCCGACACCGTTATTTGGCTGGCCGTTTCTCACAAGGCAGACGATGAGTCCGGGAAATTCTGGTTCGACCGGGAGCCCCGGGCGACCTATTACTTGCCGTGGACTCGCGAGTCTCGCGAGGAGCGCGAAGCCCTCTGGGAGGCTCTCGAACGGTGGACAGGGGCAACGGCGAATACCAGCACGGACAAGGTGGCCAGCGCAAGGGCGAAGGTGGAGTAAGCCCCCTGAGGGCTGGAACATGAGAGTTGCCGTGCGAATCTCTTACCTCGGCACGCGTTTTTCGGGCTGGCAAGTGCAAAAAGGGCAGCCAGGAGGGCGAACGGTTCAGGGGGAACTCGAGGAGACGTTGTCACGAGTCTTCCACTCTCCCGTAACGGTTCATGGTGCCGGACGCACGGACGCTGGGGTGCATGCCACGGGTCAGGTCGCGCACTTCGATGTGCCCCGGGAAAGGCCCGAGATTCCTCCCCTGGGCATCATGCGAGCCCTGAATTCGATGCTCTCGGAAGATGTACGCGTGAATGCGTGCCAAGCCGTGTCCGAGGGGTTTCACGCGCGGTTTGACTCCGTGGCGAAGTGCTACCGGTACCGCTTGCGCAGGGGGGACTTCCTGCCTCCCTTCGAAGGGCTCGTGGAGGCACTCGCCCGTGAGAAACTGGATGTCGCGGCGATGAAGAGTGCGGCGCTTGCCTTCCTGGGGACGCATGACTTCGGCCCGTTTTCCTTGACGGGGAGCCCCGTGGGGACGACGGTGCGGACGATTTTTGATGCGCGGCTCGAGGAGCAGGGCGAGACACTTCACTTCGTCGTCACGGGAAGCGGCTTTTTGAGGGGGATGGTGCGGCGGCTTGCGGGCACGTTGCGGGAGGTGGGCCGCGGCCGCATGAGGCCAGGGGAAGTCATGGAGAAGCCGGGTCCAACAGCCGAGGCGAGGGGGCTCACTCTGGAACATGTCTTCTACGAAGTCTCGCCGTTCCCGTTTCCCGCCGCGAAGTAGGCGATACGATTAGAATCCACTTTCTACTTTCTGGAGACGGATGAAGGAAAAAGACGCCATTGCCCCGCCCAATTCGCCGGAGCGCGCCCTTCTGGACTCGCTCGCTGTCGAGCGTCTCCCTCGGCACGTGGCGATCATCATGGACGGAAACGGGCGCTGGGCTCAGGCCCGTCACTTGCCCAGAGTGGAGGGACACAGAGCCGGAATCACCTCCGTACGAGCGACCGTCGAGGCCGCGGCCCGGCTGGAACTCGAGGCGCTGACCCTTTATGCGTTTTCGACCGAGAACTGGAAGCGGCCGCGATTCGAGGTCTTGACTTTGATGGCCCTGCTGAAGGAGTTCCTGAAGCGGGAACTTGCAACCCTTCTGAAGCACGATATCAAGTTCCGCGTGGTGGGCCGGATGAACGGCCTGGATCCGAGCGTCGTGAGGGCCCTGGAAAACGCCCTGTCCGCCACGGAGAAGTGCCAGGGGCTCGTCTTTAGTGTGGCTCTCAACTACTCGGGGCGGGTGGAATTGACAGACGCCGCCCGGAGCATTGCGGAAGATGTGAAGGCTGGCCGCCTGAAACCCGAGGATATCGATGAGTCGGTCATTGATGCCCGGCTCTATACGGCAGGTCTCCCTGACCCAGACCTCTTGATCAGAACGAGCGGGGAAGTGAGGATCTCGAATTTCCTGCTGTGGCAGATTGCGTATTCGGAAATTCACGTCACGCCTGTTCTCTGGCCCGACTTTCGGACCCGTCACCTCCTCGAGGCTCTCGCCGAATACCAGAAGCGAGAAAGACGATATGGAGGTGTTATCGACTCTCTTGGTGTTCCCGGTGGGGCCAGCGACGAAGAGCCCGGCAGCGGCTTCGAAGAGCCGGCCGCCGTCTCCCGTTGAGCCTGGCGACTAAAATCCGATTCCGGAGCGAGATTGTGAAGTATCAGCGTGAGGTGACGGCGGCTGTTCTCATTCCAGCCGTCCTCGCCATTCTCATTGCCGCACCCCTCTGGGCGTGGTCCCTCCTGGTCGCTGCCGCTTGTCTGGTGGCGCTTCTCGAGTTCTACGCCATGCTCGAGAAGAATGGCCTCTTTGTGCCCAAGCTGCTTGGCATTCTGGCGTTTTTCGCTGCGGTGGTCTCCGCCTACTTTCGCAACCTCGAAGGCCTGGCGGTCACCCCTGCCGCGGTTCTTCTCCTGGTGCCAACGCTCGTCCTTTTTGCCTCACTCCCAGAGCCAATCATGTTGTCGTCTGCTGCAAATTCCGTATTTGCAACGCTTTACGTTTCCCTGGGGGCGGCGGCAGTCATTGGCCTGAAACAGGAGAGTTGGAAGCCGGTGCTTTTCCTTCTCGTCATCGTCTGGGCGGGAGACTCGGCGGCCTATTACACGGGGAAGAAGTGGGGAAAGCGCAAGCTCGCTCCCGTGGTGAGCCCCAAGAAGTCCTGGGAAGGATTTTGGGGGCAGATCGTGGGAGGCGCCCTGGCCGCCGCCCTTGTCGCAGGTTTTATTTCTGGGGTGGAGCACGTTCTTTTGGCACTACCCGTTGGCGCGGTCCTTTCCGGAGCAGCGGTAGTGGGCGATCTCGTCGAGTCGACGTTCAAGAGGAGCTGTACCATCAAAGATTCGGGCGGGCTCTTGCCGGGCCACGGGGGCTTATTGGACCGGCTCGACTCGCTGCTCTATGCGTCTCCAGTCGCTTATGCCGCCTTTCTCTACCTCCCTGGAGGGTTTTTGAAATGAAGATGCCAGAACCTAAGGCCATCGCTCTCCTGGGCGCGACGGGCTCGATCGGCCAGTCGGTCCTTTCCGTCGTGGACACCTTGAGAAACCGGTTTCGTATCGCCGCCATGGCGGCGGGTTCGAACCTGGAACGCTTCATCCCCGCCATCGAACGGCACCGGCCCGAACTCGTCTCGGTGAAATCGAGGGAGGCGGCGGAGCACGTGAAACGGCTCTTCCCCTGGATCAAGGTAGCGTGGGGTGATGAGGGGTTGGTCGAAGTGGCTCTCCATCCCGCGGCACAGATCGTGCTTGGAGGGCTGGTTGGGTCCGTCGGGCTCTTGCCGGCGTACGAAGCTGTACGGCGCGGGAAGACCCTGGCGCTCGCCAACAAAGAGGTGCTCGTGGTAGCGGGAGAGATTCTGATGAAGGAGGCGGAGAAGACGGGAGCCCGGGTTCTGCCGGTGGATTCCGAACACTGCGCCCTGCATCAGGCGCTCCGGGCGGGGCGGAGGGAAGAGGTTGACCGCCTCGTCTTGACGGCTTCGGGCGGCCCATTCCGCCAGCGGCCTCTTGATACCTTCAGCTCCATCACTGTTGAAGACGCGCTCCAGCATCCCACATGGAAGATGGGCCCCAAGATCACCATCGATTCGGCGACCATGATGAACAAGGGGCTCGAGGTCATCGAGGCCCACTGGCTCTTCGGGGTGCCACCAGCTCAGATCGGCGTCGTCATTCACCCCCAGTCGATCATTCACTCGATGGTGGAGTACGTCGACGGGTCGGTCATCGCGCAGATGTCCCCGAACGATATGCGCTTCCCTATCCTCTACACGCTGACCTATCCTGACCGGCTCGAGACACCGCTTCCCCGTCTGGATCTCACTCGCCTGGGGAAGCTCGAATTCATGCCGCTCGAGAACGTCCGGTATCCAGCGGTGCGCCTGGCTAATGCCGCACTGCAAGCTGGAGGCACCGCACCCGCCGTTCTGAACGCTGCCAACGAAGTGGCGGTTCAGGCTTTTCTCGAGGGACGCATCAAGTACACGGCCATCGTCGAAATGGCCGCCCGCGTGCTCTCGCACCATGACGTCAAACCGCTTGATAGCCTTCAGCGCGCCCATGATGCCGACGTGTGGGCGCGGCAAGAGGCCCACCTCATCATGCCCTCCCTGGAACGCCCCAAAAAATCGACAACCCCTGCAACCCTTCCGTCGTAAGAGAGACGAATGAATATCCCGACCAATATCCTGGCGTTGATCGTCGTCCTGTCCGTCCTGATCGTGATCCACGAGGGGGGACATTTCCTTCTTGCAAAGCTCTTCCGGTTTCCCGTGGAGGTCTTTTCCGTTGGATTCGGCAAGCGGCTCTTTGGGTTTCGCGTGCGCGAAACGGATTACCGGGTCTCCCTGATCCCTCTGGGTGGTTATGTGAAAGTCATCGGGCTGGGCCCCGATGAGTCGGATGTGGTTCATGCGGGCAGCGAGGCTCCCTCGGTGCAGGGCAAGCGCTGGCAACGATTCCTCGTGCTCGTGGCCGGTCCGGTTTTCAACCTGGTCTTGGCGGTGATTCTGACGGCTGGGGCTTTCATGGCCGGTATCAACGTTCCGAAGTACCAGGAAGAGAAACCGGTCGTAAAGCATATCGATGCGGGCAGCCCAGCCGAGCGCGCGGGCGTCAAACTCGACGATGTCATTGTCTCCATTGGTGGAAAGCCCGTCTCCTCATGGAGGGACGTCGAGATTGACCTCGGGCTCGCTCCGCGCGAGGAGATTCCCGTTGTCTTGATGAGGAATGGGCAGCCCGTGGATGTGGTCGTCCGGCCAGAACCCAAGACGAAGTACGACATCGGCTACACGGGCCTTAACCCGGATCTTCCAGCCGTCGTGGCTCGCGTCGTTTCTGGGTATCCAGGGGAAAAAGCTGGCTTGAAACCTGGCGACAAGGTCGTCTCCGTGGATGGACGCCCCGTATCCGGGTACTACGAGATCGTCAAGCGAATCAGGGAGGCTGCCTCCGAGTTCGATACGAAGGGGGCCCGCCCCATCGCCCTCGAGATCGAGCGAAACGGCACGCGTCAGACTCTTCAGATCACGCCGAGGAAAGAAGGGAACTCCTGGAAGATCGGCTTTGCGCCGGAAATGGAAATGGTGACCAAGCAGATGAGCTTGATTCCCGCGCTCGGCGCTTCGGTGGACGAGATGATCCGGCAGACCAAGACAACCTTTGCCACGGTGGGGCGCCTCGTGACCGGCAGCGGCTCACTCAAGCAACTCTCGGGGCCGATTGACATCGCGAAGTTCTCGGGCGAGGCCGCTCGCACGGGTGTGGCCGCTCTCTTGAGCCTGATGGGCATGCTCTCTCTCCAACTCGGGCTGCTCAATTTGTTGCCCATCCCGCTTCTCGATGGCGGCCAGATCGCCATCTTGACGCTGGAGTCGATCTTCCGCCGGGACTTCTCCGTACAACTGAAGGAGAGACTGCTTCAGGCCGGGTTCGTCTTCCTGGTGCTTCTGATGGTGACGGTTCTCGCCATGGACGTTGTGAAGAATGTGAATTTTTAGCCGCGAGTTGTCACTCCCATTCCACTTTCTCTCCTCTCCCCGGTGACCCGGTGACGGGGAGAGGATAGCCGTGAGCGCCAGGAGAGGGGTCTTCCGTACGCCCCTTCGTCTCGCCTTTCTTTACGGCGAATTGGAATTAACTTCCAAAAAAGGAAAGCCGGGACCAGCGTGCGCTGCCCGGCTTCTTTTCTGGCGGACTTTTGGGCGGTCAGGCGGCCGATTCCGACGTGATGCGCAGGAGCAAGTCGCGAAGCCGCGGCATCATCGCCTCGATCTCTTGAATCGAAACAGACCCGACCGAAAGCCTGACCCAGCCCGTCTCGCCCTTGAGTCCAAAGGCTCCGAAGGGAACAACGGCCACGCCGGCTTCCTCTAGCAAGACCTTGCGAATGTCGTTATTCGTCTCGATGGTCTTGCCTTTCCACGTCATTCCAAAGAGGTCGATCCGGGCCGAGAGGTAAATCGCGCCCTGGGGGGGGATCGTCTCGACAGGGAGACCCTCCGCGCGCATGGCCTCGAATCCCTCGTGGATCGCATCCAGCCGCTGTTGCAGCTTCGCCTTGAACGACGAGTGGAACGAATCGATCTCGTCGCTGTTGAGAAGGAGAAGCCCGGTCGAGACTTGCTCCGCCCGGGGGGCCCATGCGCCCACGTGTCCCGCGATGTCGGCCATGCGGTTCTTGATGGCGGGGGGCATCACACCCCAGCCAACACGAACACCCGTTCCACAGAAAGACTTGGAAACCGCGTCGAGCATAATTGTGTATGGTGCACACTCTGGTACGAGTTCGACTGGTGTGAAGTGCCGCGAATTTCCAAAAGTGAGCGTCCAGTAAACCTGGTCGTAAAGGATGAAAACAGGGCGCTTCCCGAGCGGTTTCCTGCGCCGGTTTTCCTCGACAGCCATGGCGGTGATGGCCCCGAGGAGGTCCGCGGAGATGACGGTCCCGGTTGGATTCAGGGGCGAATTGAGGACGATCATCCGGATGTCCTCGATGTGGGGCCGGATGTCATCGGGAATGGGGAAGAAGCCGTTCTCCTTGCGTCCGGGAATCTCGACCGGCTGGGCTCCGACGAGCTGACAGTAGTTGTGGTTATTCCAGGAGGGAACAGGATAGAGGACCTTGTCCCCCGGATCCACGAGCGTCTGGTAGGCGCCGTAGATCATGGGGCGGGCACCGCCCGCGATCAGGACGGACTCCACCGGATACGTGAGCCCCAAACGTTTGGAATAGAAACGGATCACCGCCTCTCGCAGTGCGAGCATGCCGTCCGAGGGAGGGTAGTTGGTGTGGGCTTCGTCCAGGGCTTTCTTGGTCCCGGCGAGGAGCGCCTGGGGAATCGGGAAGTAAGCCGGATCGAAGTCTCCGACCGTCAGGTTACAGACGGCCGCGCCCTTGGCTTTCATGGCCCTGACGTCGGAGGCGATTTTCAGGATTTCGGATCCGATGCAACCGCGAGCCAGGATAGAGAGTTCGGAGTCTGCTTCTTCGGTCGGTGTGAAAAGGGTTTTGACTTCCATGACGGTTTGTAAGTCTACCTTTTTCCCGGAAGTGTTTGCTCCTTTGGGCCAATGCTCCTATTCTCCGGGCCGCTATGCGTTGGTCTTCTGCTTTCATCTACACGCTTCGTGAAGCTCCGGGGGATGCGGAAACGGTCTCCCACAGACTCCTGGCCAGGGCCGGCATGATCCAGAAGCTGGCTGCCGGTATCTACTCCTTCACCCCCACCGGTTTCCGGTCTCTGAAGAAGATGATCGAAATCGTCCGCGAAGAGATGGACCGGACGGGAGCGCAGGAAGTTGATCTGCCAATCCTCCAGCCGATGGAGTTGTGGAAAGAGACAAAGCGCTGGGACCGTTACATCAACGACGGCATCCTGTTCCACCTGGTGGACCGCAAGGCGGGCGAGTTTGCTCTTGCTCCCACAGCCGAGGAGGCCGTCACGGATCTCGTGAGGCGCACCGTGACGTCCTACCGGCAACTGCCGTTCAACCTCTATCAGATCCGGACGAAGTTCCGCGACGAGATTCGGCCGCGGTTCGGGCTCTTGCGTGGCCGCGAGTTCCTGATGAAGGACGCCTACTCGTTCGACATCGACGAGAAAGGCCTGGATCTGCACTACAAGAAGATGGAAGCGGCCTACCGGCGCATCTTCGAACGCTGCTTCCTCGAGTACGTTCTCGTCCAGGCAGATTCGGGAGCGATCGGGGGCTCGGCCTCGGAAGAATTCATGGTGGTTGCGGATACGGGCGAAGACGCGCTCGTCTTCTCGGAAACGGGCGACTACGGAGCCAACATCGAAAAGGCCGTGACCGCACCCCTGCCCGAGCCGTGGGCGGGCGAGGAAGCGCGCCCCTTCGGAAAGGCGGATGCGCCGACCCCGGGGCTCATCACGTGTGAAGACCAGGCGCGTCACCTGGGAACGACGGTGACCCGCATCGTGAAGACGATGCTCTACGAGGCCATCCGCCAAGATGGCACAGCCTTCGTGGCTGCTGTCTTGATCCGGGGTGATCTCGACATCATGGAGATCAAGCTGCCGCGAGCCCTTGGCGCCGCACATGCCGTGCTTCTTGCCGAGGACCGTCTGGATGCCATTGCCCACACGCGGCCGGGCTTCGTTGGCCCCATCGGGCTCACGCCCCCGCCAGGACAGGACGAGGTTCAAGTTTATGTCGACCGCTCACTGGCGAATGCAGTGAACGTGTTTTGTGGAGCCAATGCCGAGGGTTTGCACCACTCCGGGGTCTCCATAAAGCGGGACATCAAAATTGCGGGTGTTGTCGAGGTGGCCACCGCCCGGGCGGGGGACCCTGCTCCGACTGGAACGGGTTCGCTCTTGATCAAGCGCGGCATCGAGGTGGGCCACATCTTCAAGCTCGGAACGAAGTACTCCGAAGCGATGAAGTGCGAAGTGGAAGACAAGAGTCAGAAAAAAGTCCCTCTCATCATGGGTTGTTATGGCCTCGGGATCGGCCGCACCGTGGCCGCGGCCGTGGAGCAGCATCACGATGATGATGGCATCATCTGGCCGCTCCCCCTGGCCCCTTACGCTTGCACGGTGCTTTCGTTGCAGCGCGATGCCGATGTGATGGAAACGGCAAACAGAATCTACTCCGCGCTTCTCGATCTCGGAATCGAAGTGGTCTTCGACGACCGTGAGGAACGCCCGGGAGTCAAGTTCAAGGATGCGGACCTCATTGGCTTCCCGGTTCGCATCGTGGTGGGAGCAAAAGCCCTTGCCAGAGGACAGGTCGAGATCTCCACCCGGAGAGAGAAGAAGGCCCAGAGCGTTCCGAAGGAGGACATTGTCGAGATCGTGAAGAAGACGCTTGCCGCGGGAGCCAGGAGCGTGGTGCTCTAGAGACGTGCGGGCGCTCTTGATCGTGCCCCGGCTTCCGGGCACGGGGCACACGGGCGACCGGCTCAGGGCCGAGATTCACATCGAAGCCCTTGCGCGTGCCGGCTTCGTCACGACTCTTCTGGGGGGATCCGGGACTGTAGCCTTTCCCCCGCCAGCGGGCGTCGGGAAGGTCGTGTCCGTGCGCCGGGATCTCGTGAGAGTGCTGCGTTGTGCGTCCAGAATTGCTTTTGAGGGGGCCCCCTTCCAGTCGTTGCTCTATGTGGCGGATTGGAAGCGGGCCCTGGAGGCGGCGGGACCTGACTTTGACCTTACCATCCTGCTCCTCGCCCGTCTCTGGCCTTTCGTGGGACGGTTTCTCCCCGGGGCGCCTTACGTCATCGACTATGTCGACGCGCTCTCTGCCGCGGCGAGAGAAGCGAGGGAGAAGGATCCGAGTCTTCTGCGCCGGATGTACTGGCACGTGGAGGCGGCAAGACTTTCGAGACTGGAAGAACAGGCCGGGAAGCAGGCCAAGAGGCTCATCGCAACGACGTCCCGGGATGCAAACGTTCTCCCGGCGGGCACGATCGGCATTCCCAATGGCGTGCGCCTTCGCGAGCTGAGCCCGTCCCGGCGCGCTCCGGTGGCGGTTTTCACGGGGCGTCTCGCCTACAGGCCAAACGAAATTGCCATCCGAAGGCTCATCGACCGGATTTGGCCCAAGGTCGTTTCAGAAGTTCCCGGGGCGAGGCTGCTGTTAGGCGGTGCCGACGCTCCCCGGTGGCTCGAGTCGCTTCCAAACAATCTGGGCGTGGAGATCGAAAGCCCAGTTCGTGACATGCCGCTGTTCCTGAGGAGTGCTCGAGTGGCGGTTGCACCGGTGGACCTCGGAATGGGAACACCAAACAAGGTCTTCGAGGCGTTCGAGGCGGGAACTCCAGTTGTCGGCACGGCGGAGGTTGCCAAACGAGCACGATCCGAGGATGGAACGGCCGCTCCCGTCACGGTGGCGGAATCGGACGTGGACTTTGCCTCTCTTCTCACCACTTATCTCAAGGACGGAGAGAAGGCGGAAGCGGCTGGCCTTGATGGCCGCCGTTTCGTCGCGCTCCACGCCAATCGCGAAACGAGTATTGATGCTCTCATCGGCGTGTATCGCTCGGCGCTGGAGGCAACGTGAGGCCAAGGGGCGAACGCGAGGGCCGAACGCAGGTGCTCGTGTGTGGAGACTTTCTGGGTGCCGTGTTGATGTACGTCGCTGTCGTCGAACTCCGCCGGGAGATCCACATCCCTGGAACCGTGGGTCTGTTGCCGAAAGAGAATGCTCCCCTGGAATTTTTCCCGTGGCTCCTTCTGGTCGGGGCGTGTGCCGCCCTCGGGCTTTTCCTGGCAGGAATCTACGAGCAGACGACCGAAGAGATCGTCGAGAGGGGGGGGTTCCTGGTGGGGGCCTGTGTCACCGGTGCCCTTCTTGTAGCGCTCTTCTTCCTCGCGGGGAGAGGAATTCCGAGAACGGTGATCTTGCTTTACATCGTTGCTTTTTGGGGCTACCTGAAGCTCTGGCGGATGGTTGCTGGCAGGCTCGTTCCCCTGGGCAACCGGCCCGTTCTGGTTTTGGGTAGCGGCGAGGACGCCAGTCGGGCCGCGATGGCACTCAAGGAGGGAGTCATCGGGGGGCACTTCCTTTTCGGATGGTGCCCGGAGGTCTCGGAGTTTCAGAACCTCTCCGCGGCGGAAATTTCGATGCGGATTCCCGAGGAAGTCACGGATGTGGTCTTTGTTCCAGAAAAGCCTCAAGACCGTGAAATTCTCGCGGCGCTTCTGGAAAGCAGCCTGAATGGTGACTACAGTCTCTGGATCCTGCAGGGGATTACCGACATCTTATTTGCGGGGGTGACGAGGCGTACGCTGGGTGACCTGCCGCTTCTCCCAGTCGAACCCAGGGGCGCGAGCCATCTGGCGCGATGGCTGCGGCGAAGCCTCGACGTGGTTCTCGGGGGAGCCTTGCTCGTCTTCTGCGCGCCGGTTGTGATGCTCGCGGCCCTCTTCATCATGCTCGAGTCCCCCGGTTCACCCTGGATCAGACAGCGCCGGGTGGGTTTGCGCGGGGAGATTTTCCAGATCATCAAGTTGCGAACGATGTGTCAGAACGCCGAGAAGGATGGCGAACCGCGGCTTGCGGAAGAGAATGACCCGCGTCTGACGAGATTCGGCCGCGTTCTGCGGCGTGCCCGGATTGATGAACTGCCCCAGCTTGCTCTCGTTGTCTCGGGCACGATGAGCCTCATCGGCCCGAGACCGGAGAGGCCAGAGTTTGTTGAGAGGTTCGAAAAAGAGGTGCCAGCCTACCGGCTGCGTCACCTGGTGAAGCCCGGTCTTACTGGCCTTGCTCAAGTCATGGGGGCCTATGCCACGAAACCGGATGTCAAGCTCCGCTACGACCTCGGTTACATCCTGCACTGGAACCCGTTACTCGACGTCTTTATTCTGATCCGCACGGTTTCCACGGTCCTGAGGGTTTCTGGAACCTGAGTGAATTGGACTTATCTTTGCGTCAGTTCGGGTAACTGAGGCGGTTTGTCCGTTCCCTGCCTGAGGGCTTCCTCGTGACCTTTCACGGCAAAGTGGAGCTTGTCCCACTCGTCGCCGGCCGGCACAAAGTCGAGCAGGTGAGGCAAAACCCAGATTGCGCGCACCTTCAACAGCCAGGAGAGCCGGATATCCCCTCGCGCCTCGGCCACGCGCGCAAGGTTCAGCACTGTTTCCGCCCTTTCTTCGATGGCCAGAGAACGGCGGTAAGCGATCCAGGCGCCTTCGTTGTCTCCCAGCATCTTCTTGATGGACCCCTGAGACAGCCACGTGGCTGCGCGCCGGGGAGAAACCGCAAGCGCCTGATTCACCCTTTCAAGGGCAGCCTCAAACGCCCGCGGTTTCAACTCGGGCTCGAGGTTGAGCGCCATCCGGAAAATGGCTTCGCCTTCGCTGGCCTTCTGAAAAGCGAAACCGCGAAGGAAAGACATGAAGATCAGAATCCCCGAAAGACAGGCGAGCGCGATCCGCACCCCTTTCCCCGGTTTGGGATTGTCTGTAACTGTTTGCTCGCGGCTGACGCGCGAAACCGCAAGCCCGGAAAGAAAAGCGAAAAGGCCAGAAGTCACGGCAATCCGAAGCGGGAAGTTCGTGAGCGAAACCACCGCAAAAGCAGCCACGAGGACGAGGAGTTGGGTGTTTGCTGGGCCTTCGTCTTCCCGGCCATCGGGGGTGCGCGGAAGCCGAAACAGGATGAACCCGAGAAGGCCCGTTGCCAGAAGGGCTGCGGGGATACCGGTTTCCGTTGCGATGTTGAAGGGTTCTGAGTGCGCGTTTTCGAAATGAGCCGAATCGCTCTTGTGCACGAGATGCCGGCGCGAACGCTCCTCGGCGGCGATCCGGGCGGGCACGAATCGGTTCGAGTAGGCGCCAGGCCCCACGCCGAGAATGGGCGAGCCCCGCATCATCTCGATCGCCGAGAGAACCCCGATGTCGCGTTGAGTGAAGACGCTCTCAAACTCTCCGCGGGCGAGCTGCCGCGTCTTCTCGACAATCCGGCTCCCCATTCCGGTGAAAAAAAGGCCCGCAATCCCAACTCCGAGGAGCACCATGCCCGCGACCCTGCGGCCAGGGGAGAGGATCAGATAGAGCCACACAGCAAAACCCACGGCAATGAGTCCCGTGACAGACTCGGTCATGACCAGCCCAGCGCCGGAAAGGGCGAGACCGAGAGCGGAGAGCCATCGCTGGCGCCCGGCGGACAAAGCCCTGAAGAAGAGAAGCAAGATGGGGATGACGAGAGCCATCCCGGTATCCCCTGCATTGCCGAGAAGCGCCGCCGCGTGAAAGCGCGGCTCGGGAGCCGAAATCGGCAGCCGCAGGACCCCGAACCCCCTCTGCAAAACGGCCAGAAGCCCTGTCAGGGCGCCCGCCAGTCCAATCCAGGGCGCCAGACGCCGAAAGAGCCTGCTTCCTTCTGACGAGGCACCGGTCAAGAAAAGGGCCAGTCCGCCGAGAATTGGAACCGCGCTGTAGGGGTCTCCCCAGGTTGTCAAGGCTTTGAGATAGGAAAGAGCGATGAGGACGCCAAGAGCGCCTCCCCAGATGGCAAGTCCCTTTGCGATCGTGAAACGCGGACCCCCCGGTAGAAAAACGAGGAAAAGCAGCCCCGCTCCAGCCAGCGCTGCTTGCAAGGCCGTCTTGGATTCGCGGATGGCATCACTGGCGACGAGCGAGATGACGAAATAGGGAAGAAAGAGAGCCCCCCACGTAAAGAGCGTCGTCAGTCTTCGAACCCGCTCCCGTGGCGCTTCGCTTTCGGAACCCTTTTTCTTGGAGCGTTGCTGGGGTGCCACGAACGCGGTTTCTCAGGCCGCCTTGAAGATCAGTTCAAGAAGTGCTTCGGCAACGGCGCCGGGGCTTTCCAGTGGAGCGAGGTGCCCCACGCCCGGGAGCGTCAGAAGCCGCACATAAGGAGCCCTTGCGGCCGTCTCGGCAATCGCCTCGAACTCTGAAATGGGCACGATGGGGTCGGCTTCGCCCGCGATCAAGAGAATCGGCAGAGTGGTGCTGGCGATCGTGGAAAAGTGATCGCGCCGCAGAGCCATCCCTCGCTGGTCCGCGGAAGCCGTCGCGGGGGGCGTGTCGAGAATCATCTGCCGCGTGACGGCTTCGATCGGGGTTCCTCTCCGCGAGGGAGGAAGGAGCCGGGGCAACATGCTGGAAAGGGCCGCGTCCATGCCGTCACGCTCGATCGCCTGAGCGGCGAGTTCGCGTCCATTTTTGCCATTCTCGTCGTCGCTCGTGGCGCGGCTTCCAGACAGGCAGAGTCCAGCCATGCGGCCGCCAAACTTCTCCCGGTGGCGGGAGACGAACTCGAGGGCGACGTAGCCGCCCATGGAAAGCCCGAAAAGAATGAAACGCTCTTCCGCGGGAAGCGTTTCGATGTCTCTGGCCAGGTCATCAGCAAAAAGAGCCATGGTGTGGACTGACTGGGCCGGATAGCGGGACGTTCCGCGTCCACGGAGGTCGGGGGCAAAAACGGTGTTGCCAGGACCCATGCGGCCCTCGCGCGCGAGCGCCATCAGAGGGGCATAGAGCCGGCTGTCGAGAGGGTATCCGTGAATCGCAACGACGATCATGGGGCCAATGTTACCCGGTTGTGATTCATGATAGATTTTTTGGAGTTATGCCCATTCTCAAGCCGGAAGCGGATTTTTATCCTCAAGACCTTTTTGAACTGCCCAGCGATGAGTTTCCCTGGTGGGTTGCCCACGTGCGGTCTCGGCAAGAAAAGGTGGTCGCCCGAGAAGCCATCTACCGGAACGTGCCCTTTTATCTTCCGCAGCGTGAGCAACCTAGCGAAGGAGCCAGGCGCCGTATCTCCTACATCCCCCTTTTCCAGGGGTACCTGTTTTTCAGGGGAGGGGCGGATGCCCGTCTCGAGGTTCTGAAGACGAATCAATGTGTTCGTATTCTCGATGTGACTGATCAGTCAGGGATCCAGGAAGACCTTCAGCAGATCAAGCGCTTGCAAGAGAGCCAGCTGATGCTGGTTCCGCACCCGGAGCTTGCCGAGGGGGACCCGGTCAAGATCACGGAAGGACCCTTCAAGGGGTACGTGGGAATACTCGAGGCTCGAAAGGGACGAATTCGCCTGATCGTTGCCGTTCGGTTCATCCACCGGTTCGTCTCCGTCGAGGTCGCTGCCGACATGGCCCAGCCTCTGAAGGATGAGTACCTGGCTCAGCAGCTTCTGGAAAAGCGGGTGGCCTAGAGCCCGGCTCTGAGATGTGGCGGAGGACCTTGTTGAGGAATCCGCCGCGCTCCAACTGGCTCACCCGAGCAAGTGGAAACCACGACCCGTTGATTGTGTCTTCCGGCTTGGCGTCGAGAAGAAGAAGCTGGATTTGATAACGCCGGTCGAGAACGGCGTGCGAGAGGGATCCCGTTGCGCCAAGCACCGTGGCTTCCTTTCCGTGGTTTGTTTGCCAAAAAGCCGCCAGCGCGAGATCCGGCCTCGCGTGGCTTTCCAGGCGAACCACCGGAACCGACCAGTGTTTGGAGACAAACTCGGTGTCGTCAACCAGAAATATCGCTCCCTCGTGAAGACAGATTGCGGCAGCGAGGTGAACGGTACGGCTCTTGGTCTTCGGCGGGAGTTGCGGGAAGTCTTCTGGTTGCCCCGATGCCGAACCCAGGCAGTGAGGTTTGAGAGGACAACGGTTGCAGGCGGGGTTTCTCGGTGTACAGAGAAGGGCGCCGAGATCCATCATGGCCTGGTTGTGATCGCCAGGAGCAGTTCGCTCGAGCAACGTTTCAGCTGCCGAAAGCACGCGGGCCGTTCCAGTTCCCCGCTTCAGTGCCTCTTTTTCAGCAAGCAGCCGGCTCACGGCGCGCAGGGTGTTGCCATCGACAGCGGCCACCGGTTCGCCGTGAGCAATGGAGGATATGGCTGCGCTGGTGTAGGGCCCAATCCCCGGTAGCTTTCGCCACTCCTCGCGGGTTGCGGGCTTTTCGCCCGTCTCCGTGATGATTTCGGCGGCCTTTTTCAGATGACGGGCTCGCGAGTAGTACCCCAGGCCGCTCCACTCGGCCATGACGTCTTCCAGCGGAGCGTGAGCCAGACTCTCCAGAGTGGGGAACCGCTCGAGAAAAGACTGCCAGCGTGTCTTGACCACCGCCACCGTCGTCTGTTGCAGCATGATCTCAGAGACCCATATTGCGTACGGGTCGCGTGTGTGACGCCAGGGCAAATCCCGGCCGTACTGGTGATACCAGTTCAGCAAGTCTCGCCTGATGACGGCCGCGGTTTCCTCGGAGAAGGGGGCCGTCAATCGAGCTGTTTGCGCAGGCGGATCAGCCCTTGCCGGATTCGTGTCTTGATCGTTCCAAGCGGCTGCTGGAGCTTCTCTGCGATTTCGACGTGTGTAAGGCCCTGGAAGAACGCCATCTCGACGGCCTCCCGCTGGACCGGAGACAGCGTTGCGATCGCTCTTCTGACGGCATCCCGGGTCTGTCTGAAGGAGGCGACCTGGTCGGGGGTGGCGTTCTCGTCCAGTGGATCGATGTGGATTTCAGGGTCGTCGATCGAGATGTTGCGGTCTTCCCGTCTCTGCCGGGCACGAAGCTTGTCGATGGCCCGCGAGCGCGCGAGAGTGAAGATCCATGCGGGCGGTGTGCCGCGGGAGAGATCGTAGCGGTCGGCCTGCCGCCAGATCTGCCAGAAGACATCCATCGAGACGTCCTCGGCCTCTTCGGAGTTCTGCAGAATTTTCCAGACGAGCGAATAGACCGGGGATGAGTAGCGGCGATAAAGCTCGTCCAGAGCTGAGGCCTCTCCTTGACGGATCCGGCCGATCAGCTCCAAGTCGAGCCGAGAATCGTGCGATCCCATGGCCCGCGCATCTTTCAGTTCAAGTCCGAGATTGCCGTCCATCCTCTTCTTAGGTTACAGGACTTCGCCGAATCAAACGACTGTTCAAGGGGAAAAGCCGTGTCTTCGTGTGAGCCCCGTCAAAAGTGCCAGCGCCTGCTGACCGTTTCCCATTGACACCTGCATCAAGAAGGGAAGCCAAAGTCTACCGATCGCAGATGGGAAAGCAATTTTTCTGCCAGCTTTTGTGAACGCCTGAGAGCGGCCGACATGTCCTTCTCGAGAGACGGAAGGAGGGGTGTGGCGAGATCAACCGCGGTTTCTGACCCCTCATCTGCCGCGTGGCGCACGATGGCGAGGAGTTCGACCCGGTCGTGTGCATCTCCGGCAACGTCCTGGAATTCCTTCAAGCGCTTGCGGGTTTCGCGGGCTTCGGGGGCGAACTCCTCGAGGAACTCGATGCTGTATCGCAGGTCCTTTGTGGCGATTCGGAAGGCGTGGAGTCCTTCCATCTCGGGAACTCCCGATGCGATGAGCTGGTGAGTCATTTTGGCGATGCGTTTGCTGATCAGGAACTTCATGACGCTTTCAACGGCTTCCGCGGAAGGGATCCCTGACGAGGCAGCAAGGGTTCTCAATTCGGCGAGGCGCCGCACGAACTTCCGGTCGAGATCACCGGCAAGGTCTTCTAATCTCTCCCGGGTTTCCTCATGTCTTTCACTGGATGTAGCAAAAATGAGACTGGCCAGCTCGAGCGCGAGGGGTTTGAGAGCGTGGTTCCGCGCGAATCGCCTGCGGAGGCGGTACCGGGAGATCTCGAGCGTGCGCAGGGGCGATAGGGCTCTGCGCAGATCGCGCGCGCTTCGTCTGAGGCTCTGGGCCGAGTTCTGGTCGGGCACTCCTCGCGTCAATCGCGCCAGTGCCGCCATTCGGCGGAGTGCCACCCTGACGTCGTGCAAGTTCTCGCCGCCCGGGTGAATATTACTGGCCAGAATTTCGGCCACTCTGCGTTTCTGTTCGAGAAGGCTCTCAATCAGGGCTTCGAGAACGGGCCGGTGCAAGAGGCTGGTCTCCATCAGTGAGTGCTTTCGGCAGTCAAGGCTTCGGCATCGGCAGGGTAGGGGAGGGGAAACCGAACAGGTAGCCCTGTGCCCTGTTGACCCCAAGTTCTTTCAGAATCTTCACGACGTCGTGTGTTTCGACACCCTCGGCCACCGTACGGATGTGAAGGCCCTTGCAGATGCTGACGATGCCGCGGACGAAAATGCGGTTCTCTTCCTGGGTCACAAGGGATCGGACATAACTCTGGTCGAACTTGACGCTTCCGAGCGGAAACTCCCTCAGGTAGCGGAAGGATGAGAAGCCAATCCCGAAATCATCGAGGGCGAAGCGAAAGCCCTCGGCGGCGAGGGCGGCGATGAAGTTCTGCACGCGTTTGAGGTCTCGAACAGCTGCGGTTTCCGTGATTTCGAAGGTGATTCTGCCGGGGTGAATACCCTTGGTCCTGACGAGGCGCGAGATGTCGGCTACGAGGGAATCGTCCTCGAAGTCGAGGCCGGAAAGGTTGAGTGAGAGTTCGAGATCAGGAGCGATCCGTTTCTTGTTCACCACGAGAGCCTCGATGGCGAGAGCGATGATCCTCCGGTCGATGTCGGTCACGAACCCGAAGCGTTCCGCGGCATCCATGAACTGGTCTGGGGAGACGAGGCGGCCGTCATCCTCGCGAAGGCGGCAGAGCGTCTCGACGCTCACGATTCGCCCACTCGAGATGTCGACGATAGGTTGGTAGACAGGGATGAACCGGTCATTGGCCAGGGCTTCCCGCACGCGATCGAGCTGGTTCCTGAGGATGCCGGTTCGGTCGCGGCTTTTCTGGAGCGGATCGACGACCTGTGCCCGCGCCCGGCCCCTCTCTTTCGCCTCATCGAGGGCGCGCTCGGCGGCCAGAAGAAGGTCCGATGCCCTGAGCGCGTGCTCGGGGAACACGGCTATCCCGACGCTTGCGGTGAGCTGCAGCGAGCGGTTGTCCATCGTGGGGGCGAAATCGCGCAGGAACCGTGCCATGTCATCGCCAAAGGGCTTTGCTCGCGAAGGTTCCAGGCCTGGTAACACGACTGCGAACTCGTCCCCGCCGATCCGGCTGATCACGGTGCCTTTCGGGAGGAAATCCACGAGCGTCGACGCGAGCCCCTTCAGGTAGCTGTCGCCGGCCGCAACCCCGTGGGTGTCGTTGAGAACCCGGAAATCATCGAGGTCGAAAACGCACAGGCCCACCGTCTGGCTTGTCGTATGGGCCGAATCCACCACCTGATCGAGCACTCTGCGGAACGCTGGACGCGTGAGGAACCCCGTTGCCGGGTCCGTCTCTTGTTGAGTGACGGGTGCCGCCTGGCCCCTCTTTACCTTGACAAATCGAGTGCGAACGATCTGCTTCCGTCTGCCTCTCCAGCGGCTGATCATCAGGAAAACTCTAGCTCCCCCGGGAGTTTACCGGATGATCGCCACACCGGGGCCGGGTACTGACGATCCCAGCTTGTCCAATGTCGGCCCAGTCAACCTGAAGATCCGCCAGTCAGTCATGGGGCGGGCTCCCAGGCCCTCGTAAAATGAAATGGCGCTCTGGTTCCAGTCAAGAACAGCCCACTCCATTCTGCCGCACCCTCTCTCCACGGCAATTGAAGCCAGCCTCCGCAAGAGTTCACGCCCGATCCCCTGGCCTCGAAGCGACGGCTTGACAAAGACATCCTCGAGATAAAGTCCGGGCTTTCCGAGAAAAGTCGAGAAGTTGTGGAAAAAGAGGGCGAACCCCGCTGTCTCCCGCGGCGTTTCGGCGATCAGTACCTCCGCATACCTGGGTGTCCCGAAGAGAAAACGCGAAAGGTCCGGGATCGACGGGTGGCACTCATTCTCGAGCTTTTCGTAAACCGCCAAATCATGGATGAGGCCGGCGATGACGGGGACGTCCCCCGGTTCGGCGAATCGAATTGAAAAATTCTCTTCCTGTTCCATGTTCTCGAGCCTAATCGAAGAGGATGCCCGTTTATTCTGCTCTGGTGAAGTCTGGCGTTTGGCGGAACAAGAGATTTTATGGACTACTCACTCGGGTGGTCCAGGAGTCGCGGCTGCGGGCTCTGCGCAAGCACCTGCCCCGGCCGGGACGGGTGCTCGACGTGGGGTGCGGATGGACGGTGCTCCCTGGTGAAGTCGCGGACTACGTTGGCTGTGACCGCGATCCCGAGATTCTCGAGGAGATCTGCCGCCGGTACCCGCAAAAGCCGTTCTTTTTGTGGGATGTCGCTTGTCAGAAGGCTCCTCCCGAGGTTGCAAGCCGCGCACCTTTTGATGCCATCCTCGCGCTGGCCGTGCTGGAACACCTGGAAAATCCAGCGTCTCTTCTTGAGAGTGTGGAGCCACTCTTGGCGCCTTCTGGAATCGTGATCATCACGACCCCCCACCCGTCCGGGCGGCACCTTCTCGAGTTTGGAGCCAAGCTGGGATTCCTCTCAAAACACGCCCAGGAAGAGCACGAAGATCTCCTGGGAAGGAAGGAACTCGAGGCGGCAGCCCAGACGGCGGGGCTTCGAGTGCTTCGGTATGAGCGATTCTTGGCAGGTTTCAACCAACTCGCCGTGATCGGACGTTAGAATAAGAGACCGTGTCTTCTGAATCGTGGCGTTACGTCCTGCTTGTCGATGGCCGGGAAGTCGAGGTCGGGGATGGCGAAGTGACGATGGGCCGCAGCCGTACGTCCGTCGTTCGTGTCGATCACGAATCCGTCTCGCGGTCGCATGCCCTCTTGACTTTTGATCAGGGGAACGTGACGTTCCGCGATCTGAATTCATCAAATGGTTCTTATATAGCGGGAAAGCGTGTTCAGGCTGAAGTCCGAATAGGGGACGGTGAGCGCATTCAGCTCGGCGCCGCGGTCGTCAGCTTGAAGATCGTCGCTCCAACGCAGCTTGCGGAGAAAACAGCCCGTATGGAGGCGGGCCGTGATCTTGCCGCGGCTTCTGGGGCACGCTCCGCTTCCTCGAGCCCGCCTCCGGAACCGATCTCTGTTCCTCACGAGGTCCTTACCTCGAAAGCCGGTGGCGGTGAGCCCGTGGCGCTTCCGCCAGAGAATCATCCGCTCGCAATTTCGGCCGACGAACTTTTCGAACAGGTGAACCAACGGGCGGGAAGGGCGGACTCGCAGATTCCAGAAACCGAAGCGGATCGTCCGCTCATCGCGGGCGGCGGCAAGCCGGGTGTACCCCCTGTTCCCGAACCGGCCCCAGTGGCGCCGCCTCCCCAGCCTCCAGAACCAGTCCCGCCAAGGCGGGCGGAGCCCAGGCCAGAGAGTTATCCACTCCCACCGCACATAAAGGTCGTGGAGCCGCCTCCGGTTCGACCTGTGGACCCTTCCCTCTCGCAGATTCCCATCAGAAGGAAGGAAGACGAGTATGGGTCCTACGGCTCTGAAGAGGGCATGCTAGAAACTGCGGGAATTGGCCCCCGAGTCGCCGCGTTGCTGGTCGATTGGGTCATCCTTTCCGCCATCAATTTCCTCTTCTTGACGCCGCTGTTCCTGGCGTATTTCTTCGTGGGACAGGGAAGCCAGCAAACAGGCGCGCCGGGCTGGATCCTGACGGCTGTCAGCTTGCTCTCGGCGTTCTTGATTCTCGCGGCCGACCTCTGGTACATCCTGGGCGGGTGGGCGCGAAACGGAAAGACACCCGGCAAGTCGCTCCTGGGGCTTCAGATCGTCGTCTCTCCGGGACCGCCACAGCGGGGCCTGGGGTTCCGGATCGCCGTGCTGCGAGCCTTGTGGTACGCGGTCGGGATGGTCCCTTTGGGAGCTGGACTTTGGATGGCACTTTTCCGGAGTGACCGCAAGGCGTTACACGACCTCCTGGCCGGGACGCGCGTCGTAAAGGCGAACTGAGCTGGCGGACAAGAACCTACCGGTTCAAGGCAGCTGCCAGGGCGGGGGAAAGCCACACTCTCTCGAGAGCCGCGCTTCCACCCAGTTTCCGGTATCTCTCCAGGCTCTCTCTCGCATCAGAGCGCAAAACTTCGTTTTTCCCTCCCTCGAGAAGATAACGGGAGCCCATGGCGACCGCTTTGAGAAGGAAGACCACGGGGAGATCCGGGTTCCTTTTCTCGAGTCTCGAGAGCAGTGCCGAAGCTCTCGCCCAATCCGCGGTGCTGATAGCGTCGATCACCCGCTTGATGTCTTCTTTTGTGCGGGAAGAGACCTGCCCGGATGGCTCTTTCGAAGGAAGAGGTGTCGCCACTGGTGCCGGAATGGCAGCTTCTTCCGGTTCCTGCGGCCGGGGCTCGAACGGGGGAGTGACCGTGGCTCTGGGCGGCTGCGTTGCGAGCAGGGCAGGGGTTTCAAGGAAGACCCTGGTGTTTGCCGGAAGGGGAGGGGGTTTTTCGGCGGGAGACGCGGCCGCGAGAGGCGCGGCCGCGAGAGGCGCGGCCTTTTCCAGTTCCTGCACGCGCCGCGTCAGTTCCGCCCCCTCGGGCCATTGCTGGATCAGTCCGTAAGATGCCGAGCGCCGAAAACACTCGAGAGCTTTTGCGGCGTTTCCGTTTTCCATGTAAGCGACCCCCAGGCCGAAGTGGGGGTCATAACGCTCGACGAAGTAACGGTTCGTCCCTATTCTCTGCGACGGGCGTTCGTGTCCCGTGGCCAGGGCCTCGTTGAAGGCCTTGATCGCCGCCGGGAAGTCCCCCCGCCTGAGTGCGGATCTGCCTGCGTCAAAAGCTCTTGCGGCGGCGTCTGGCGGTAAGATGGGCGAGCGGCTGACCTGCCCCGCAAGCCCGCTCGAGAGAATTCCGGCGAGGACCCAGAGAGGCACGAGCCGCTTAATTGAAGTCCAGCGTGAGCCTCCGGCACCCTTTCGACACTCCCTACGGCACATGTTTTGGATTCTAGGTGTGGGAGATGCCACAGATGAACCTCAGAAATAGCACGGATGGGAGTGCGGTGAACGCCTTCCGTCTTGCGCTCTCAATTTTCGTCTTCTTGACACTCCCCGGTCTTGCCCAGAGTCCGGTGTGTCCCCAGTCGCCGCCAGTTCTCAGCGGGCCCTCCGCGGTGAAACCAGGTTTTAGCTACACGATTTCCTGGGCGGATGTCCTCCTGACCAAACCGACCGAGGAGGAACACTACTGGGTCGAGCGCGCGGCCACCCAGGATTTTTTGGGTGCCGAACGGTTTCGGACCTCTCGCTCCTCTATCGTGTTGGGGCCGGTGCCGGCGGGAATGAAAACCGCCTATCACCGCGTGATCGTGGCCTCGAACTGCCCGGGTCCGGGCGGAGCACCGCTTTCGAGTGTTCTCGCTATTCCGGTCGTTTCGGAATGCGCGGCGCCGCCAGCCCTGGCGAATTTCAGCGCATGGCCAGAGACCCCCCTCGCCTACTCAACGTATGTCGTGGCGTGGAATCCGCTGGACTGCGGAGCCATGACGTTCGGGCGCTGCGCCGAGAATGTCCGGTACCGCATCCGGCGCGTGAGTCCCTCGGGTACGGCGGACTGGACCCTTGCCATCAACTCTGCTTGTTTTTCTGACCCGCCGGGCGAGTACAGCTACCAGGTTCGTGCCGAAGATGTGTGCGGGGCAGCTGGGCCCTGGACGCCACTCAAGAAGATAGCCGTGGGCAAGGTCCCCGTTTCGCTGGCCCTCGTTTCCGAGCCGCAACCCATCTTTGCCATTCCCGTCACTGGCCCGGGACCCGGTTCGGCTCCGGCCTGGACTTCTTTCTCGATTCGAAACACGGGGACGGATGCGCTGACGCTTTCCGCGTCTCCAGTTGGACCCTTCGATGTTTCGCCTGATTCCATGAAGCTCGGCCGCGGAGAGGCGGGAAGCTTCACCGTGCGTCTCGTCTCGGATGTGGGCGCGGATCCAGCTCACGGGAAGGTCGTCGTCTCCGCCGGCGGAATGTCTCTCGACGTTCCCGTCAGTGGCATTGCCGCCACTCCCGCTCCTGCCCCCGTGCAGTGGCTCGAAGGACAAGTCTATTTTGACGGCGAGAACACCAGCACCGTCCGGACTCTGGAAAATCCATCTGCTTCGCCTGCGGCCATTCTCGTCCCCACGCGCGCTCCCTGGATCGTCATCGAGTCGACTGACGGGGGCATCTGGGACCGGCCAATGGCTCCACGCGAGCGGCGGGAGGTCAAGATCAGCGTCGACCGGGGTCTTCGCCGGGCCGTCACCGGGACAGAAACCGGTTCGATCGCGCTTCACACATCGGGTTTTGGCGAACCCTCCGTCCTGAGGGTGGTTGATGATGGCGCGGATATCGCCCTCGTCGATCCAGTCCGGCCTCCAAAAGAAGAGAACCGCACACGCATCCTCTTTGCTTCGACCGCAAATGTCGAGGACCGTGCGGGCTCCGGGCTTTTCTCGACCGAACTCTGGGTGAGCAATATCGATAGCGCTGCGTCCGCTGGCGTCTCGCTCTTTTTCACTCCCATCGAAAGCTCGGGGTGGGAAACCCAGCCAAGGAGAGCGGATTTCGTCCTCGGTCCGGGCGAAACCCGGCGATTCCGGAATGTCGTCGCCAAGATCGCAAGAATGACTGGCGCGTGCGCCCTCGAGGTTAGCAGTCCGGCTCCGACCGTCATGGCGACAGCGCTCGTCACGAGCACTCCGATGGCCTATGTACCAGGGACAAAAAGTTCTTACGGCCTCAAGGCAACGAGCTTGCCGGGGGGAATGCCGCAATACGGGTTTGAGATGCGCCCCATCGCTCCCGGTGAGGGTGTCAGCAGCTCTTCCGGACCGTTCGTCTTGACGGGTCTTCGGCACGACGCCAGACGCCGGACAAATATCCTCTTGACCGAGACCTCGGGTGTGGAAACGACGGTTCGAATCGAACTCTTCAAGGGAGAAGGGACAAACACGCCGGTCGTGAAGAACGGGGAAGCCGTCACCATCACGCGGACGATCCCGGCCCTGGGAACGATCCAGATCAACGATGCCGGCCTCTTCCCAGAGACCCCGCTTCAGGAATCACCGTACGCAGTCATTACGTTTCAGGCAGGAGAGACGGATCCGGAAACGGGAGAACTAATCGGTTCGGTCATGCCCATCGCGACGGTGGTGGATCAGGGAACCGAGGATGCCTCGCTGCGGGTGGGAGTCGCGGCGGCCGCCCTCAATCCGTTGCCGGCGGCGGCGAGAACCCCCCAGGAGGCAAAGAACATCGGGCTCCTCTCTTTGCCGTTCGGAGGAGAGGCCGCCCCGTTGATGTTCCCGGTCGTGCACGCGGCCGGCGCGCCCCTTTCGAGCGGGGAGCGCCCTCTCTGGAAAACCCGGGTCACGCTCACGAATGTCAATGAAAACGAGCAGAGGAGCTTCCGCCTGATGTTCAGGGATCAGTTTGGAACTGATCGCGAGAGCCCGCTCGTCTTGATGGGTCCGAAGACCAGCTTCACGTTCGAGGATGCCCTGGAGGAGTTCTTCCCTGGCAAGGTTCAGCCCGGAGACAACATTTATGGCCCGGTCCAGATCCAGCCTGTCAAGAGTCTCGATGGCACCAAGTGGTCGGAAACATGGGCGGATGTCGACGTACAGACCGAGTCTTACACTTCGGATCCTTCTAATCCTGGGCTTGGCGACTACAAGACCGGAATGGAGGGGTACTCGTACCATCACGGGTATTCGTCGTTCCAGTCAAACGTCGGGACGGTTCAGATCGACGGGGCAGAAAACTCGTCACAGTACCGGACGAATCTGATCCTCGAGGAGATCGGCGGTTCCCTGTGTGACGTCGCGGTCTCGGTCTACAAGCCGGGTTCATTCGTTCCCATTGCAACCGTTCCCGTTTCCATCCCGCCTTTTGGTTACATCTCGAAGGAACTCTTCCAGGGTTACCTGGGTCTCAACCTGTCGGAAATAACGGACGCGAGGGTCGTGGTTCGTCAGATCAACGGGGATGGGGTCTTCATCGCGTTTGTGTCGAAGGTCAACCTGGTGACAGGGGATCCAGCGAACGTCTTCCTTCGTCCGGCCGCGGCTGGCACGGGGCGTTGAGGCCGGGCGAGGGCCCTGTGCCGGGGCCGACGGTCGAGCGCATCGCGCACTTTCGGATCGAGCAGCGCATCGGGCGCGGCGGTATGGGCATTGTCTACCGGGCGGCGGACGAGCGCGATGGACGTGTCGTGGCGCTCAAGGTCATTCGCGAGACCGAGACTTCTGGCGTTCAAGCGGCTCCCCACGTCGCCGAGGCGCGGGTCCGGTTTGCCCGCGAAGCGGGCATTCTCAAGAGCCTGCTTCACGTCAACATCGTGTCGTTTCTGGAGATCGGCGAGGATGACGGGAGTCCGTACCTCGCAATGGAGTATCTCGAGGGAAGGCCAATTACCTCGTTCGCCGGGCGCCCGTACACGGAGACGGTTCCTCTCCTCATTCAGGCTGCTCACGGGATGGAAGTGCTGGCGTCGCGCGGGATCGTCCACCGCGATCTCTCGCCAGACAACATCTTTGTCGTGGAGTCTGGAGGCGAACGGATCGTCAAACTCCTCGATTTCGGCATCGCGAAGTTGCTGGATAACAACCCGGGCTATGAGTCACTCACGGCGACAGGGTTTTTTCTTGGCAAGGTCGCTTACGGTTCGCCGGAGCAACTGGGTTATCTCGGTCATGGAGCACCGCTCGACTGGCGGAGTGATGTCTACAGTCTGGGCGCGATCTTTTATGAGGTTCTGGCTGGGAGGCGGCCGTTTGAAGGGGTGGCTCCCGTCGAGTACATCGCGGCGCATTTGAACCAGACGCCTCCACCCGTTGCAGCCCCGGCGGGGCAACCGCCGCTCCCCGTCCCCCTCGTGCGGTTGATCTCGCAAATGCTCGAAAAACGCCGTGATCTGAGACCGCAGACGTACCGTGAGATTGTGGATGTTCTCGTTTCGGTCCTCAGAGCTGCCCCGAGAGGCCCTTCCGGAAATCCAGCCGAACCAGAGGAACTGACACCAGTTCCGGGACGCTTCACAAACACGATCGCCACCGTCCTGATTGGAGGCGCTCGCGGGAGGCGGCTTTCGGAAGAAGAAAAACGCCACGCCCGCAGGAAACTCGCCCAGGCTATCGCCGCGGTCTTGATTCTGGCGGGAGCCACGGCCTTGCTCGTTGCCTCGACATTCCTTCTCGAGAAAGAGGGCAAACAGCCGCTTCAAACTCCGTTGCCCGTGGCGAGGAGGATCCCCGCGCAACCGGCACCGGTATCGGGTACGCTTCGAGTACTGGCGACGCCGTATGCGAACATTCTTTCCATCACTGACCAGGTCAGCAAGAAGCCTCTGGCCCTTCCATCAGGAGCCACCACACCTCTCGTCCTCGAGCCCATCCCTGCCGGGCGCTACCGGGTGGTGCTGAAATGCGCGTCTCTCGACGGTCAAGAAGTGGAACGGGACGTCCGCGTCGAGCCGGGGCAACAAGCTCTCTTGACAGAGGCTTTCGCCACCAGTTCGGAACTTGCTCAGTCGCTCGGTTTACCCTGAACCTCCTGATCCTGCTTTCGCTCTTTTCTTCGAGAATCGCATTTCCGCAAATCGAGTCGGCCCTCCTCTCTCAGGTTCCTTTCAACTTGACGAACCCGGGAGGCAAGTCGCTTGGAATGGGAGGCGCCTTCACCGCGATTGCCGATGACTCCACGGCGGCAATCGCCAACCCTGCCGGCCTCGGCCTCCTTTCCACCATCGAGGCAGGCGTCTCGGGCAAGAGGTTCGACGATTCCATTGGGCTCGTTACCGCGAAATCGACAGCCATCGGAAACGGCTTCCTCGTTCCGTATCCGCCTGTCAAGTCCATCAATTCAGAAATCTCCAGCAGCGATTCCGCCTTCGAGTTCGCTGGTGTTGTGGTTCCTGTTTCAAGACGCTTCGTCCTGGCTGTCAGCTGGGTTCAGAACCTGCGCTTTGAAGGAGACCTGGGAGACCAGGGGTACCCGTACATCGAGCTTCGAGACAACCGGACTGGAGGGTTGACGCGCCGCGACTATTTGTACGAGTACCGGGAGTTTGGCAAAGCGCAGTTGCGAAACAGGGCGGCGGTGCTCTCGGCGGCCCTCCGGCTAACCGAGAGAGTGCGCATCGGGGCCGGAGTCTCGTGGAATCACCCCGAATTCACTTTTCTGCCGGATGCCAGTGGGCCTCATCGTATCGTAAATACAACGTATCTTTCGCCCACCAAGATCGACGTGAAGACGACCAAGCTGCAGATAGAGGAGTTCGATGACAGGCCGATAGGGTTCGTTCTGGGGCTGCAGGCTGATCTCCTGCCAGAGAATCGCCTGACCGCAGGGCTTTCCTACCGGTACACGGGGCCCGCTCACGGGATTCTCGTGATGTCCGGGCACATTCCAGATGCCCTTGCCGGGCAGGAACGGCGCGAATTCACGTTCTCGGTGCCGGCGGATTTGGCTGCCGGTGTCGCACTTCAGCCCGTTCCCGGACTGACCCTGGCGATCGAGGGGCAATGGGTTTTCAACAGCCAGATGTACAGGGAAGAGCTGCCCGTCGAATCGTATGACGGTGCGGTGGGGCCGCCGCCGGGATTCCCAGTCAGCGGGGTTCTGGCCCGTCTGGAACGGCCGCCGGACGCCGTGATACCGCGGGCCGGACTCGAGTATGTGGCAAGCCTGAATGATTTCGTCCTTGCCTTTCGAATCGGTTATCACCGTCAGCCAAGTCAGGGTGTTCGAGCAGATCTGACCGTTTCGGATGCGGAGGGCGTGCCGTATGACATCACCGATCCTCCGTTCTCGGAATCCGTGCGGACGATCTACAGTGGCGGACGGGCGGATGACCGGTTTTCGGCGGGAGTTGGGGCCACGATCAAGCGGGCTCTTTCGGTCGATTTTGCGTTCGATATCGGAAGGACGTCCAGGCGTCTCGCTCTCTCGGCGTTTTACCGGTTCTGAACAGGAAGGCTCGGGATCCCGTTTTCAGAGGGTCAACGGGTTTTTGCTTCCTTGAAAATCCGGTCCAGCGTGGCAGCCATCTCATCCACGGTGTCTGGTTTACGAATCACCGCTTTCACTCCGAGCTGGTAAGCAGCCGCCTCATCTTCTGGAGTCACGTAGCCTGATGTGAGGACGATCGGGATTCCCGGCTGGATGGTCATGAGTTCCTGTGCTAGTTCGAACCCCGTCATTCCTGGCATGGAGAGATCCGTGATGACCGCGGCGAAGTCGGAGGGGTGTGCGCGGAATTCCTTGAGAGCCAGGATGGGGTTGGTGAATGTGGTCACGCTGTAGCCGAGCCTCCGAAGAATCCGCTCCCCGAGGAAGACGAGCGCTTCGTCGTCGTCGATGAAAAGAAGCCGCAACCCCCGGTCTTGACGAATGAGTGGACGGGTGGGGGAATCCTCTGCTGCTGGCCTGGCCTCCGCAACCGGGAAATAGAGACTGACGGTGGTTCCATTTCCCGGCTGACTGGAGACGGAAACGCCTCCACCGTGGCTCTTCATGATTCCGTGAACAATTGACAGGCCGAGTCCAGTGCCCTTGTCGGGCGGTTTTGTTGTGAAGAAAGGGTCGAAGGCGCGTCTCAGGGTGGAGCTGTCCATCCCTTCCCCGTCGTCGGCCACGGAAACGCGAAGGTGTCGGCCTGTTGAGAGCCCTGTGGGGAGGTCCGGGGCATCACGTTTGAAGTCCACATCGTCGAGAGAGATCTGGATGAATCCCGGCCGGGAGCCAATGGCATCCGCGGAGTTCATCGAGAGGTTCACGAGAGCTTGATTGACTTGCGAGGGGTCAACAGCTGCGCTGGGACAGCTTGGGTTTGATCGAACCTGGATATCGATGAGGGCCGGGACGACAGCCCTGAGGAAGGTCCGTGCTTCCTCCAGAATCGGGCCCAGCTTCTGGACGGTCCTGTGGCCCTCGCTGGGCCGCGAGAAAGCCAGGACCTGTTTCACAAGGGCGGCGCCGCGCTTGCCTGCCCGGTCGATCTCCGCCAGATACTGCATGGCGGGGTGATCATCCGCGAGTTCGGCAGCCGCCAAAACGCTGTTTCCACGGATGGCAAGAAGGATGTTGTTGAAGTCGTGCGCGATTCCCCCCGCCAGCGTCCCGAGGGCCTCGAGCTTTTGCATCCGGGCCTGCGCCTCCTCGGCCTGTTTCCGCTCCGAGATGTCGAGGGCCGTCCCGACGACCGATACAACCCTGCGTTGTTCCCCTCCTCCCTCTATGTGAACACATCCAGAGATAGAGACCCAGCGGACGTCGCCGTCTGGAAGGACAACACGAACTTCCAGGACTTCCCGGACCCCGTGCCCAGTTGGGTCCAGAAGCCGTTTGAAGGCGTCCGCGCACCTGGCCTGATCGTCCGGGTGGACGCGAGATTTCAGCTCCTCGAAGCCGAAATCCTCGCCCTCCCTGAAACCGAAGAGCCGCATCGCCCTTTTGTCGGCTCGAAACCTGTTGAGGGCAAAATCCTGTATGAAAACTCCGAGGTTTGCAGCCTCGGTAGCCATCCGGAATTGTTCCTCACTCCTGTGGAGAGCCTCTTCCGCCTTCTTCCTCTCCACGATTTCCGCGGCGGCTTCCTCCAGGCTGTCTGAGAGACCCATCACAACCTCTGCCATCTAGTCTATTCTTTCCACGGGTAAAATTGACTGTTTCCGTAGTTCTTGCCCTCGCCCCGGGTGAGCGGGGGAGAGGGTGGCGCGTGAGCGACGGGTGAGGGGTCTCCTCGCAGCCTTACAATCTGCGTGACTTCTTTGTTCTTTACGCGGTGAGAATTGGCCAGTTCTCGAAGGTTTGGAAGTTGAGTGTCATGAGCGATTTAAGCCTCCCTTTCGATATGCTCCGAGATACCGCCGCACGGTTCGTAGGCCGACTCCGCCCATGAGCGCGCAAGTATCGTGATCGAATCCACGACTCTTCGTCCAGACGACCGTCATTCTCCGACGCACACTTGGATGAGGATGCGTGAACCGTTCACGGTCCATTTCCGCGGTGGCTTCTGGCGAAAAATCGAGTTTGCGCATCCAAGGGATCTTCCCTCAGCCTGGCAACCCGCGAGACCTCTCCCGTCTGATTTCATCGATCTTCCAGCGCAATCAAAATCGCCTCGAGAAGGGATAGGAACTTTGATTTTGAGGGATAGGAACTTTGATTTTGGGGCCTACACGGCGGGTTCTCTTTCTTCCCGTTCTCGCTTGCTAGCAGCAGTAGGAATTTCTCTTTTTGCTTCTTTTTCTCTTTGTGAATTGATGTGGAAATGTGGGAATCACGGGCGGCAGCAGATCCGGTGAGGCTTTTTGTGCGCCTCTGCGGTGGAAAACTCGAGCACCAGAGGCGACGGTCTGCGGTTTTTCCCCGTGGGGCCGGAGTTGCGGCAAACCTCCATCCAGCACGGCGGGACGGGACATGGGGAATCAGGTGGAATCAGGAAGAGCTGATGTGGGTGGAGACCTGTCTTTCTCGGAGCGGCGAGAGAGATGCTCGAGAATGCGGCGGATGACCTTCGGTTCGGTGATGAACGAGATCACTCGCATGACGGGGACAGATCAGGGGATCAATTGATGGCATCCTTGCGGTCGACTCGTCGGGGAACATCTCCTTCCGGCAGGACTTCTCGTTTCACGCCCACAAGAACGGCACCAGCCAGACGGGGATCACCACGGGGACGGCGACCAAGGTTACGTTCGGAACCGAGGACTTCGACGTCGGGAGCGGGTATGACGCGGGGAACTCGAAATTCCTGCCGGGTGTCGCCGGGAAGTACCAGATCAACGTCGCCGTGACGATGGTGCCCGACTCGAGCGAGACGATGGTGAAGACCAGTCTGTACGTGACTGGGGCGGAAGAGAAGGCCGCGGCCGCCCACGGAAGCCTCAACTCACGTGGACTCACCGCGGCGGTGTCGTGCGTGCTGGATCTCGGAGCGTCGGATTACGTCGAGGTCTACGTGTACCACACGAAGAGCGGAGACGGGGCGGTCGAGGGGGCGGCGATGGTGACGCATTTCAGCGGGTGCCGGGTGGAATGAGCGGTCAACGGATCCCAGAGTGAATCGCCGACTCGGCCGCCTTGACCAGGAAGCCAGAGCGAGTCATCCCGTGCTGTTCAGCGTACGCGTCGATGGCCCGAAGTGCGCGCCCCGGAATGATCACGTTTACGCGAACGGGTTTTGAGGGGATCTCGACAGGCACCAGAAAGGGCAGGGCTCCTTTGTTGTCCGGATCGGCGAGGACAGGCTCGAGTAACGAAGGCTCCGGGACGTCCAATCCCTCGTCGACCATGACAGCTATATGCCCTTCCAGAGCTTCTGTCGCCATGGATACAGCCTCTTCGATGGTGGCACCGGCGGTCACACACCCGGGGAAGTCCGGGAAGTCGACGCCGAAGTCAGAACTCGGGTCCTTTCTGAGAAACGCGATGTAGACGGCCATATCCCCTCCTTTACGTGAGCTTGACCCCTGATTGCTTCTCGATGCTTTTCAGGGTGCCAATCGGGAGGTCCCTCTTTGGATGGGGAACGGTGACGATGCCAGGTTTCACGGGGTGCTTGAAGTGCCAATGGCTTCTGTGAGTCCTGACGTGCTGCCATCCGTCGTCTTTGATCCGCCGAATGACTTCCAAACTGCTCGCGTGTGTAATCGTACACACCGGAAGGCGTTTTGTCAAGGTCGCCAGGAGACCCCGGCGAAAATGCCTCGGAAAAACGTGCATTTATTCCGGGGCTTCAGCGGGGAAGGTGTGGTAGGGCGGCCATCGGAAAGTGGAAAAGGCGTTCTCGGGGATAGCGGGACGGTGATCTCGTAGAGTCCGAGGCGGGCTCCCGATGCGAGGCTCATTTCCCCTCCGGTGGCTTCCAGTTCTGAATCAGCGTGATCGGCGCGGCGGTGCTGTCCAGCGTCGTGTTGATCAGGAACCGCCCGTCGGGGCGACATCGTACTGCCGGCCGAGGGGCGTCCTTTGAGTGCCGCCCCCAAGGATGCGCGTGGGGAAGAGCAGGACGGGGGTGCCCGGTGACAGGGCGGACCCGCTGACCGAGACCGGCGCTGCCATCATCGCGGCTGCCGGATTCAGGTAGTAAAGCTCTCTCCCATCCTGGCGCCAGGCCGGGTGGACACCGCCGTCCGTGGACACCAGCACCGGGCTCCCGAGCCCGGGCAACGTACCCGCGGTGCGGGGCGGAAGGAACTCCCGCACGTAGATCTCGGGCAGCGTCGTCACGGCGGAGGGCTTGCCCCCGGTTGCTGGCACCCGCATCAGGTGGCTCGGAGGATTGCTCCAGAACGCGATGACACCGTCCGTGTGCCACGTCCCACCAACGCCCCAGCGCGCGAGGGCCACGGTCCGCGGCGCGCCACCGTCCAGATCGAGCCGGCGCAATGCGCCGCTCGCGAAGAAAGCGACTGAGAGGCCGTCAGGCGACCAGAACGGGCCGTGTGCCCCTTCGGTGCCCGACAACGGTTGCGCCGACGCCGGCGAGAGCGACCCTCGCCGATGTCGCGTCGAGATTGACGAAGACGAGGTTTGTCACGAACTCCTCGACGGGAATCACCCGGCTGCAACTCGTCTCGGATTGGCCCGTGCTCGCGCAGGCCGCGTTCTTTCTCGTCACTCATGATCTCTACATCTACTGGATGCACCGCCTCCAGCACCGTTCCCGGTTTCTCTGGCGCTTTGACGAGGCCCACCACTCGGTCCCCCGGGTGGACTGGCTGTCGGGGGTCCGCTCGCATCCGGTGGAGATCCTCGTGAACCAGACCATCGAATTCGCTCCCATCGTCCTCCTGGGGGCGTCTCCCGAGGCAGCGGTCATCAAGGGCGCGGTGAGTGCGATTTGGGGGATGTACATCTATGCGGCCGTGGGCCTGGCGACGACGATCTGTCTCTCGCGCTCGTTCGAGGGAATTCCCGTCAGCACGGCTTACACGGTCTGGATGGGCGTCTCGATCCTGGGATCGGCCGTCATCGACATGGCGGCGTCGAGAAGCCTCGATCTGACGCGAGTGCTCTGCATTCTGCTGATTCTCGGGGCGCCGCGGGGCTGAAGCTCGCGGAAAAACCCGAACCCGCGAAGGCGCCGGGCCGGATCACGGAGTCCGCGGCTTCGGGCGGCCCCTTCGAGGATCGAGAGATCGAGCAGGGGCGCCGAGACCGCTGAGGTGAGACTTCGAGAGGATGCCGGCTCCGCTCGTCGATGGAGAGAGTTGCTCGCGTTATGCTCTGCGCGGGTTAAATTGACCGGTTATCCAAACGGAAACTGCTTCCCGGGCGAGTTCGCATGGAAGGAGTGCTTCTCGTCACGGAGTCCCTCCCCTCGCCCAGCGTGAGCGGGGACAGGGTGGCGCGTGAGCGACGGGTGAGGGGTCTCCGCAAGGCTTGCAATCTGCGAAACTCCTCCCGATGGAAATCCTTCCGGAAATCCACAAGTCGCGCCGACGAGAGGCGATCATCATTTCTTTGCGAACAGAACATCATGGTGTTGAGGTTCTGGAACCACGACGTCTTTCTGAGACCTCAGACCGTTCTCGAGGCGATGTTGATTGCGCTGGAAGATCGATGAAATCAGACGGGAGAGGTCTCGCGGGTTGCCAGGCTGAGGGAAGATCCCTTGGATGCAAGCTCGATTTTTCGCCAGAAGCCATCGCGGAAATGGACCGTGAACGGTTCACGCATCCTCATCCAAGTGTGCGCCGGAGAATGACGGTCGTCTGGACGAAGAGTCGTGGATTCAATCACGATACTTGCGCGCTCATGGGCGGAGTCGACCTACGAACCGTGCGGCGGCATTTCGCAGCATATCGAAAGGGAGGCTTAAATCGCTCATGACACTCAACTTCCAAACCCTCGAGAACTGACCAATTCTCACCGCGTAAAGAACAAAGGAGTCTCGCAGATTGTAAGGCTGCGAGGAGACCCCTCACCCGTTGCCCACGCGCCACCCTGTCCCCGCTCACGCTGGGCGAGGGGAGGGACTCCGTGACGGGAAGTACCTTCCATGCGAACTCGCGCGGGAAGCAGTTTCCGTCTGGCTAACCGGTCAATTTCACCCGCGCAGAGCATACAAGCGGTTACCCGCTTTTCATGTGGACGCCAGTAAGGGGTTCCGGCATCTGCTTTGCTTCTAGATGTGTGTGTGGTTCAAACTGGCTCTTCTCGGGGACGAGAAAATCTAGACGCCGGGGGGAGCCGTAACGTAAAGAGAGGGTGAGGACGGCCTTCCAGAACAAAGCAGTCTGACGTCCATGTGGCATTTTTGCACAATCGTTTAATCAGGGGGTGATGTCGTGACAAAACGTTCGCTCAAGGAGACTTGGGTTCTACTTCGTCTCAATCTTCGTGAAATGGCTCGTGACCACGCCGAAAACTATCTGCGAATGGTCAATGCTCTACCTGTCGAACCTGTTGAGCCAGACCGGATTGCGAGCCTGGTTAACTCCTTGAGTTCCAACGTCGAACGAATGGCGACGGAGAAGGAGAAAAGCCCGATTCTGCGTACGTTGAAACGGTGTCTGTTCCCGGACGACGCGCAGAAGGCGCTCAAGCGGCTCGGTCACTCTTTTGTCGCGTATCAGAGGGCGTGGAGCGAGGGCCAGACGGACAAGGCGTAAGGCTGTCTTCGCTGGCGGAATTCCGAAAACAAACCACTCGTTAGTTTCGACCCGGCCCGCCAACAAGTTGTCCGCCCGAGTGTTTCAAAATGGCAAAAGCGGACAAGCAATGGCGGGCTGATTTTTCGGCTTCCGATTCCTCGCGGTATTTGGACCGATTCGTTCTAGACTGAGCTGGAATGGGAGGACGGAGGCCGAAACATCCCGTCAAACGAGTCGGCGTTGTGACGCGGTACACCCACAAGGGTGCGATCGCTCTCTCGAAGAGACTCGAGAAGGATCTTCTCAAACGAGGCCTCGATGTCGTGCATGACCTCGAATCAGCGGGGGCCAGGAACGCATCAGGCGGGGCCCCGAGATCGCAGATCTCTCAACTCGTCGACCTCATCATCTCTCTGGGTGGTGATGGAACTCTCCTCTCTGTCGCGAGGTTCCCGAGCCCGGGCGTGCCCATTCTGGGCATCGACATTGGTACTCTTGGCTTCTTGACCGCCTGCCACCCCACGGCGTACGAGCCACTTCTGGAGGAGTGTCTGGCGGGTACGGCCAAGATGGAGAAGAGAAGGCTGCTTTCGGTCATGGTTTCTGAGAAGGGGCGGCCGCTCAGGCGGTTCCGTATCGTCAACGATGCCGTCATCTCGAAATCCGCGTTGTCGCGAATCGCCACCATACGCGTCGACGTCAACGGAAAGACAGCATCGCGTTACCGCGGAGACGGTCTCATCGTCTCGACGCCCACTGGCTCGACGGCCTACAACCTGTCCGCCGGCGGCCCCATTCTCGACCCCGCCATGCCCGCGCTGATCCTCTCTCCCATCTGCCCCCACACTTTGACCGTGCGTCCGCTCGTGCTGCCGGATTCCGTTCAGCTGAAACTTGTTCTGGAAGGAGACCTGACAGACGTCTTCCTGACTCTCGATGGCCAAGAAGGACTCCCCATCTTCCCGTCGACAGGAGTCACGATCGAGCGATCCCCGGACGTCATTTACCTCGTCCGGGAGAAACACATGACGTTTTTCGATGTGCTGGCAAACAAACTCTCCTTCGGGGGAGAACGAGAGAGCGCCTGAGAAGGCGCGTTTCCTTAGAAAAGTCCGGATTTCCCGGCCGCGTATTCACCTTCCGCGCCTCACCCTGACGCAGGTGAGAGTCCTGAGACTTTTTGGACTCCTTTTTCTCTTTTCACTCTTGACTCTCTACGCGGTTTTCCGGTCAGACCGTTTCCAGGAGATTCTGCGTAAACGAGCCGAGCTGAGTCTTCGGGAAATGACGGGACGCGAAGTGAGAATCGGAGGGTTCGACCTGGCCCTTGTCCCGCCCGCGTTCGTGGTGCGCGACATTTCGATGGCCAACGACACACGCGGTCTTCACCGTCCTGCATTCTCAGCCGCGGAAGTTGTGCTTCGTGGTCTTCCAAACATCACCAGGAACCGGATTAGCCTGCCCAAGATCCGCGTGGTTTCTCCCCACGTTGTCTTCGAAATCTTTCCCGACGGGAGCAACAATTTTTCGACGCTTGTGAAGGCCCTTCCGAAATCCAGGGGAGGAGGGGGGCCGGACTTGAGGCTCAAGGAACTCCTTCTTCAAAATGGGATGTTCCGGTTCCGTGAGTGGGGCGCCCGGCTAGATCTCGAGGTCAGAAACGCCGCAGCCACGGCGAGTTCGCCGTTTTTCTCTTCCACGACCACAGGTTCCATTGTTTGCCAGAGCATCCGCCTCAAGGCTGGTAAAGGCGAAATCGCCGAGTTCGGTCTTGGCATTGATGCGGTGCTGGAGCCAGGCCGCATCTCTCTCAACAGGGTAGCTCTGAGGGGCAAGGACCTCTCTCTCGAGGGAGCAGGGGGAATCCCGGACCTGAAGAAACCTGAGCTGGGTCTCACGTTTTCCGTGTTGGTGACCGCGGACGCCCTGGACCGTCACTTCAAGATCGGGCTCCCGTTCACCGGAGACATCAACGCCAGAGGCTACTTCAGGGCGCCATTCGGAAGCCCTCTTGAACTCGTGGCTGATTTCGAACTCCCAAAAGCACAGCTGGGACCTTTTCCAATGGAAGGGAAGGGGACTTTTCGTCTGGATCCCGGCGGGGTCCTCGTCCATTTGCCTGCCGCCAGATACGCGGGTGGGGAACTCGAGGTGCTCGTTCGCGTCTCGCGGCTCAGGAATCCCCCATTGCCCATCAGGATAATTGGGAAGGGGCGCGGGCTCGATTTCGAGAAGTTCTTTGCTGACCTGGATTTACCCGGGACCGGATTGATGGCCCGGGCGGATCTTGATGCGGCTCTCTCTTTCGAGGAGGGCGGGATCGAAGCGGCAGATGGCGCGGCCACGTTGACCCTCAGGGAGGACCCGGGACGGCGCTCCGCCGTACCGGGCCGGCACGCGATTCCACTTTCTGGCGGCGGTCCCATTCTCATCAGGAATGGTCACCTGGTGTTTTCCCGCACGACCCTCGTCACGCAAGGGGGGCTGAAGCTCGCGCTCAGCGGACGGCTCCCCTTCGGAACTTGGAAGCCGGACTTTGATGTGGAGATCGACGCGCCTGATCTTTCAGAGGCGGAGCGGCTGGCAGAGAATCTCTACCCGGCCATCCAGAAAGAGCCCCTGACTCCTCCCCTCAAACTCGCCGGAAGGGGACTCTTCTCGGGCCGTCTGGAACGCGATTTTGGCAACCCGCTGGTGACGGGGCGATTCACGGGGTCGGGTTTTTTCCTTCACGACACCCCGTTCGGGAATCTCGTGACTGACCTCAGGGTTGATGGCAACCAGCTGACTCTGGAGAAATTCGATGCCACGGATGATGATGGCAAGCTCTCAATAACCGGGGACATTAGCTGGGGGGGCTCGCTTTCTGGGCACTACCGGATCGCCGGTCTGAGCGTCGAGCCCTCTCGCTGGCCCATCGAGCGCATCCTGAAGTTCCTGGATTTCGATTTGCCGATGACCGGACTCATCAGCGGGAAGATGCCACTCGACGGAATCACACCGGAGGTGGCCGGCGCTGCTCCGATGGTCCTCGAGAACGGCATTCTGTGGGGCCAGCCCGTTGACAGGCTCTCTGGGAAACTTGGTTTTGCTGACGACCGCATTTCCCTTTCTGGAGCCGAGGGCGTGTTTGGCCCCGGGCACGTTCGTGGGAACCTGGATTGGCTCTACAACCAGGGGTTTCGGTTCGAGATGGACGCCGCCGGTCTCCCGCTCTCCAGAATCGGCGAGCAGGGTGCTTTACCGGGTGCCCTGCTGGCTACCCTGGATGGGAAGGTTTCAGGACGAGGGACGCTTGAGAATCCACATCTTGACGCCGAGTTGCGGGTGTCACGGGCAACGTACGAAGGGAAGGACCTGATCCCGCCCAGGGAGACCGCGCGGCTCGTCCTGAATCTCGAGAAGGAAGGACTGCACGCATCGCTGAGTTCCTCGAGCGTCTCGATCGATGTTTCTCCGGAAGGGCCGCCGAAGGTCCACAGAATCAGGGCAAGAATTGGATCTCTGGGGTTTTACGCCCCAGTCTTCGGCCTCGATGACCCTGCTTTCGGGTTCGACGGATCACTCGAGGGAGGGTGTCTGGTTTCCGAGGGGTCATCCGGGGAGACCTCGGTGCGTGGTGCGGTGACGCGGGGTGCTGTTGTGTTCGCGGGCCGAAAGGCCACCCTTTCGGGAGAGGCTCCTTTCAGTCTTTCTGAAGGGGTTCTGCGTTTTGGAAAGCTCCTGCTTCGCGACGACTCTCCAACAACTCCGGCCGAAGCGGAAGTTTGGGGCAACGTGGAGACCAAGGATGCGGGATCGCTCGAGATCAACCTCTCGGGGAAGATGGACGCGTCCTACCTTCGCAGCGTGGAGCAGGACGCCGATATCACGGGCCCGCTGAGAACCAGCCTGAGAGTGGCGGGACCGCGTGCAGCACCCGCCGTCACGGGGAGGGTCAGTCTCGACGGCGTGGATTACCTCGCTCATGGCTCCAAGACAGCCGTGAAGGGGATACGCGGAACGCTGCTCTTCGAGCCGGGCCGGCTTTCCACCAACGACCTGAGATTCTGGTTTGATGGCAACGTCAGCGTGGCTGGAACCGTGACCTTGAACGGGCTCTCGCCAGACAGCATCCACCTCAACACCACGATAGACCGGATGAAGGTTTCGCCATTTGAGGGCTTTCGGGCGCTGGCATCGGGCGACCTGCTCCTCCTCGGCTCGCGTGGGCAGCTCGAGGCCGCACACGGGGATCTCACGCTGACCAATGCGATCTACGACGAGGATTTCGATCTCGACGTTGGCCTTCTTCTAAACCGGTTCCTCTCGTCTGGGCCGCGGCCCCCAGCGATTTCGCGCTTTGATCCGGTTGAGCTGGATGTTCGTATTGCAATCCCGCCTCCCGGAATCGACATTCGAAACAACCTGGCTCGTATCCGGGCAACCGGGCAGTTGACGGCCCGGGGCTCCCTGGGACGGCCCGTTCTTTTTGGACAGGTGGAAGCCCTCGATGGAGGCCGCCTCTCTTTCAGAGGCCTCCGTTACGACGTGCTGGGCGCCAAACTCGTCTTCGTGGATCCGTACAAGGTTGATCCCTACTTCGAGTTCGAGGCAAGAACCCTGGTCAAGACCTACCAGATCACTCTGGCGTTCAGCGGGACGATGAGCAAACTCACCACCCGGCTGAGTTCCGATCCGCCGCTCTCCGAGGCTCAAATCGTCTCCACCATCACAACGGGGGAGGCGCCTTCTTCCAGTTTCTCCGCTCCACCCAGTTCATCGAACCCAGTCTCCACGGACGAGGCGATTGCGAAGGCCGCAAGAGAGCTGCTGACAGGGCTTGCCACGAGCGCGGCCGCCGAGAGAACGCGGGAACTCTTGAAACTGGACCGTTTACAAATCGACCCGGTTTTCGTGGGGTCTTCAATCGAGTCGACGCGATTCACGGTCGCCAAGACGATCGGAAAGGACTTGACCGTCACCTACTCTTACAAACCCGGCGTCAATCTCGAGCAGCTCATTTCCGTCGAGTACACGATCTCGCCGAACTCTTTTGTGCAGGGGATCAGAGACGAAAATGGGATCTTCGCCCTCGATTTTCGTTTCAGGCAGCGCATCAGATGAACTCGCGGTTCCTGATTCGAACGGCCTTTCTCCTGCTCTTTTCCGCCGGATTGGCGCGAGGGGCCGGGCGCGATCCGGCGTATGGGCAGAAGGTTGTCTCCCTTTCATTTTCGGGTGACATCAGAGTGGAGGAGAGGGCCCTGGCCCGGCTCGTTGAAATTGAGCCCGGCGAGGTCCTCACGGAGGATCGCGTGCGCGCCTCGCTCCGAAATCTCTTTGCGACGGGACGATTCGTCGATTTGAGGGTGGATGTAGCCGAGACCGGGGATGGAGTTATCGCCGTCATTCACTTCATTGCGGCTTCGCGGGTCGAGAAAGTCGAAATTTCCGGATCTCATCTGCCGTCAAGGGGGCGGCTCCGCGATGCCGCCGGGGTTTTTGCTGGTGATTTCTGGGTCCCTGAAAACACCGAGACGGCGGAGCGTCACATCATGGCCGCACTCAGGGAACGAGGGTATCTGGGCAGCCAGGTGCGAACGGTTGTGGAAGCCGGCGAGCGCGAGCCCAATCTCGTCGTTCGCTTCGAGATTGATCCGGGCCGCAGGGCCGTTGCTGGCGGGGGCGAATTCGTGGGCGCGATCGATCCGTTTTCGCCAGGCGAGTTGCAGAAGGCGGGGAAGGTTCGACCAGGGCGGGTCTACAAACCGATTGTTGCCCGCGAGGACGCGGACCGGTTTACCGCGTTCTTGAAGGCGGGCGGCTATCTTGAAGCCGATGTCCGTTTCGAACGTGTCCGGTACGACCCGGAAACGGGGAGGGCTTTTCCCGTTTATCACGTGAACCGCGGCCCGCTCGAAACCATCAAGGTTTCTGGGATGTCCGGAGACGCAGTAAAAGAGCATCCCCAGGCCCCCTGGAATCGCCTGGAACCTCTCGACGACGAAAGCCTCGGGCGTTTCTCCGAGGCGCTCCGAAAGGACTTTCAGGAAAAGGGATACGCCCGGGCCGAAGTAAACGCGGCTGTGCGGGCGGTGGACGGTGGGAGTGAAGTGACGATCGAGGCAAAGAAGGGAGAGCGCCACGCCATTAACAGCGTCTCGTTTAGCGGGAATCAGGCGATACCGGTAAAGACGCTGGAATCGTTGATTGAAACGAAGCCCAGGGGGTTTCTGACGGCGGGCCGTCTCGTGAGCCAATTGCTCGAGACTGATGCCCTGGCCATCCAGGCGGCCTACAACCGGAGAGGGTATCAGGAGGCGCGCGTTGCAGTGCCCGCCGTCACGGATGCACGGCCGCCGTTCATGCTAGATGTCACGTTCTTCGTGGAGGAGGGGCGGCCAGTTCTCGTCAGGAAGCGAAGGGTGAAGGGAGCCGATGCAGTCGCGGAAGTGGCGGTGTCCCTCGGCGCCGCGGTTCTGGAGGGGGCGCCGTTCAACATGGCCCCTGTGGATTCCGCTGTCGCTCTGGCAAGAAGCCAGTACCTCGAGAAAGGGTATCTCGATGCGCGTGTCGAGGCGCACGTCACGAGAGGCGAGGAAGACGGCAAACCTTTCGCGGATATCGAATTCGAGATTTCGGAAGGGGAGAAAACGCTCTTTGGAAAGACCATCGTCCGTGGGCCGCGGAAGACGCGCATCAAGCTTATCGAGAACGAAATCGACTACTCGGAAGGCGATCCGTTTTCGCTCTCGCGCCTCTTCAAGACGCATCAGAACCTGGCGCGTTTTGGCATCTTTGAGAGAATTGAATATTCCACGTTCGAGAGAGATGTGGATTCCGGTCGACGGGCGGTTGTTCTGACCGTGACGGAAGGGAAACCGTGGAACCTCATCTACGGGATAGGCGCCGAATACAACGGTCAAGCGAGCCAGAATCCCCTCACCCCCCGTCTCTCGCTCGGCCTGACGCACAACAACATCCTGGGCCGGGCCCTGGTTGCCACAATCGAGGGGCGTTATTCCCTGAATGACAAGAGGGTTCTCGGCCGCATCAAGGACCCCTCCGTTTTTGACTTACGAATTCCCGTTTCCCTCGTTGTCTTCTGGTCGAATGAGTTCCGCTCTAGCACCGAGTTGAGAAGGTGGGGCACCTTCCTCGAGGCCGAGCGGCGCCTGTCGGCACTCTTGAAGGCGACAGCCCGGTTCCAGTACGAGATTGTGTTGCCAGAACGGGATGATCCGGAACTCGAAAAGCAAGACCGCGAGACAAAGACGGCCTCCGCCGGCGGAGGACTCACCCTGGACAGAAGAGATGACGCGATCGAGCCCACACGTGGAGAGTTCATTTCCGGCGACGTCGAATACGCGTTTCCGATGCTGGCCGCGGATTCGCGGTACTTCAAGATCTTCGGGCAGCTCTCGGCGTTGAGACGCGTCAAGAGTTCCGTACTCGCTGTGTCGTTTCGCTTCGGCGGCATACGCAACCGGAAGCCGTGCGACCTCCAATCCAACCCGCGGTGCCAGCCGAATTTCGAGATCCCCGTGGTCGAGCGGTTCTTTGCCGGGGGCCGCTCCACGCACCGCGCCTTCCCGCTGGACAATCTGGGAGTGCCAGGCGAGACCCTCATCAATGGCGATGGCGTGGGCGGGAACGCGTTACTGCTCGGAAACCTCGAGTTGCGAATTCCTCTCGTCAGCGATCTGGGCGTGGTCGTCTTTTCGGATGCCGGCAACGTTTACGAGTCTCCTTCGAAGATCCGCTTGAGTCAGATTCGCTACGGCGCTGGACTCGGGCTCTTCTACAAGACTCCCATAGGTCCCTTGAGGCTCGAATATGGCGTGAAGCTCGACAAACAGGCCGGCGAAGATCTTGGCGTCTTGAATTTCACCGTCGGGCACCCCTTTTGAAGCGTTAAACTCGAGAAAAATATGGCCCGCTTCAGCGTCCTCGAGACATCGGCGCTCTTCTCGAACCGCATCAAGTACGACTACCTTTTCGAGATGGAGATGTGGCTCAAGGGGATCGAGCGCTTTTTTGTCCTCGACAATCTCCCTCTTTCGCCTTTCGAAAGAAGTCACGCCTCTCTGAAGAACTTCGTCGAGGAACTGGCGGCCGTCAGGCTCGGACTTGCGCAGGTGGGGCTCTTGACGACACACCTCCTGGGTGAGGGAAAGGAAGATCTCGGGTCCTTCCTTCTCTACCTCGAGTCTCAAGTTGCCCGCCCTGGCGGAGCCGAACCCCAGAAAAAACGAGACTCGGCGGAAACAGATTTGGCTTCGGGAATCGAGAAACTCGATGACTTCTCCCGCATCCTGGACGAGTTGAGCCGGGCGCCCTTTCTTGCACTCCAGACGTATCTTTCCGTGGGCCGCGTACTGCTCGCGACGTTAAGGCAAGACCCCAACCTCGGCATCTTGTTCAGAGAAAACCTGAAGCCCGTTCTGGATCGAACCTCAAAACAAACATTCCAGAAGGTTCTCGCGGATGTACCCGAACCCGCGCAGAAGACAACGCTCGCGGCCCTTTTTATTCTGCTCCTGAAGAATCTCCGGTACACCGACCGTGTCCGCGAGGCGATCGCGTCTCCCGCATCCGCAAAGAGGGCTCTTCTCGTTTTCAGCTTGATCAAGAGCGAAGCGGACAACTTGTGCCGTTTCATCAGACGGCGGCTCCTCCCGAAACTCGCCGAATCCGCCCCTCTCTACGAAGCCCTGGAACGCCTCGTGTTCTCGACAGAAATGGAAGTCCGGAAGGTGATGGAAATCGGGCTCGTCGACGTCGCCCTCATGAAGGACCCGAAACTAATCTTCTCCCGGATGGAGGATGCTTCCGGAATCCTGAGAGACCTTTTTCAGCAGAACATCATTGCGCTGGCGGAGACCTTCTCCACGGAGGTGGATGGCCGCGCCCTGTTCCCCGATTTCAGTACTCGCCGGGAGCAGAGCCTGAAGCTGAGAGAGGACCTCTGGAGTCTCATCGAGGCCGTCGTGGGCTTCCAGAAGTCACCCGAGAAGAGGACGATGAAGGAGATGCTGGATGCCCTCGAGGCCTTCAGACGCGGCTCGATGAAATTCCTGATGTTCAAGGACTGGGCCGTTTTCGAGCGGTTCCACGCAGGCTTCTCCCGGGAGCGTGCTCCGAGGGCCTTCGCACCGCCCGCGCACCAGTTTGAGGTCTTCTTGCGGACACTCGTGCGGGAGGTCAACAAGAGGTCCGTGCTGTCGGCGCCCCCTCCCAAGGATGCGGACACGCAGCCGATTTCGGCCGGTGGATGAACTGAAGCCGCGCAGCAAGTAAAATCGGAACGCCGGCTCTTTGTTTTGCAGCCGGCGAGAGGAGACCCTCGTGGGTTTTGTCACGGTTCCCGAGGCCGCCGAATTCTTCCGCCGCGGCCAACTTGTCATCATTGTTGACGATGAAGATCGCGAAAACGAAGGCGATCTCGCAATGGCTGCCGAGCACGTGACGGCAGAAACGATTGCGTTCATGGCCCGTGAGGGCCGCGGGCTGATCTGCGTTCCCCTGCTCGAGGAGCGGTGCGACACCCTGGACCTCCACCCCATGGTCGAGCAGAACACGTCGAATTACGGAACGGCTTTTACCGTCTCCGTCGAGGCTCGAGGAAAGACAACCACGGGCATTTCCGCAGCCGACCGGGCCGCCACCGTCCGCACCCTCATCGATCCGGCAACACGCCCTCACGATCTCCTCAAGCCGGGGCACATGTTCCCCCTGCGCGCCCGCAGGGGGGGAGTCTTGAAGAGAGCCGGTCAGACCGAGGCGTCAGTCGACCTTTGCCGGATTGCAGGACTCTATCCGGGCGCGGTGATCTGCGAGATCATGAACGAGGACGGAACGATGGCGCGCGTTCCGGACCTCCTCCCGTTTTCACAAAAACACGGCATTCCCATTGTTTCGGTCGCCGACATCATTCGGTACCGCATGCGCAACGAGCGGCTGGTGCACCGTGTGGCGGCCCCGAAGCTCCCGACCCAGTTCGGAGAGTTTCGTGTTGTCGGGTACCGGTCGGAAGTCACGAACGAAGAACACGTTGCCCTGGTGAAGGGGGAGATTCACGAAGAGGAGCCTGTCCTCGTGCGTGTCCACTCCTCTTGTCTGACGGGCGACGTTTTCGGGTCGGAACGCTGCGACTGCGGCAAGCAGCTCGAAAAGGCGCTCGAGATGATCAATCACGAGGGCCGCGGTGTCTTGCTCTACTTACTCCAGGAGGGACGCGGAATAGGGCTTTTTAACAAACTCCGCGCGTACGAATTGCAGGAGCAGGGGATGGACACCGTGACGGCGAATGAGAGACTCGGGTTCAAACCAGATGTTCGTGATTATGGGATCGGCTGTCAGATCTTGAGGGATCTGGGCGTTCGAAAAATGCGCCTCTTAACGAACAACCCATCCAAGTTCGTCGCTCTCGACGGTTACGGTCTCGAGATCGTCGAGCGGGTCCAGATCGAAATTCCTCCCACGGAGGGCAACCGGAAGTACTTGGCAACCAAGAAAGCCAAGATGGGCCACATTCTCAAGCTGGTCTGAGCGGCGCCGCATCCTGGTATCAGAGGAACGGCCTCCGCCGAAACACGCGGGGGCACCGTTGCCCAGCAGTCTTCTTCCAATTCGCTATCAAGATGAGCCTAAGGCTCACGGAAGACCCCTCTACCGGTCTCACGGCCATCCTCTCACCGGGGTCACCCGGGGCGATGGCAAGAACTCCGGAAACGGTCAATTTTACCCGTCGAAAAGTTTATCGCCGTGCCGGTGACCGGTAAGTTTTTGCAAGGGATTCAATATCCGCTCCCAAGTGGTAGCGGGCGAGAATCCACCAATTCGACAGGACGGTTCCGGCGATTCCATGCGTCAGATATCGCCTCGGAGACGTCTCAACCGCATCACGGAGAATCGTGACTCTTCCGCTGTGTTTCAGCCGTGAGGCGAATTCAACGTCCTCCAAGAGCGGCCACGGTTTGTGTCCGCCTATCTCAAGGTAAGCCTCGCGTTTGACAAATGGTGCCTGGTCGCCGTATGGAACACGGGTGAGCCGGGTGCGGAGATTTGCCCATGCGGCGACCCACTCGAGACGAGCATTGGAGGGGGAGAAGGAAAGCCGGAAGGCCCCGCCAACAAACCCTTCCTCGCATGCCTTTTCAACAGCCGCTTGCCAGCCGCACGGCAGGATCGTGTCCGCGTGAAGGAAGAGCAAGACCGGATGCGTAGCGGCCGCGGCGGCTCTGAAAAGACGCGCTCCCCGAGGTCCTTGAGAGACGTGGGTATGCGCTCCCCGTCTTTCGAACGCATCGAGCGTCTCGGAGGGAACTGCCGAGTCCGCTGCCAGGAGCACTTCGGCGGGGCCCTCTTCAAGCAAACGCAAGAAGAAAAGGTCCGGCGGGGGAGGCTCGGCGCGAACAGGAATGACGACGGAAATCACGCGCGAATGGTAGCCGTCTTCGCAGGAGTAGCATCGAGAGCGTGGCTACTGGGTTCATTCTGATGGGGGGAGACTCTCGCCGGATGGGTTGCGACAAGGCCTCCCTTCCTTTTGAAGGCCAGCCCCTTGCCCTTTACCAGGCTGGGAAATTGAGCGGTTTCTGCAGCCAAGTCTACCTGTGTGGTGAGCGGGGACGAGATTCGCTGTTTGGCGGAATCCCGTGGATTCCCGATAAGCGGCCGGGACGGGCGGCGATTCTGGGGATCGAGGCGGCCCTTGACGCGACGCGCGAGGAGTGGAACGTAATTCTGGCCGTGGATCTCCCGCTCGTGCCTCCAGAATTTCTCAGGGGCTTGCTCCAAGTTGCAGGAGAGAAAGGAATCGCTGCTCTCTGCCCATCAGCTGATGGCGGTCCGCACCCGCTCGCTTCGATCTGGAATAGGGCCGCGATGCGGCCCCTAAAAGCACAGCTAGATCGAGGGGAGTTTTCCATTCAAGCCGCCATTCGAAGTCTGGGTGGGTGCCTCTTGAGTGAGCCAGAAACAGTTGCCGTTCCTGGGTTTGTCGCCGGATGCCTCCGGAATGTCAATTCACCAGCGGACTGGGAAGCTGTCCTGGGCGGCGAGAGAAAAAGGGAAAAAGAAAAGGGGCCAGGGATCTTTGATCCTGGCCCCTCCGCGTGACTACTGGATATGAGGGTCTATTCGTCGACGACCGGGGGGAGCACCGTCGCGCGGAACTGGGTAAAGACGACGCCGCAGCCGTTCCGGACGCCTACTTCGACCATGTCCTCCCCGGAGTACCAGCCAGCCGTGTACCGGAACACTCCCTTTTCCCCCGTTGGGATGAAGGAACCGCGGCTCTGGTTTTGCCTGAAGTAATAGGCGACCTGGTCGAGCGGGGTCGATGCCGGGGAAACGGAGGCCCTGACGAGCACGCTTTCCGAGGGACGCAACTGAACGAGTTGAGGTGTCACGGTCGTGTAAACGGGGCCGTCATCGACGATCACCTTCAGTTCCTTGCTGATGCTTGTACCAGCGGAGGAATAGGCCGTCAGATTGAAAGTCGTCGTGGCCGTCAACTCAACCGGGTAGGAGCCGGAAGTCTGGAAATCGTAGAGGTCGTTTCCCGTGCCCGTGATCTTGACGCTCTTGGCGTCTTTTGTGATCCAGTGGAGAACGATCTGCGCCGGGCTGCAGCCCCGGAACGGATCGGCTTCCCAGATCAAGATAGTGGGTGCTCCTGGTTTGACGACCTGAGCGGTGAAGGTTGCAGTCTCTGGACCACAGCTTCCGGTGACCGTGAACTGGATGATGTCTGTGCCAAGTGTTGTGCCAGCGGTGTAGGTGAATGTGTTGTTAGCAGCAAGTTCGAACTTCGACCCGGTCGACTGCTGCTGGAGGAATTCCCATGCAACATGCTGAATTCCGGATGGGAGATAGCCACGGATGAGCCCTCCCGGGGAGGTGCTGTCTACCGAGGGCTGAGGCACGGGGGTAGGCGTGGCAGGGAGGATGCTAACCCTCAGTGTACGCGAGGAGGACTCACCCGTGGCCGAAAACGCCGTGAGGAGGAATTCACTGGTTTTTGAGATCGTGGCGCCGATGGACCCGTTCACGGGAAGATCGTTCGTGATTCCAGAAATGATGACGCGAACGGCGCCGGTCGTGCTCCAGGTCAAAGTTGTGGCGAGCGGAGCGCACCCCTCGGCCGGGTCGGCTGAGAAGCGATTGATGATGGGTGCGGTGGAAAACGCGTTGCGGCCCACGGTCAGCGGGATGCTGACCCCGTCGTGGGAATCGTTGTAGTTTCGAATGACGTAGGGTTGGGCGGGGCCAGCAAAAACTCCGAAACGGACCGCGAGGCCAGAAGACTCAGCGGAGGCGGGAATCAGAGAAGCCAGGGACGCCTGCTTGACTGACCCGGGGACGGCCTCCAGGAGGCTGCGTCCTACGAAGACGCCATTCTTGAAGAGGCTCACTTCCGCCTGGCAGCTTTGAGCGGCATTGGGGCTGCAGATGATGCCGGCGTTCGTGCGCGCCTTTCCGTTTCCAGCGGCCGAGTAGGTTTGAACGCCGCCGCCCAGGGCCAAATCGCCTGGATTAAGAAAATCCGAGGTTCGAAAAGCCGTCATGCTGACGCCAAACCGGCCTTCCGGTGTGTCGTTGTATGTTTCTGACCAGGCACTGACGGGGGCCTGGGCCCGAATGTGGTAGAGGAAGGCCCCTTTGTCGTCTAGAAGACTCGGACAGCTGAGGACCGTCACTGCATCGGGGCTGGCGTCGAACTTGGTGGAAGCCACGAGGGAACCACCGAGATAATAATCGAGCGTTCCTGAGGTTTTGGACGCGCTCGTAATGTAAATCGAGGATTCGAAGCGCGACCCGCCTACGCCTGCGCCCACGGCCGCCGGCCCCCCCCAGAGTTCGCTGCTCTCGGCGAGTTCTCTGGAGCCATCGGCTCGCGCCGCGGCCGAAAAGACACCGGCTCCCAAAACGAGCATCGCCGCCAAAATTCCGAAGTACTTACGGTCTCTTGTCATCGCCTTGCTCCCAAAGCTCTCATCTCTACTCTGCCGCCCAGAACTAAGCGGCATCATACACGTTCTTAAGGATCGAGGACAGGACCACTGAGACGCGTGTTGCGCTATCCTTTTTGTGATGATTCCCACAGAGATTACATACCTCGGCCTCCCAGGAACGCTCCTGTTCGCTCTCGTCCTCCTGGCCGCTTTGGCTATGTTTGTTTATACCGCTTCCCGCCGCTGGCAACTCATGACGCTCGGCGGCCCTCCGGAGTCCCGGTGGGACAACATCCCAGAACGCATAAAGGGCGTCCTGGAATTCGGAATCTTGCAACGCAAGATGTTCCGTGACCCCTACGCGGGGCTCTACCACATTCTCATTTTCGGCGGGTTCTGCATTCTCGGGCTTCGAACCGTCTCGCTCGTGCTCGAGGGGCTCTTCCCAAAGGCAGGAATGCCTTTCCTCCCGGATGCCCTCTGGCACCCGTATTTGCTCCTCAAAGACATCATTCTCATAACGACCCTGGCCGGCGTGATCCTCGCGCTCGGCCGCCGTTACCTTTTCAGGAAAGAGCGGCTCGATCCATCTTTTGATGCCGCGTTCATCCTCTGCCTCATCGGGTTCTTGATGATCACCGATTTGGGCGCGGGGGCCGCCAAGTTCGTCCTGCATCCGGATGACCCCCTCAAGGCGTGGGAACCCGTGACGGCGGCTCTCTCCACGGTTCTTGCGGGGAGTTCGGAATCTACCTTGAAAGCGGTCTACAACTGGTGCTGGTGGCTGCACCTGATCGCGGTTTTTGCCTTTGGCAACTACCTCCCATTTGCCAAGCACTTCCACGTCATCACGGCGCTGCCCAACATTTTCTTGCGCAAGCTTGTTCCCGGGAAGCTCTCGACCATCGACATCGAGAAAGCGGCCGAACTGGAAAAATTCGGCGTGTCCAAGCTCGAGGACTTCACGTGGAAACAAAAACTCGACATTTTCACCTGCACGGAATGCGGCCGCTGCCGGGAGGTCTGCCCGACTCACTTGACCGGTAAACCTCTCACGCCAAAAGGCTTCATGGTCGACCTGAGAAAGGCCCTCTACACCGAGGGCGATGACATCGTCGAGACACTCACGCAGCGTGGAGACGAGGAAACAGCGAAGCGCATGGAGAACCGCCGTCCGCTCGTGGGCGGCTGGATTCACGAAGAGACGGTGTGGGCTTGCACGACGTGCAGATATTGTGAGTTCGCGTGTCCGGTGGGTATTACGTACACCGACAAACTCATTGACATGAGGCGCTCGCTGGTTCTTGAAAAGAGCGAATTCCCGAAAGAGGCGCAGACGGCCTTCAATGGCATGGAGCGCCAGGGGAACCCATGGAACCTCTCCGCCGCCGACCGTGACGCCTGGACGCAGGAGCTTCCCTTCTCCGTCACCACCATGGCCGAAGTCGACGACAAGTCGCAGGTGGAGTACCTGTTCTGGGTCGGTTGCGCTGGGTCTTACGAAGACAGGGGGAAGAAGGTCTCTCGCGCACTGGCGACACTCCTCAACGAGGCGGGTATCAAGTTCGCCATTCTGGGTGCCGAGGAGACGTGCAACGGAGATTCCGCGCGCCGCCTCGGTAACGAGTACCTGTTTCAGATGCTTGCCCAGCAGAACATCGAGACGATGAACAACTACGGCGTCAAGAAAATCGTCACGAACTGCCCGCACTGCTTCAACACGCTCAAGAACGAGTACCCGGACCTCGGCGGGAAATACGAGGTGGTTCACGGAACGGAACTCGTCTCTCATCTCGTGAAGGCCGGAAAAATCAAGTTCCAGAATTCGATCGACAAGACGGTGACTTTCCACGACCCGTGTTACCTCGGACGGCACAACGAGGTCTACGAGGCACCGCGGGCCGTCTTGCGCGCGATTCCAGGCCTGAAACTTCACGAACTGGGCCGGAGCAAGGAAACCGGGATGTGTTGTGGTGCTGGTGGAGGACGGATGTGGCTCGATGAAAAAATTGGGGCTCGCATCAACCAGACCAGATATGCTGAAATTGAAGCCGCAAAAACAGATGGCGTTGGTGTTTCCTGTCCGTTTTGCATGGTCATGCTCGGCAATGCCAGCACGGAGATGGCCGGTAAGACGGAGCCCTTCGACGTTCTTGAATTCGCGGCAAAGTCGTTGCCTCAACAAAAGGCGGAGTCAGCATCCTAGGAATCAGGAGTCCTTTGAGAGAGAGGAGCAAGGCAAGTGGCAGACCAGAAGAACCCGAACAGCACGCGGCCTTTTCGAGTCATGTCTGGGGGAGACACGGCGAAACTGACGCCGTCGGCCGGTTCTGGCTCCTCTCTTTCTTCTCACCGGGCATCAGGTGAATCCTCTTCGTCTTCAGGCCAGACAGCCGGAATGATCGCTCGCCGCCGTGATATCGAGCGGCGGCGCCGGGATGCCAAGCGGGAAAAAGAACGGGAGGCGGAAGAAGTGGCCGAGGGGTGGCACCGTGTTCTCAAGGCCCTCGTCTTCATCCTCGTCTTTGGCGGGATCGGCTACGCCTACTGGCGCGTTCAGGCCGCCTATGGGAATCAGTGGCCCATGATGCCTGTCTGGATCATGATGGCAACTTTCCTGTTTGGCGGCCTCGCCTTGATGATCTGGTACGTCACGAAACCCGATCTTTAGGGTATTACTCGTTTTCAGTCGAGATCAATCGAGATCAAAAATCCCCCGCGGCTTCGTCGCGGGGTCTTTTTTTGCCTTCTCGAGCGCTTCCCGAAAAGTCTTTTCCAAAATCTCGCCCTTGTTTTTTTCCCGCTCGACAGATGCCGCAAAAAGGTCTTTCGCGCGCTCTTGACGCCTGAGGTTTTCTTGTGCGGCCTCCTCGAGAGTCGAAAGCTTCTTGTGGTTTTCCGCACTCTTATGTTCGAGGATGGCTCCCGTTTCACGATCGATGAAAAGCAGCGACTGGCAGTCAGGGCAGATGATTCGAAGAGGCTCGGACATACCTCGATTATCCTCGGCACTCATGGCCGTTCAAAAGCCTCCCGCGTTCTGGAAGCAGCACCTGAAAGAACTGGGTCTCAAACGTAAGCCAGCGTCCCGGCGCGGTCATGAATCTGGCGGCGCTCCCTCGAAAGTACGGCGAGGGCAAGAGGGTGAACTCCTGGCCGTGGACTTTCTCTTGCAGCAGGGGTTCTCGATTCTGGAGAGGAACGTGAGGACGCGGGAGTTCGAACTCGATATCGTGGCCCAGAAGGCCGGGTTGCTCGTTTTTGTCGAGGTCAAGCTGCGAAAAAACAGTTCGTTCGGGGTTCCCGCCGAGGCTGTTGGTCCCAGAAAGGCTGCCCGCATCAGAAACGGAGCCCTCGTCTGGCTCGCCTCACACCCGGCCCGTACCCCTCGCGAAATTCGCTTCGACGTCATCGCCATTCAAGAAGACAAGAATGAAATCGACTGGATCCAGGGAGCCTTTGATGCCCACTAGATTATCCGTTTGGTCTCGTTTCCTTTTGACTGTCCTTTCTTCCCTTCTGCTCTCGAGCACGCCGTCTCTCTGGGCGGGGCTCCGTTTCGATCCGGTTCCCACCCGGGAGGGGGCCGCCATCTCGGCTCTCGCCACCGATGGCGTGACGGTGTGGGCGGGGAGCGTTCGCGGAGTCTGGGCCTATTCAGCTGGAAAATGGGTCCTCGATGGCCTGGAACAGGAACCCGTGCGGTCCCTGGCTTTCGCCGATGGCTCGCTCTGGGCTGTCACCCAGAGTTCCCTTTACCGGAGGCGTGCGGCTGGAGCTTATGAAAAGCAAACGCTGCCCGCGGAGGCCCTGTCCATCGTCGTTCTGGCCTCCAGGGGAGCCGATGTCTTCGCTGGCGGCTCTGGACTCTACAAATACTCGGGCGGAACCTGGGTCTCGGTGCCCGGTCTCGGCGTGCGCGCCGTCACATCACTTCTCGTGAGCGGCTCCGACCTCTACGCCGGTTTCTCCTTCGGAGGTGCAGGAAGATTCGACGGTCTGGGCTGGACGTTCTTGCAGAGCACGAGCTTCCCTCCCGGTGAACCCGTCCAGTCGCTGGGAATCTCGGGCGGAAAGCTCTACGCGGGGCTTTCTCGCGGGATTTACTCCTGGACGCTCCCCTCCGGACCCTGGGCCTTCGAAGGACTCGCGCGAGAAAACATCAAGGCGATCTCGGCTTTCTCGGGCACGCTTCGCGTGGCCACGGAATCGAGCGGCGTGCAGAAACTGACCGGAACGGCATGGACGGCCGAGAATGCGGGCCTCTCAACGCTCTCGACCACGGCCCTTTTTACCTGGGGCACCGACCTCCTCCTGGCAACGGGGGGCGGTCCGGTGTACCGGCTTTCAGGGACCAGCTGGCTGGTCTTTGGCAGCGGCCTCTCTGGTCAGGTCATCACGGCGCTCTCGAGCGGAACACCATGGTCCTCCGCATTCTGTGGCGGCAGCGCGGGTTCGGCTTTCTCTGGCGGCGCCGGTACAGGAGTCACTCCAGCCAATCCTCCAGGGCAGGCAGCCTGTCTCCCGTCGACCTATGCTCTTCCGGACCCTTGCTCGGCGGTGAAGGCCCTGGCTCCCGCCGTCTCCAGTCAGGTCTTGGTGGCAACCGAATGCGGAACGTACTTCGTGAACGAGCTTTCCGCGTCACTCAACAACAATGGACTGGGGACGGATCCGAGGCTGACCTCCCTGGTGTCTACTCCCCAGGGAATCCTGGCCAGCCACCAGACGGCCGGAGTGTTCCGGTTCCTTGGGTCCTCGTGGACGGACGATTCGAACGGACTGCCAAACGACGAACCCATCCAGAAGGTCGGATTCGCCGGGACAACGGCCTACGCGGCGGTCACGGGAAGGGTGTTCGCACGCCAGGCGAGCGGACGCTGGGCCAACATCTCGTCCGGTCTGCCCGCGTTCTCCCTCGTTTCGGGAATCACGGGCGACGACCCGGTTTACGCAGGACTAGCGACTGGCGGTGTTTATAAGCGAGAGGGCTCCCTTCCCTGGAAGAAGGACGCCTATGGTCTCGGCTCGCAGGTCGTGCTCGGAATCGAGCAGTCAGCGGCCGGTCTCTTTGCAGCGGCGGGAGAAGCAGGGGTTGCCCGCAAAGTCGACGGCGGCTGGCTTTTCGAGAGAGAAGGCCTGCCGGAAGGGACCGAGACGGCGGTCGTGAAGCCCATTCTGGCCGAAAAGCAGGCTGGGCTTCAGGCGACGGAGAGGCGCCTCTACGCCGGCACGCGCGGCCGGGGTCTCTTTTCTGCTTCACTCATCCCTGCGTTTCGGACGTTCCCGGTCATTCTCGACGCGCCTGGAGTCGCGGGCTCCAGGTTCCGAACGGAACTCGTCCTGGGGAACCTTTCCTCGAAATCTGCCAACGCCAAGCTCTACTTTGTTCCAGCTCCGGGATATGGAGGGACGTCCCTGCAACCCGCAACAGTGACGCAAACCGTGGGGCCGAAATCCGAGGTGCGCATAGCAGACTCCATTGAGTACCTCCGTTCGAAAGGGGTTCCCATTCCATCCGGTCAAGAGCTGTCGATCATCGGGAGTCTCTCGATGGCGGGAGACTGGGCAGACGACCCGGGAGCGGGTACCGCGGACCTGTACGGACTCGCGCGGACGTACACGCGGGGGGAAAAGGGAGGGACGTTCGGTGTTTCGTACAATGCCCCGGCTGATCTCGAGACGGCCGAAGGAGAAGCCACGGTCTATGGATTGCGGCAGGGGGCCGGAGTGGCGCGCTCGAATTTGGCTCTGGTTGCCCTGCCTGGGCGCGGGACTGATCCGGTAACGCTTTCCGTCTCAGTGTTCACCAAGGATGGTGTGGCCGCTGGGCAGGCGATTACGAAGACGCTGAAGCCGGGGGAGTGGACTCAGTACAACGACATTCTTAAGCAGGGGGGATTGCCGGATGGTGCCTCGGGTTACGTCCGCGTGACCCGCACGGCCGGCAAGGCCACATGGACGTCCTACGGCTCGGTGGCGGACGCTTTCACCTCTGACGGTTCCTTTCTCCCTGGGTTCCGTCCAGGAGGGCTCACGGTTGTGCGCCGTCAGATCGTGCCCGTCGTACTCGATGTCTTTGGACAAGATGGAGCGCGGTTCACGACGGAGGTCACCATCGTGAACGGAACCGGCATCCCAACCCCCGTCGACCTTTATTATCAGCCGGCGCCAGATTACGGCGCGGATCAAGCCGGCGGGCCGCCGGTCACCGTGCTCCTGGCCGCTCATCAGCAGCTGACGATTCCAGACGTCATTCAGTTCTTGCGTGAGAACGGGGTCTTCATTCCGGATCCGGCTGTTTCTGGCCCCCAGGCCGGGACGCTTTTGGCTGACTTCCGTTTTCTCCAGAATCTCGATACTGGTAACACGGCCGTCCTGGCGAGAACGTCGACACCGAACCCGGACAAAGAAACAGGCGGGAGCTTCGGACTCTTTTACAAATCAGTTGCCGAAGGCGGCGGCGCGAGGCGGTCGGCTCTTGTTCCAGGCCTTTCCCAAAACTCAGGTGTCCGGTCCAATCTTGGTGTCCTTCACACGGGGGGCGGGTCCGAGGACGAAATCGAACTGACCGTGCAACTCTACCAGGCAGAAACGGGTGCTCCTCTTGGTAAACCGTTGTCTGTCCGGCTTCTCCCGGGCGACTGGTCGCAATGGAACCGGGTCATCGAGCTGGCTGGCATCATCGAGGGAAACGCGTACGCCATCGTGACAAAGACGGCCGGGGACGGGAACTTCTACGCTTATGGCGTCCTAAACGACAACACGACCTCCGACGGGAGCTTCGTGGAAATGATTCCCTTCGACTGACCCGTGTGACCGAAATCACGTTGAAATCTCCCTGCCGTAAACGCGGCGGGCCGAATTTGCGTCCTTAATCTGGTACGAGGAGAACAGATCGTGACCACCCTGACGGGAAAGAGCCTTGGGCGGTACCACATCGAGGAGCGTCTCGGGCGCGGGGGCATGGCCGAGGTCTACAAGGCACGAGATGAAAAACTCGGCCGGATAGTTGCCGTCAAGGTCATCCTGGCAGATCTTCTGGCCGACGGCCTCCTCCTGAAAAGGTTCATGCTCGAGGCACGGCTCGTCGCCCAGCTCGATCACCCCAACATACTGCCCGTCTACGACTTCGGCGAACATGATGGGCGTCCCTACCTGGTCATGCCGTACCTCGGCCAGGGGTCGCTTTCTTCTCTCATGTCCGGGGCAAACACTCCGTTAACGCGTGCGGTGCCGTACATCTCTCAGCTAGCCGAGGCGCTCGATGCCGCCCACGAAGCGGGTGTGCTCCACAGGGATGTGAAGCCGGCCAACGTCCTGGTGGGGAAGGGGGGCAGGCTCTTTCTCGCGGATTTTGGCATCGCGAAGATGCTGGAAGGGGAGAAAGGGCTGACCGCCACGGGGACGGTTGTTGGAACTCCAACATATATGGCGCCGGAAACCGCGGCCGGGAGGCCCGCCACGGCCGCCGCGGACCGTTACTCGCTTGCCGTGATGGCTTTCGAGTTGATCTGCGGCAAGCCCCCATTCGACGGTGACAGCGCGCTTTCGGTGTTACATCAACACGTGACCTCCCCGGTTCCGCTTCCCTCGTCGGTCGTCATGGGCCTGCCGGCGGCCGTCGATGCGGTATTGAAAAGGGGGCTTTCGAAAGAACCGGGAGAAAGACACCGGACGTGCAGGGAATTCGCCGCGGATTTGGCTGCGGCGGCGGGAGAGGGGAGCCCGGTCATCCACTCGGTCTCGGCACCAACGGAGCTATTCGAGGATGCCCCTCGTTTCACGCCTTTCGGGGTTCAGAAGTCTGGCTCAGGGGGGAGCAAGGGCATCAGTTTGACCACGCCAGCCGGGAAGAAGGACCCTGGCCTAACGAGCGCGGCAACAGTCGCAACGAGAAGAGATGCGGGGGCCGGGCGCCGGATTGCACTCGCGGGCGGAACCTTTTTGGCGATTGCCGCCGCCGTGTTTGCCACCGTTCACTTCGGCACGGATTCGCGTGACACGGGAGGCTCCAAACGGGAAGCAACTCCAGCCCCGTCCATCAGGACCAGTGAGAATCCTGGACTTGCCCAATCACCCGCTCAGGCTCCCATCGCACCAATTTCTGCTCTCCCAGCGCCTGTACCCACGGAGCCGCCGCCCCTGCCTGGGTCCGTGGAAGTCCCGCCCACTCCGGCCCCTCCTGGGACAGAAGGAGCCTGGTCGCCCCGGTCACAGGAGTCACCTCTCAACCCTCCCGAACCGGAGGGAAGGGAAGCGGCGGAGGAGGAGTCGCTGGCGCGTTTGCACGGGGTCTGGCGGAGGTTCATACCTTCTGAAAACAGCGGCTTTCGGCCGGTTCGCAAGGATTTCGAGGAAGCGGAAGAAGTCGCCCGTGATGTTCTCAGGGTGCGTCCGGATTTCCATGAGGCCGCGGCTCTTGAGCGTTTTGCTCAGGGCGGAATGGCCTACCTCGATTCAGGGACGGAGGAAGGCCGCCGGTTTCTGATTGATGTTCTCTCCCGCAGGGCGATTCCTCCCAAACTGAAAGTTCTGAGAGAGTGGTCAAGAAATGCGCGCGACCTGCCGGACTGGATGGTGGCCCTTTCGTATCAGGACGCCCGCGGGGAAGCTGCTTCGTTGCTGGCGGTCGCGGATCCAGTGTCTGATCCGCGTGTTCAGCAGGGGAAGAAGGTCCTGCGGATAATCGAGGGGGACGCACGCGGAGGTTTGCGCCCGAGGCTCCACCGGCCAGGATTCAAGGGGATGACGCCGAAGGCGGGTGAACCGGGCGGCTAGACTCCGAGAACCCTCTGTAGGATGATCCCGGTTTGCCGTGACGCTTCGAGATATCGAGCTTTTCAATGACAGCTATGAGCGCTGTACAGCGATCAAGAACTTTCTCCCGCGCTTCTACCAGGTTTTCATCGCGTCGTCGCCGGAGGTGGCGGAGAAGTTCAAGGACACAGATTTTCGACGGCAGGTCCGGGCGCTTAAGGCGTCCCTCTATTTGATGCTGGTCGCGGTGCAAGGCTACCCGGAAGGCGTGGCCCACCTCGAGCGGATGGCGCAAATTCACTCGAAGGGGAAGCTCGAGGTCGCACCTTATCTGTACGACCTGTGGCTCTCCTCGCTGCTCACCGCGGTTCGCGAAATCGATGTCCAGTGGTCCCCGGATATCGAGCACGCCTGGATTGCCGTGCTGACGCCCGGAATCGAGTACATGAAGAGCTACTACCGGGGTGACATCAGACCCGTTCCCCAGATCGAGTTCTCAAAGCCAGAACTCTCGGAGTAGGTTCACTCTCCCGTCTGGGCTCAACCCTTCCGGTCAACTTTCCGGAGTTCGGCGAGAACGAGGGGCAAAAGCCCCGGGATATCGTTGTGGGTGCCTTCTGGTATTTCGATAATGTCTGTCCCTTTGCGAGATGCGGCCAGCCTTCGGCCCATCTCCACGGGAATGACTTCATCGAGAGTGCCGTGAAGGATGACGACAGGAGACGATATCTGGCAGAGCTTCGAGAGGGTGTCGAATCGATCGGCGACGGCCCAATCCGCGAGAGGGCCCGCGATGCTCTTCCCCATCTCGACGATCGATGTGTACGGAGAGACGAGGAGCACGAGGGCTGGGTTTCTCCTGGTCGCCAGTTCGGCGGCCACGCCCGTGCCCAGGGAGCGGCCATACAAGATCATCTGGCCGTCGTGTACGCCTTTTTCACGAACAAACTGAACAGCACCGGCCCCGTCGGCGTAGAGGCCCTCTTCCGAAGGGCTTCCAGTCAGTCCGCCGTAGCCCCGGTATTCGGCCAGGAAGACGTTGAAGCCCGCATGAAAAAGGTCCGCCGCGAAGGGGAGGTTCTGTGCGGCGGACTCCGCATTTCCGTGAAAGACGAGAACGGTCAGGGTGTTCTTATCCGAGAAGAACCAGGCGCCCTGAAGCGGGTGGTTGTCGAGCGCCTGGTACGCGACGGTCTCGAACCTGGGCAAGTGCTCTGAGAGAGGTTTCATTTCTGAGAATGAGACGGAGCAGCCGGGAAAGAGAATCGAGCGGGCAAAAGACCGCAAGAAGAGCGGGAGAAGCGAAGAAAGCAAGAGGACCCCCAATGAGATATAGAGCGCCCGGCGAATGCGTTCGGCAAGGATTGCGGCAGACACGGTGAGTGACGAGTATAGGCGGGCAAATGGTTCATAATTTCCCGCGCTCGGGGTCGAAGTGAAACGTGAAGCGGGTGCAAAAATGCAGAAACGCAAACGAAAACGCTTGACCGCAGGATAATGAAAAAGTGATGCTGTCCGGCGAGGGCGGGAAGAGAATCGAGGATGCCGTTGAACGCTGTTGGTGAGAGGCGGAAACCGAATTTCTGGGATTGGAGTGCTTCCGGATCCCGCCTGATCAGCCGTCCCATCGTGATCGATGGGCTCACCAAGCCGTATCTGAAGATCGAGATCGCCCCGAGGATCAAGGTCGTCGACGGCCATCTTTACGACGACTCGTTCGAAGCGGTTGAGCACATGGCGAACCAGCTGATCCGGAGTTTCACCCTCCAGCAGCTCGTGATGGCGACGGTGGCCCTGCAGATCCACATGAGGAAAGCCAGGAGCTTCATCGAAAAGAAGCGGCTTCTTCAAGAGCGATGGACAGCGCTGGCCCGCCGGATGAAGCGGCTCCGCATTGAAGAGAGTCACTTGAGCTGGGCGGAAGAGGGATTCAAGGAAAAGAGACGGCAGTTCGAGGAGGTTCTCAAGACCGTTCCTCAGCCCACGGGTCTTTTCGAGCGTCAGCACCTTCTCGAGAACGAGGAGCGGGAACTCAAGGAGCGGCGCGAACGGTGGCTGATGGAGGAGAGAGAAGCGAAGTCCGCCTGGACGGACCTGGAAAGAGAAGATGACCAACTCCTCAGGGAAGCTCCGTTTTACGGGCAAGAAGACCTCAGGCGGCCCTATATCTTGACTCTTGTCGCTGGGGTCCAGGGAGCGCGCAAAAGAAGCCTGGCATCCGCGATGAACGTTCTCGTGGAAGCGTTGCAGCGGCCTCTCTCTCGCACCGATCAGGCCCTTCTCGAGATCGCCCTGAGACGTTGTGTGCGAGACCAAGCGCCGTATTTGCTGCCGTCTACCCCTGAGACCTGGGAGCGAGAGTTGTTGCAGGAAGCAGAGGCAGAGTTCTTGAGTGAGTTCCCGTGGGCCGAGCCCTTTCGGAGTCCCAGGCCCCACTCGGAGTTTCGGGTTTAGGGAGTGATGAGCCAGACAGTGAACTTGAGACGATCACTCAGAACCAGGTTTGCCCTGATTCTCTCGTCACTGATGGGTGCCCTCATCATTCTGGTGGCCGGGTTCCTTATCGCGGTGAGAGCCCGGGAGCAGCGTGTGATCCTCGAGTCGAGCGCCAAGGGTTTCGCCATGTGGACCGTGGGCGATATCTGCCGTTTCTGGACGCTTTACTACCATTCGGGTTCTTACAAGTTCAAGGAAACCGTCCGGCAGCGGATGAGCAAGAGCCCTGACCTCCACAGGATCCTGATCCTCTCGGTTTCAGGGGAAGTTCTCTATGACTATTTCGAAAGCCCGGACCTCACGCTGAGGGCTGAGAAAGTCAAGAGAAGGCTTGCAGATCCCGAGCTGGTCCGCGCCGCCGCCATGCCGACTCAGTGGCAGACATACACTTATATAGAGGGGCACGGCGAAGCGCTGTTCATCATCGAACCCTACTTTGAGGAGTGGGGCCGGCATCCTTACTCCGTCCTGTATGTCTTCACGTACGAGAGGCACAAGGAGGGGGTGATGGAGTCGGTTCGGACGACGCTTCTCCTGTCGCTGCTCGCCGTGGCCGTTGTTGCGGTCGTGTCTTCCTACATGGCTGGACGGGTCGCGCAACCCGTCTTGAGGCTCACCGACCAGGTGAGGAAGTTCTCGGAGGGAAGCGAGCAAGCCGTTCAGGTTATTGAGACCGGGGACGAAATCGAGGAGCTTTCCCGGACATTTCGGGAGATGTCGGAGCGCATCCGGCAGCAGGTGGACAAACTCGAGGCGGCCAACAAGGAACTGGCGGGCCTTGACCGCATGAAGACGGATCTTCTGGCCAATGTTTCCCACGAGTTGCGCACCCCGCTGGCCGCCATCAGGGGTTATGTGGAGTTTCTGCAAGAGGGGCGGCTTGGCCCGGTCAACGAGCAGCAGAGAAAGGCTCTGGATGTCTCTCTGCGTAACGCTGACCGTCTCACCAAGACGATCAACATGCTGCTCGACTTTTCGAGGATGGAACTGGGCAGGGTCACGATCCGGCCGGCTCCTTTCCAGGTCGGGCGCCTCATCGCGCAGGTGGTTTCTGGAATCGAAAAGGAAGCAGAACGCCGCAAGGTGCGCGTGACCATGCGGCTTGAACCGGAACTCAGGGCTGTCGAGGCTGACCGGGACCGGATCACCCAAGTCCTGGAAAACCTCGTGACGAACGCCCTGAAGTTCACGCCGGAAGGGGGCTGGATAGAGGTTGGTGCCAGGCCCATAGCTCACGGTTCGAGAGTTCAGGTCTGGGTGTCAGACACCGGAGTCGGGATTCCGAAAGAACAGCGGGCCAGGATTTTCGAGAAGTTCTATCAGCTCGATGCCACTCCGACCAGGAAGTTTGGCGGCATCGGACTGGGCTTGGCCATCGTCAAGTCGATCCTCGATGCACACAACGCAGATGTCGAGGTTGACGAGCGTGTGGGCGGGGGGACGGTCTTCCGGTTCAACTTGCCGGCCGTGGCGGTAACGACCGAGTCTGGCATCTTTTACGGGTTCATCCCTGTCGAAAATGCAGCCGCCGAAATTCTGGCCATCGACGACGACGAGGATTTCCTTGGCCTCATCAAGGACACCCTCTCGAGTCATGGCTATTCCGTTCGAGTGGCCAGGACGGCGGCCGAGGGTTTCACGGCGGCCAAGGAGCGGGCCCCGCGCCTCATCCTGCTCGATATTCGGCTGCCAGACCGGGATGGGCTTGATCTCCTCATGTCCCTCAAGCAGGAATCCACCCTCAAGGATGTTCCCATTCTGATCGTTTCCGTGGTGGACGAGCGGCTCGAGGGGCAGCGGCTCGGTGCCGTTGAATATCTCGTGAAACCGATTGACCGCGCCCGGCTCATCGAGGCAGCGTCCCGGGCGCTCGGGAAAGCGCCGCAGAGCGCGGCGCATGAGAAAATAAAGGCCTCGGTCTAGCAATGTTCTTGGGCGTCTTGTGGACCTTGACGAAGATGGCGGAGAGGGGAAAGTGACATGTCCGAAGCGAGTCCAAGGATTCTCATCGTGGACGATGAAGACGATGTCGTCGGTCTCTTGCAACTCGTTTTCGAGACCAATGGCTTTGAGGCGAGGACCGCGTCGAACGGCAAGGCGGCCGTCGCCAGCGCGTATGAGGATCCTCCAGATGTCATTGTCCTCGATGTCATGATGCCAGAAATGGACGGGTGGCAGGTCTTGAAGATTCTCAAGGGGGACGATCGTACGCAGCACATCCCCGTCGTCATGCTCTCGGCACGCGCCGAGCGCCGCGACAAGATGATCGGACTGCAAGAAGGAGCGGAAGCCTACATCGCCAAGCCGTTCTCACCCTCCGAAGTGGTTCAGGAAGTGCGGGATCTTCTGAGCCGGCAAGGGCGCTAAAGGGGGGAAGTGATGTCCGAACTGGACACCACGCTGAATCTCAGGGCCGAGTGGCTGCAGTTCCGCTCGATGCTGTTTGACCGTGATGTGGGGCTTCCCACGCTGGCGGCGGTGATCGACAACCTTCGCCGCGTCATAGAGGACGACGGCAGCATTGCGCTTCTCACCTTCATGCTCAATGCGGAACGCCAAGTCGAGGATCTCTGGGGCTGGCAAGAGTACGACAAGCTCATCGCCGATTTCGTCAAGGTCCTGAAACTCAAGATGGAAAAAGGATCCCTCCCGGCGGGCGTCCTGTGCGTTTCGGCGGTTCGCAGCGATGAGATCCTGCTCTTCGTTCCCATTCGCGATATTCAAGACCTGCCAGAGTTCGAGCGGCTTCGCTGGCTCAGGTCCCTCTCTGGCACCCTCGATGGCCTGGTGACGCAGTTCCTTTCCGAGAGGCTTTCTTCAATTGACCGGTACTGTTCTCACGTCGGCTACTCTCTCATCCCTTACGATGACAAGGTTCGCTTCGAGAGACTGATCTACCGGGGGCACCGCGAGGCCCGAGGTGATGTGTTCAGACGAAACGCCTCGGCGGAAGAGCATGGCGCCATGGTTCTTCGCGGAATCATCGACAAGAGGGACATCATCTCTGTTTTCCAGCCCATCTGGGATCTCGTCGAGAACCAAGTCGCGGCTGCCGAGGCCCTCTCGCGCGGGCCCAAGGGAAGCGGTTTCGAGGACGCGGAAGCCCTCTTCTCGCTCGCCGAGCGGACCGACCTCGTGATCCCTCTCGAGCGCCTGTGCCGTCAGCGTTCTCTGGAAGAGGCCGGCAGCGCCGGCTGGCGGCACATGATTTTCCTCAACATGTCCCCCGCGGCTGCATCCGATTCCGACTTCCTGGATGGGCATCTGATCCGGACGGTCGAGTCTTGCCACCTCGACGCCCACCGGATCGTCATCGAAATAACGGAACGTACGTACGCGCAGCACCAGGATCTCTTCTCGAGAGTGATCAAGGAGTTGCGGCAGCAGGGGTTCCGGATCGCCGTGGACGACCTTGGTTCGGGCTACTCGAATCTGACCGCCCTGGCCGACATCAAGCCAGAGTTCCTGAAGTTCGATCACCATTTCACGCGAGAAATACAGAGAAACAAGATCAAGCAGGACCTTCTGGGCGCCATCCTGGACTTCGCCATGAAGATGGATACGCAGGTCATTGCTGAGGGAATCGAAACCTCCGAAGAATTGGGGGCTCTACGCCGCCTTGGTGTGCCCCTGGGTCAAGGGTACTTCCTGGGACGCCCCTCGCCGATTGCGAAGATCGTCGCTGAAGGGTAGCCGTAATAAAGCGCCCACGGCTCTCTTTCGTGGAGAGAGCGCCTGGCTTTAACAAATGAAACCCCCCCTTCGTCACGGGGACGAAAGGGGGGAAACCCGGGGGACCTGATCGGTGCCGTGTGGCCTCAGTTGCTGCGAGCGTCGTGTCTGCGGACCTCGGCCTCGGCGATCGCCGCAGCCATCCGCAAGTCACAGTGCGTTCCGAGTTCCTGCATCACGTCGCAAAGCTCCGTGCCGCAAGCAGGGCAACACAAGCAGCTCGTCTCGAGTAGTTCGGGGGAACTCGTCATCTCCGGGGCCGGCTTGGCGGGGGTAGTAGTATTTTGATTCATAACGGGCCTCCTTCCAGCCGAGATCACATACTCCGTGATCCTGAAGACACTATAGTGCTGCTATCCCCTCTTGGCTAGGAAATGCTCTCGCGTATGTAAGTAATTGATTTTGTGTGTTTTAACTGTGCGTAACGACTGCTCGTGAGTGTAATATGTTGTGTTCAACTCTTATTACGCGTTTTGGCACTGTGTGAGGGCCCGAGTACAGCACCTAAGTAGGCCGAAAAAAACTCGCTTCTAAACTCAATTTCGCTTCCCCAAGAACCCCTCTCCCGGCCTCACGGCCACCTCTCCCCGTTCACCGGGGAGAGGGAAAAGAGAAGGACGAATTGTTTTCCATGGTCTACTTAGAGAAAAGAGGCCCCGCCGCCTTCGCTCATGCCGCGTCCGGACGAGAAGGGGCGGAATTGTTCAAGCCCTCGCCTGAAGTGCCGGAACCGCTGGCGGCTTTGTTGGACTCCTTTGCGGGCTGGCGGCCGGCCAAGAGGACCGCGGCGGTAAGGGCTAGCCCGCCCGTGAGGGTGTTCCATCCCAGAGTCTCCCCAAATGCCACCCATCCGAGGATGGCCCCGAAGACCACGGTTAGCGGGTTTGCGAGAGTGGCCCGGGCCGCCGGGACCTTGGAGAGTCCGCGGGTGAGGTACACCTGACCGGCCTGTCCCGTGAGGGCGACGAAAATGAGCCAGCCCCACTGACTGCCATGGGGCATGACAGGGCCCTCGAGAAGGATTCCTGGAATCGCCATCGGTATCGACATGAGCGGAAACCAGAGCACGATTGTCATGGCGTGGTCGGTCCGGGATGCGTCGCGAACGGCCACGTAGGCGCCGCCACTCATCAGGGCGCCGCACAAACCGATGAAGGGGGCCAAAGGGCTCGATACGAGCGGTCCGGATCCTTCGGAGACGAGGGCGTAGACGCCAAGAACCGCAAGGGTGAAGGCCGGGAGGAAGCGAGGGCCTGGTTTCTCTCGCAGCAGCCAGTAGGCGAGGATGGCCGTGAAAAGCGGGCTCACTTGTTGATAGAGCACCGCGTTCGCCAGCGGCTGGTGGGCCACGGACCAGAAGTAGGCGGAGAGGGCCAGGTGCCCGAGCCCGCCGCGAAGCGCCAAGACGAGAGGCCGGCTCCCTCGCCATGGGATCCTGTGTTTGGTGAGCCAGGCCCAGGTGAGAAAGGCACAGACCACCCCGCGAAAGAAGACGGCTTCTTGAAGCGGGATGGTCTTTCCGAGGTGCTTGGCGCCGGCCGCCATCAGTGCAAAAAGGAATGCGGAAAAGGCCATGTCGGCCACGGAGCGTCCTCCTGGCCTACGGGTTCATTTCGTACAGGTCTTTCAGTCCCCAGATCGTCTCCCAAACCCTGGACGTGCGGGCGGGATCAGACACGGGTTTGCGCACCATCTTCTGGCAGAATTCCATTTGCGCTTCCGTGGCCGTGGGTTTGGAGTAGAGATCGAGCGCGTACTTTGAAAAATCGCGAACAAAGACCTCGAAAGTCTGATCAACGGTGCCGGGGTCCATGCCCTCGTTTTCATAGATCCGAGCGTTCTCGAGAACGAGCTGGGCGTAGACCGCCAAGGTAAAGAGTTCCCCAACAGCAAGGAGGAAGTCGATGTCCTTGCTCTGCTCTTCCGTGGGCGTCGCTTTCACCAGCATCTGCGTGAAGCTGGCAATTTGTTCGAAGAACAGCTTTACGTTTGGAAGATCAAAGGAACCGTAAATGGTCTTGTAATCGTGAAAGCGGATCTTCCCGAGGCCTGACGCTGGGCCCTGGTGCCAGAAGAACGTGTCGTCGGCGGGGTCGCTGCGCTTCGGGACCTCCGGGTACGGAGCCGGGAAGAAGAAGTAGTTCTTCATGAACTTCACGATGAGGGCGATGTTGACGTGTACCGTCCCCTCGAGCTTGGGAAGAGCCCGGATGTCACGGGCGGCCATCTCGAAGTAGGTGTCCTTCTCGAAACCCCTGGCCGCGATCACATCCCAGAGCAGATCAATGACCTTCTCTCCCTCCGTGGTGACCTTCATCTTGACAACGGGGTTGTAAAGCAGGTATCTCCGGTCGCTCGCGGAAGCTGAACGGAAGTAGTCGGCGGCCCGGAGGGCAAAGAGCTTCATGGCCAGAAGTCTCACGTAGGCGTCGGTGAACATCCGCTTGACGTGCGGGAAGTCAGTAACGGACATGCCGTAGAGACGACGGTTCGATGCGTGTTTGAGGGCTTCATAAAAAGCATGCGTCGACATGCCTATCGAGGCCCAGCCCAGGTTGTATTTTCCGACGTTGACGGTATTGAGCGAGGAGTCCCATGCGTCTCTTCCGCGCGAGAGGATATCCGTCTCGGTGACGGGCACGCCATTGAGGTTGAACTCGGCAACATAACTCTGGCTGGCCACCACATTCTTGACGCACTCGAATTTCGGATGTTGTGAGTCAACGGCGAAGAAGACGTACTCGGACGTGCCAGAGAATTTGCCGAATGTCGACACCATCGAGGCTTTGTTTCCATTTCCGATGTAGTACTTGTCTCCGCGGGCGATGTACGTCCCATCACTCTCTGGCGTGAGTTCCATATCCGTGGAGTAGATGTCGGCGCCGTGTTCTTTTTCGGAAAGGCCAAAGGCGAAGATCGCGCCGGCTTCCAGAAGAGCTGCCGCGCGTTTCTTGGCTTCCTCGTTCGGACTCATCCAGACCGGCCCGAGACCCAGAATCGAGACCTGCCAAGTGTACCAGTAGCAGAGCCCGTAGAACCCCAGAACTTCGTTGAAGGCACAGTTCCGGTAGGTGTCCCACCGGCTCTCTGGCTGTCCATAAGTAGAAGGAGTTAAAAGGGTTGCGAAGATGCGCTCGTTCTTGACGAACTCCAAAAAGTCCGCGTACCAGGTGCGGTCGAAGTCGTCCTTCTTGAGCTGTTTCTTCCCTTTGGATTCAAAAAACGCAATCGTCTTCTCGATGATCTCCCGCGAGCGGGCATCGAGGGAGTAGAGGCGGGGATTTTTGGGATTAAGGAGGAGCATGCCGTAATGGTAGCTGAATGCGGCGAGGGAGCCGGGTTTCCCCGGCTCCCTCTTTCGTTCTGGATTTCTTCTGGTGGCGCTTGTGCGGCCGTCAAGCCGGGCTGTTGGGGCGGCGGTTCGTTGACGGGGGCAAGAAGGTCTTCATGGTTGCGGGCAGTAGTCACCGGAGAAGCCTCTGGCCTTCTCCCGGCGAGTGAGGGCGTCGGGCTCGGAGGGAAGGACGCCGAGTTTGACGAGCTGGGGACGGAATTCGTAGCGGATCCGGACGAGAGTGAAGTTGGATTCGAGATCCATGTCGATGCGGGTGACGTCGTGCCGGGTGCGATCGCCCATTCCAGTGGCTGCATACTCGTCAGAAAGCGCCTCCTTTGACTGGCCCTTGAACTCGGGGGCTGGCGCCGCGCCGGACGGGCGGGCCGATTCAGATTTCTCGCGCTGAGCCTCCGGGGCGGGCGGCGGGGGCATCTCGTCTTGCTGGCGCCGGTCTCTTCTGGGCCAGAAGATCGTGGCCTCCTGTTGCTTCTCTCGGAAGAAAGCTGCTTCGATCACGCCGAGATTGTCGGTCTGGCCAAGAAAGGCTCCGTAGGAACCGCGTTCTCCCGTGAAGGTGAAACGCCGGGCGGTTGAATCATTTACCTGCCAGCCCGAGATGACGACTGAGCTGTACGGGTCAATGACCCACTTGCGGGCCTTGCCTGGGGCCGTTCTCTTTGCGTCGATCGTGTTGAGTCCGTCGACGGAAAGAGCCACCGCGACACGCGTGCCAGTTGGATTCGTGATGCGGATGGCGTATTCGCGCGCGCGAAGAGCTTCGACGTAGGTCGTGCCCCCATTGCTGTATTCGGGACGAGGGACGCCATCCACCAAGACTTGGATGTCAAAACCGGGCCGCTCGTGCCACGGGGAGAGCGCAAGAAGCCGGGGCGCGAAGGCGAGTGTGGCGAGGAGAACGGTTGTGAGGGCTTGGCGTTTCATGGGGAGCCTCCTTCTGCTTGATAAGAGCGTCCCACTTCGAAAAAGGTTCCCGAAATCCGATAATCCGGTCATGAGAAGCAGGATCTTCGAAAAGCTACTCGCGGTCTTCCTCGTTTCGGTTCTGGCGGTTTCGTGCGTTACGAATCCTGTGACAGGGAAGTCTCAGTTCTCGCTCGTGACGGAAGAGCAAGAGATCCAACTGGGGGCGCAGGCTTACGGCCCCATGCTGCAGCAGTCGAATGGTCCGGTCAGCGATCCTGAACTGCAAGATTACATTCAGAATGTGGGAGCTGGACTGGCCAGGGTTTCGCATCGTGCAAACCTGGATTACCAGTTTCGCGTGGTTAACGCGAACTACTTCAACGCGTTTGCCCTGCCGGGTGGAAAGATCTGTATCACGCGGGGTCTTCTGGCCCAGATGAAATCCGAGGACCAGGCCGCGGGCGTCATCGGACACGAAGTGGGACACGTTACCGCGCGCCACGGTGCCCAATCCATGACGCGGGCGATGGGAACCCAGCTCTTGCTCGGGGCTGGAGCGATGGTCATGGAAGCAAAAGAGGTTGGGGGCCGCGACCTCATTCTTGCAGGGGCTGGAATGGGGGCGCAACTTGTGCTATTGCGCTATTCTCGCGATCAAGAACGCGAGTCTGACGAACTGGGAATGCAGTACATGGCGAAAGCTGGCTACAACCCCAGGGGGTTTGTGGAGTCCATGGAAATCCTGAAGACGGCTCACGAGAAGGAGCCATCCAAGCTGGAGGCGCTTTTTCAGAGTCACCCGGTCACGGGTGAGCGAATCGACACGGGCCGCCAGAGGGCTGCGCAGCTTTACGCGAGTGAATCTGCTCGCCCCGCCAAAACAACCGCGTTTAACCTGAAAACGAAACGCCTGAAAGATGAGATTCCCGCTTTTAAGGTCGCCGACGAAGGCGAGAAGGCGATGGCTCAGAAGGATTACCGGACCGCCGTCTCGAAGTTCATGGAGGCTTCACGGCTGGCGCCGCGGCAAGCGATCCTGCCGGCTTATGAGGCGCTGGCGCGCCTCCGGATGAAGGACTATTCCGAGTCGAAGAGGGCCGCAAGAGAGGCGATCCGGCGAGATGCCGGACTTTTTCACGGCCATTACGCCGCGGGTCTCTCCTCGTTTGCGACCCAGGAGTGGCAGGAATCGATCGGAAGTCTCACCGAGGCCGAGAAGCTTACCGGACCAGACACCGCCACCTCGTATTTCATTGGCCGGAGCTACGAGGCCCTGGGCGACCAGCAAAACGCGGCGAGGCGGTACCAGTTCGTCATACAGAATGGCGAGGACGGCGAGGAGACCCGGTATGCCTATCGGCGGCTCCAAGAGTGGGGAGCCCTTCCTCAGCAGCAGCAGCGCTAAAACTAACAACTCCCTCTACTTCGGGATTTCAGCCGGCCCTGTTTCCTTCGGGGTGGAAGGAGCCATTGACCACTCGAGCCAAGATCCCTGGTAGAGCCTCACATTCGGATAACCCAAACGGTATCGAAGCGTGTAAAAGCCTTCTGATGCCTGGTGACCAGAGTTGCAGTAGACGATAACAGGTTTGTCTGGAGTCATTCCCATGGCCACGAGTTCGGCCTTGATATCCGCTTCAGGACGAAAGGTGCCATCTGCAGCGATATCTGTTTTCCAGAACCTGTTTTTGGCTCCAGGGATACGGCCCGCCTGAAACTGCTCGGCGGGACGGACGTCGAGAAAGATGGCCTTTTTCCCGGCGACGATCTTCTTCATTTCCTCGAGCCCAGCTATAGCCTCAGCATCTGGGGTGAGCGTCGCAGACGCCTTCGGAACCATGTTTCGGGCTGTTGTAAAGGGCCGTTTTTCGCCCGTCCACTTCTTGAAGCCCCCGTCGAGTACCGACACCCTGGGCAGCCCGGCCAGACGCATGACCATGGCAATGTAGGTGGCGTTGACGTCGCTCTCGTCGCCGTAAACGACAACGTGCCGCCCGGGTGAAAGCCCTGAACGATTGACGATGCTTGCGAGGTGAGGCCACTCGTGGAGCGACGCCGGAACGCCCCCGGCTGTCGAGCGAACGTTGTCTGGTTCGATGACCTGCGCTCCGGGAATGTGGCCCGTCAAAAACGCCCGCAAGCCCCGGGCGTCGATGATCCCGAGTACCGGGTCTTCCAGCTGACTGGCGACCCATTCCGTGGAAACAACAGGTGCCGCCGTTGCCGGAGCCGTCCCCTTGATTTCCTGCGCGAGCACGGACGGGGTGAGCCAGGCAATTACGAAAAAGACGAGCGCAGAGGCCCTCGAGATTCTCATGGCAGCGGTCTCCTCACTTTCCGAGGTCGCCCGCAACGCGAGCCGCGGTCTCGACTCCGCGCGCGAGCACGGAACGAATACGGCCATCCTCGAGCGCGAGGATTCCAGCGATGGTGCATCCCGCTGGCGTGGTGACGTCGTCCTTGAGAGAAGCCGGGTGTTTCCCCGTGGTCAAGACCATCTCGGCCGCTCCGAGAGTCATCTGTGCGGCGAGTTCGAGAGCGACGTGACGGGGCAGGCCCCTCATCACCCCGCCATCCGCGAGGGCCTCGATGATGACGTAGATGAACGCCGGGCCGCTCGCCGAGAGGCCCGTCACCGTGTCCATGTGTTTTTCCTCGAGTTCCAGTGTCCGGCCCATCGTGGAGAAAATTTCTCTCGCGATCTCCGCGTGTTCATCGGTTGCGTGGATGCCCTTTGAGACGACGGTCATGCCTTTTCCGATGAAGCAGGGGGTGTTTGGCATCGCGCGGACAACCGGCTGCTCTGGGACCGCCACGGACTCGATATGCGCCGTTGTCGTGCCAGCCGCGATCGAAATAATGAGCGGTTTGTGGTCGAGCGCCCCCTTTTGCCGGGCCCCATCGACGATCTTCTGGATGTCCTTTGGTTTGACGCACAGGATGGCGATATCGCTTCCGCGCAACGCCTCTGAGTTGTCCGTGGAGCACGTAACCCCGAGTTCGCGTGCGAGACGCTCGGCGGTTGCCCGCGTTCGGGCCGTGATTCGAAGTGCATCGTGAGGAACTTTTCCCGATTTGAGGAGGCCGCCGGCGAGGGCGCGTCCCATGGTCCCTCCGCCGACGATGGCGATCTTTTTTCCAGTCAACATCGATTCATGGTAACCGAGTCTCTTTCGAGAGTGAGGGCAAATCTCCCGGAGGAAACCCCATCGACAGGCGGAAGGATGCGTAAGCCAGGGTCATCTGTCCGTCCGCGGCCCGTATCGTCAAGTCCGGTTCGGCAAGCGGAAAATCCTGCCCCGAGAGTTGCAAGGGGACATCCCCGGTTCTCGCTGCGCCATAAATCGAAATCCTGGGCGCGGCCCCTTCCTTGAAAATGATGTGCCGCCTCCTTAGGGGAGCGAGGCCGGCGTTTCTCAGCGAGAGACAAACCTCCTCATCCGCAAAGGCCCGGTAAACGAAGGTAAAAAGACCGCCCGGGGAGAGCAGTTGCGAGGCTGCCTGCGCGTAATCCGGGACTGACCCGCGCTTTTCGATTCGAGCGAATTGCGATTGAGGGTGTCCCGCCGCGGTCACAGTGCCAGGGGCAAAGTAAGGGGGAGAGCCCGTCACGAGGTCAAAGGGTCCCAGGGGGAGCATCGCTGGATCGCGCAGATCGCCCTCCAGAATCGTAAAGCGTTCCTGCCATCCATTGAACGCGATGCTCTTCCTGGCGAGCTTCACTGACTCGCTCTGAGCCTCCAGGGTCGTGATGGATGACCCTGGCAGCTTCCACGCCAAGAAAAGCGAAATCGAGCCGATTCCCGAGCCGAGGTCGAGAATTCTCGCGGGATGGGCAGCCCAGGCGTACGCGTGATAAGCCGTCAGGAGGTCATCCACGGAGAACCGGTGTCCCCTCTCGTACTGGAAGATGCGCGAGTGTCCCGAAAGGAAATCGAGGGTTTCACCTGGCTGGGGAGAGAACGCGCCCGGGGGAACGGGGCCCGGGCGCGTCCAGCCAAGAAATGTTCGGCCGTCCTCTTTTGGGTGCCGCCTCACGGTGTCATCGGGCAGGCGAGAGGCGGTTCGGCGTTGAAATCGATGGCCGAGATGTCGTTGAGAGCATCCAGAACTTGCTTTTCGGTGACGGGTTCGAGAGTGATGACGAAGGGGAGTGCGTTCTTCCCCTGGTGTGGCGCCTGCATCACGGCCTCGATGTTGATGGAGTGATTGGCGAGGATTCTGCAGATATCCGCCAGAATCCCCGGCCGGTCCCGCACGACGAAGCGGAGGTAGAAGGGGGCCGTGAAGTCTTCTGGCGGCCCGGGGAGGTGTTCGGAGAAGTCGTAGTGACCGAGAAGGGGAGTCTCTGGCCGCGACCCGGAACGCGCCAGCTCCACCACATCGGAGAGGACGGCCGTGGCCGTTGCGGGACCGCCCGCTCCGGCGCCCACAAAATAGAAGTCCCCTCCGTTCTCCGCATGGATCAGGATGGCGTTGTACGGACCCGGCACACTCGCGAAGACAGAGCCGGTTGAAACCATGTGAGTTCGCACCGAAAGCCGGAGTCCTCCCGAGGGGAGGCGCCGCGCAACGGCGAGCTGTCTCGGGGTTCTGCCGAGTTGACGGGAATAGACGAAGTCGTACGCGTGCAGTTTCCGGATGCCATCCAGCTCGATGTGTTCGACATCGACCTCCTCGCCGAAGGCGATGCGCGCAACCAGGGCGAGTTTGTAGCCAGCGTCCAGGCCGTCCACGTCGCTCGAGGGGTCGGCCTCGGCGAATCCGCGTCTCTGCGCATCCGCCAGGGCGTCTTCGAAACTTCGCCCCGTCTTTTCCATTTCGGTCAGGATGAAATTACACGTGCCGTTGAGGATTCCTGAAACCGATTGGATGTGGTCCGAGGTGAAGCTTTCCCGCAGAACGCGCAACAGGGGAATACCCCCGGCAACAGACGCCTCTGCCCGCAAGCTCACGCCATTTGCCGCGGCGAGCTTCTGCAGCTCCTCTCCCCTCTTTGCGAGAAGAAGTTTGTTTGCGGTGATGACGTGCTTGTGGTTTTTGAGAGCTGTTTCGATCAGTGTTCCCGCGGGTTCGAACCCGCCAATGAGTTCCACGACGGCATCGACATTCGGATCCGTGACCACCGCCTCGAGGTCGCGCGACGTCTGGACGGGTGTGGTGAGCCATGGCACCCCGCCGGGGTCCATTTTTCGGCTTGCGATCGAGACGAAACCGATATCGATTCCGTGGCGTTCGCTGATGCGGCTTCTTTCGGTCTGAAGAAGCTTGACGAGGGCTTGACCCACTGTTCCGAACCCCAGAAGGCCTAGCCGGAGGGACGAATATGCCGGGGCAACTCCATTCATGAACCGGAATCTATGGAAAAGCACGGCTCCTAGCAACCGCGGGAAGCAAACCCCAGGAGGCGGGCTCTCGAGAAATCTCTTATTGAGCGGCCAAATGAGTTAACCTAAGAGAGACTGCCATTCCGCGAGAACGAGGGGGGCGGGAAATAAGCGAACGTGTGCATGCGATTGGAGTTTGAAAGAGCCCGGGCCGCGGAGCGATTTGGCCTGCGTTGCCCGAGCAGAAACGCTCAAGGCGAGGGATGAGTTCCAGAAGCTTCAAGGAGCGTTTCTTTTCAGGGGTTCCCCGGTACGAGTGGATCGAAACCCTCGGACGCGGGGGAATGGGAATCGTGTACAAGGTCAGGGACAAGGAACTCGACGAGTTCGTGGCGATAAAGGTCCTGCAGCCCGATTTCGACGGGACGGAAATGGACCTTCTGACACGGTTCAAAAGAGAGATCAATCTCAACAGAAAGATCAAGCACCCGAACGTCGCCCGGATTCACGATTTCGGGATGAGCGGGGAATTCCCGTACATCACGATGGAGTACATTCCGGGAAAGGACCTGAAAGCTCTCATCCAGGATCGTGGCCGCATCCCTCCACCAGAGGGAATCGCGATTCTGAGACAGATTGCCCGGGGGACGCAGGCCGCGCACGAGGTGGGGATCATCCATCGCGACCTGAAACCCCAGAATGTCATGGTCGACGACAACGGAGCGGTCGCCATCCTGGACTTTGGCTTGGCCCGGGGACGAACCAATGAGAACTTGACGGCATCCTCCGTCGTTCTCGGAACGCCGCAGTACCTCTCGCCAGAACAAGCCCTCGGCGGGCAGGCCGACGCGCGTTCAGATATTTATTCGCTCGGAATCATCGCCTTCGAAATGTTCACCGGAGAGGTTCCGTTTATCGGGGACACCCCTGTTGCCACGGCCATGAAGCAGGTGACGGCGCCGGTTCCCGATACGATGGCGCAGTTTTCGGACCTGCCGCAGTCGCTGCGCAACATCGTGCACAGAGCGCTTGCCAAGCGTCCCTCTGACCGTTTTTCTTCCGCGGCAGATCTGGAATCTGAGCTTGCGATGCTCGAGCACGCAGAGCCGGCAAGCACGGAAGAGAAACCAAAAGAGACGCGCGACGCGGGGACGGTTTTCCCGGATGTCTTCCCCGATGACACGGCTTCCAGAGCAGCCGGCCCCCGTCCAGAAGCCCCGCCCGCAGCGCGCCGGCCGGTGTGGCAGCCCGCCGCGGGTGCGGCCCCAGCCCCCGTGAGCGCGGCACCGGTTTCTCATGCGCCGCAGCCTCCTTTTCCACAGGTCCCCACTCATGCCCCGGCACCTCCCGCCTCCTCGGGCGGACCACAGCCACAGGCTGGGCCGGCGGCACCCCAGCCAGCCCCCCAGGCTTCTCGCAGGGAGAAGGAAAAGACCCTCGTTCGAAAGCGGAATCCCTTGATTCTTGTTGTCGACTCGGATTCTCAATCAGTCCTGACGTCGGCATCGGCGCTCGAGTCGGCGGGTACGACCGTTGTCGTGGCGAGGAGTGGACCTGAGGCACTGGAGCTTCTCATGAGGACCCCCGCGGATCTCATTCTGATGGACATCAACTTGCCCGGGATGGACGGTCTGGACGTCACGCGGATCCTGAAAGCGCGGCCCGAATTGTCCCAAATCCCCGTGCTTCTGATGTCCAGCCGGCTCGAGCGCAGCCTGTTCGCGTTCGGGATTCAAGCGGGAGCCGTGGATGTCGTCAAGAAACCGCTGCCCGAGAAAGCACTATTGGCCCACGCCTGGCAGGTCCTCAAACGCCTCGGATTTCAGGCTCCCCCGGGTGCAGGGGATGTCGAGTTGCCGGCATCCGTGCCGTCACGCCTGCCGAGGCCAGGACGTCCATAGAGCGCTGACCGCTTAATTCAGAGATTCCGGGTCCAACAATCAGGCCCGGTATCCAATAAGGAGATCAATTAATGAAATCTGTCCTCCCAGGTCTTTTAACTGCTCTGCTCGTCAGTGCGCCGCTCTTTGCGGCCGAGCCTCCAAAGCCGGCCGCCAAGGGCGGGGCAGAGGCCAAGCCAGCAGCCGCGCCGCTCGATGAGTCCAAGGTCATCTACACCTTGGGTGTCGTGATGAGCAACAACCTCAAGTCATTCCGCCTCAGCCCCGCCGAGATCGAGATTCTGAAGAAGGGTCTGAGCGACGGACTTCAGGGGAAAGAGAACAAGGCGGATGTCGAGGCGAATCAGCCCCGGATTCAAGAACTCTTCCAGCAGAGATCCTCGATGGCAGCGGCTGAGGAGAAAAAGGCGTCTCAGCCGCTTTTGCAGAAGGCGGCCGCTGAACCCGGCGCGCAAAAGCGGCCTTCTGGTTTGATTTACAAGGAAATCAAGGCTGGCTCCGGCCCCTCCCCGAAGGCCACGGATCAGGTCAAGGTCCATTACCACGGAACCTTGGCTGATGGGAAAGTCTTTGACAGCTCGGTGCAGAGGGGGCAGCCCGCGACGTTCCCGCTGAACCAAGTTATTCCGTGCTGGACGGAAGGTGTTCAACTGATGAAGGTCGGCGGAAAGGCCAAGCTCACGTGCCCATCGGATATCGCCTATGGCGACCGGGGCGCGCCGCCGGCAATCAAGCCGGGTGCCACCCTCACGTTTGAAGTAGAACTTCTCGAAATTGTCAAGTAGGCTGGCTTCGGAGCCAGAATGAAGGCCAGAGACCGCAGCCCGGGTCTCTGGCTTTCCTCGTTTTTGGGCCATGGGTCCCGACCGGGGACGTCCACCCTCCTTGATGCCCTCGCTCAGTGCCTAGGTTCGGTTCATAAGTTCGAAGTCTGTTCAAGATAAAGGCGAGCGGTGAATCCGGGCATGATGCAAATGATTCATCTCATCTGAATCATTCTCCTCATTTCCAAACGGAAAAAGGAGCGTAGCCTAAAGGCTCGTGGTGATGCCGTTTCTGAGCTTGGAAACGAATTTTGGGAGACAAAGGGAGAGGAGGAAGATGTCATGGGTGTCCTGAAACGCGGAATGCTGTTTCTGGCATCGGCCGGGATTTTGGCTATTCCGGCGGTGATTCCATCGACCTTGCCGGCGCCAAACAAGGGGAACGTGCCATACACGTCCCCAGCTATTCCTGGGCCAGGGATTTATGAGCCAAACCAGGTCGAGTATTACCTGGATGAGGCAACCCTCGCCTACATTAATCCGGGACTCAAGGTAACGATCATTAGCGTTGCCGACGTCGCTCCCGGGAAGAAACCCACCGTTGAAGTCACGGTCACCGACGAAAAGAATCAACCTCTCGACCGCTTGGGGTACGTGACACCTGGCGCGGTCACTCTCCGCTTTGCCGTGGCCGCATGGGATGCCGCGGCCCGCAGCTACGACAACGTTGTCTACACCACCGGCAACCCGACCACCGACTCGGCCGGCGCTTTCACGATGATCGAGAACGGGCGTTACAAATACACGTTCGCCAACCCGCTCTCGACGTTCGATCCGGCCAAGCCCGCCACTCTCTTCGTCCGGTCAAGCCGCAACGTTACGGAACTTGCGAAGACCTACTACGCGAACGTGTTCAAGGACTTCGTCCCGTCGACGGGTGCTGCTGCCACGACTTGGAACGCCACGTCGTGGGCTAAGTGTAATGCTTGCCACGATTTGACCAATTCTTCCGACGTTTCGTCCCCGGCCTGGCCGCACGGCCGCAACTACCGCGAAATCAAGACGTGCGCGCTGTGCCATAACCCCACCGACATGACAGGTTCTCGCGCTGAATTCAACGGACAGGGCTACTGGCATGCGGTGCACGCTGGCCTGGCTTCCGATATTGGCCCGATCACCTACCCGATTTATCCCTTTGGCGGCGGCGGTCTCAAGAACTGCGAGACTTGTCACGATCCCAAAGCCGCCGGTGGGAACAGCTGGTACACCTACCCGTCTCGTGCCTCTTGCGGCGGGTGCCACGGTGACATCAACTGGGAAACGGGTGCCAACCACCCGGCCGGTGCGCAGAAGGATGATGCCGAGTGCGCCAAGTGCCACGCCCCCGAAGGCGACCAGGAGTTCGACGCCTCCATCAAGGGTGCCCACGTCATTCCCGAGAAGTCAAAACAGCTCAAGGGTCTGAAGGCCTCCATCGAGAAGGTTGAAGGCGCCGAGGCTGGCAAGGCCCCGACCGTTACCTTCAAGGTCACCAACGGCGACAACACTGCCGTCGACCCGACCAAGCTCAGCACGTTCTCGCCGATTCTTGCCGGCCCGTCCATGGAATACACGTGGTATGCGCGTGAGGATGCTCGCTCCAAGGCTGTCTACGACGCCGCGACGGGCCTTGCCAAGTACACGTTCACAAAGACACTCCCCGCCGATGCGAAGGACTTCACGGTCAGTGCCGATATCTATCGCAACATCAACCTGAAGAGGGGAGATGGAAAGCCGGATACCACCGTTCGTGAGTGCGCCACTAACCCGGTCTTCTATGCGGTCGCGGGAAATGTGGCTGTCTCGCCTGTTCCGAAGCGCCGCACGATCGTTTCTCTCACGAAATGCAACGCCTGCCACGACCGGCTGGCTCTCCATGGCGGTCAGCGCCTGGTCATCGAAGAGTGCGTCATCTGCCACAACCCGAAGGAAACCGACGTTTCGCGCCGGCCCGCGGGAGATACCCCCGAATCGATCCAGATGGCCCGCATGATCCACCGGATTCACATGGGAGAGGAGTTGAAGCAGGAATACACGGTATATGGCTTCGGCACCGCTCCTCCCTACCCGGCTCACAACTACAACGAAGTTCTCTATCCGGGCGACCGCCGCAACTGTCTCGGCTGCCATAACGCTGGAACGTATAACTTGCCGGCGCCGACAGAGGCGTTGCCAGTAGAGGTTAAGCGCGACTACTTCTCGCCGCAGTACTCCGGCACGGTCTCGTGTCTCGGCTGCCACGACGTGCGTGATGCCGCTGCTCACGCGTACCTCAACACGGCGTCCTTCGGAGAGGCCTGTGGTACCTGCCACGGCACGAACTCCGAGTGGTCGCCGACCAAGTCTCACGCGCGGTAATCACTGTTTCTGGGAGGGGGGCGAGAAGAGTGCATCTTCCTGCCCCCCTTTGTTTTCTCGCTTGTCTGCTGCCTGGCGGATGGGTGAGGTGCGAGACCTTCCATAGAGAGGACCTCATGACGAAACGATCCTTGGTCATCGGCGGCCTGGCTCTCCTGGGGCTCTGGTCAGTCGGAGTTCGCCCCGCCGCCGCATCTCCCCAGGAAGCGAACGTGGCCCCCGCCGAGGCCGTTGATTGCGGCGCCTGTCACGAACAGCAAGTCAAGGACTTTGCGCTCAACCCTCACGCTCGAAAGCGGTGCGAGCCGGCCAATTCCAACCCAGTCGTTTGCACGGGTTGTCACGGTGATGGCAAGGACCACGCCGAGGCTGGCGGTGACAAATCCTTGATTCGGGGAATGAAGGGACGTGAAGGTTCCGCGCAGTGTGTTACCTGCCACAGGGAAACGAAGGATCACCAATCTTTCAAGACTGGATCGCACGCCTCCACTGAAGCCGTTCACTGCCAGAGCTGTCACTCGATTCACAAGCCGCATGCGAAAGCACAAAAACTCCTCGCCAAGCCGGAGACGGAGATTTGCGCGACGTGCCATTCAAACGTCGTGGCGGGCTTCAAAAACAAACCGTACGCTCACCGGCTAGGACGGACCATGGAGTGCAGCTCTTGCCACGAGCCCCACGGCCGCCCCGGGAAGGAAATGATGAAGGAGACCTCCGCTGGTGAGGCGATCTGCCTCTCGTGTCACGCGGAGAAGCGCGGGCCGTATGTGTTTCCGCACGTCCAGGACAGCGCTGGAAGCTGTCAGAGCTGTCACCAGCCCCATGGATCAAATAACCCCAAACAGCTCATTCGTCCGCAGATCGACAAGCTCTGTCTTGAGTGTCACTCCAACCTTGGAGGCGCCGCCATCGGCTCTCAACCGCCATCCATCCACAACACGACCCTGGCCCGCTGGAAGAACTGCACGGTCTGCCACACCGCAGTCCATGGCTCCAACCGCTCCCCACAGCTGTTGAGATAGGAGAGGGCGATGAAAAAGACGATTCTTGCCCTGGTCTTGATGGCCGCTTCGACTGCTCGAGCCCAAATCGTCACGGATATCGAACTTGGGTATCGCTGGGTGGATGTGGTTGGTAGCGAGGACATGTACCGGACTCAAATCAATGAGCGCGAAGGGGTCACACTGAAAGGCTTGACTCTTCAAACCGCGGATTTTGGCGGCAAACTCAAATTCATGGATCACCTCCGGCTGGACGCGACCGATATCGGTAACGGCCCTGCCGGGCTGGTTCGGCTCGAAGCCGGCTGGACGGATCAGTACCGGCTCAACTTCTCCTATTCCCGCCGCGATCATTACAGCGCGCTCCTGGCTTATGCCAACCCGCTTTTGAGTAAGGGAATCATCCCCGGGCAGCACACGATCGACAGAACGCGCGACACAATCGATGCAGAACTCGAGATCTTTCCGAACCGCGTCGTGACCCCCATCGTCGGCTACACCTATTCGAAATACGACGGCCCCGGAACTACGTCCATGTACCTCGGCAACGACGAATTCCGGTTGAATTCAAACCTCACGGACAAGGAGCAGGAGTTCCGGATTGGACTGGGATTCAACGCGGGGTGGGTCTACGGCCGGATTACGCAGGGCTGGCGGAAGTATGAGGGAGAAGAGACCGTCTCTCTCGTGCCTGGTGCTGGTGGTGGTAACAACTCAAACCCTGTTCTCGGCAAGGAGATCTCGGTTTCCAAACTCCTCGGGGCCAGCTCTTACGAGAGTGAGGCTCCTGTCACAAACGGCATCGTGACCTTCCGGATGGGGAAAGACTGGCGGTTTGTCGTTTCCGCCGTTGGAGCCAAGGACGAACTCGACGCAACGGATCAGGGGAGTGCCACGGGGCAACTCGTTTCGTTCGCGCTCGCCCGCTTTTTCACGGGGTGGAACGAGAGTGTCCTCTCAAGCGCTGACAACAAACACTGGCGGGCAACAGGACGGCTCGAGGGAACAATTGCCAAGGTGTTCGATGTCTCTGGTGGAATTACCCGCCGCGAGTCGGAATCCGATGGACTTGCGCTGATCCAAACCCTCTACCTGGGGACGACGGATTACCAGGGGCTCAATCCCGGAACGATCGAGGAGATTCTCAAGGCGAAAACCACGCTCGACCGCATCGAGGACATCTACGATGCGTCGCTGGCCATCCGGGCTTTTGGACCGTTCTCTTTACGCGCCGGTTATACCCAAGTCGATCAGGACATCACGATCACCCAGGACCCCTCGGAGATCGTGATTCGTGGTGCCCAGGGCGGCGGCCAGTACCTCCGCCGTGTCAAGCGGTTCGACGGTGCGGCGACTTTCTCGTTGAATCCCGTCACCCTCTCGGCTCAGTACCGTACGGAGTACGCAGACAAAGCCGTGGTCCGCACCGATTTCATCGATCGCGACACCCTCCGCTTCCGCGCGAGCCTCGATTTCTCCTCCAAGCTGCGAATCTTCGGTGTTGCGGAACATACGGGGACGACGAACGACCGGACTGGCTATGGCTTCGATGGTTCGTTCAACGACTACCGGTATGGCGTCGAATACTCCCCGGTCGAGACCGTCACGCTCTCGTTCAGCGGCGGGCAGAACGACGCATCAACGTCGATCCCCATCAGGCGGCCTTACGACTTTGGCGTGGAGAACTCCGTCAGCACGGAAGATGGGAAGTCGGTGGAAGTCAGCGGACTGGCCAACTTCAAACCCATCAACCTTCGGGCGAGCTACCTGCACTTCGAAAATAGTGGCTCCTTGCCCCTCACCATCAATCGTGCCCGCGTAGACGTCACGCTCTGGTTCTCGGAAAAGGCGGGTGTTTCCGCCGATTGGGCATGGGATAAGTACCGTGAACTTTCACCTCAGCCGCTCCATGGGGATTACGAAGCGAGCCGCTACGGCATCTACTTGAGATTCCGGCAATAGGGCAATAGAGGGAGACTCCTGGCCAGAACCTCGCCGGAACGAGCGAGGAAACGACGATCAACCGGGGGGCGCGTGCGCCCCCCTTTGCTTCCCAAGAGTTCCGTATGGGCATCATCACCATCGACCTCCCCTGGGGATCGACCGAGATCCTTGACGAAACCCCTGTCGGCGAAGTTATCCTGGCCGGCCCTGTCCCAACGCACGATGTCGTGGCCGCTTGCGTGAACAACCGGCTCACGGGGCTCGACTTCAAACTCGAGTGTCCGTGCAAGGTCGAACCCGTGACCTCGAGCAGTTTGGAGGGTGAAGAGGTCGTAAGACGGACGGCTGCGCTCCTCTTCCACGCCGTCTGCAAGAAGCTCTATCCGGATGTCCGGTTGCAGGTCGGGCAGAGCCTGCGCGGCGGGTACCACTACACCTTGACCGGAGACCACCCGAGTCTCGACGAGATGGCGGCGCGGCTGACCGAACGCTTCCGCCAGGAAGCCGAGAACGGCCGCCAGATCATGAGGCGAGAAGTGAGTCTGGAGGCAGCCCAGGAGGTTCTCGCCCGTGTCGACCCAGAGAAGGCACGCATCTTGAGGGTTTGGTCTTCTCATCGAGTGCCCCTGGTGAGCTGCCTCGACTTTCTGGATGTTCGCTATGGACCGTACGCTTTGAACGCTCGCTGCGCTCACAACTTCCGGATTGAAGCGTTTCCCCCGGGCCTCATTCTTGTATTTGCGGGTCAACGCGGTGTCAACGGAAGCGAAGAGAGCGGTTCGGTGCTTTTCCGCGCCTATCAGGAGACGCGCAGCTGGAACGACCTGATTGGGGTCAGCACGATCCCGGACCTCAATGATCTCTGCCTGAGTGACCGGATTCGCCACGTCATCAAGATCGTCGAGGGGCAACACGAGAAGAAGATCGCCCAGCTGGCCGACAAAATCGCCGAGAAGGAAGGCCGCGTGCGCATCGTCTGCGTGGCCGGGCCTTCCTCCGCGGGAAAAACGACCTTCGTCAAGCGCCTCTCCGTTCAGCTCGAGGTCAACGGAATCGACCCGAAAACCCTCAGTCTGGACGACTACTACGTTGACCGCGAGTTGACCCCCAGGGATGAATCCGGTGAGTACGATTTCGAGGCATTCGAGGCGATCGATCTGCCTCTCTTCTGGGAACACCTCAAGGACCTCGTCGCGGGGAAGCAAGTCAAGACGCCGGTTTACGATTTCAAGACGGGCCTGAGGAGACCGGAATCCGAGTGGCGTCTGCGCCAACTCGGCGAGAACGAGGTCCTTCTGATCGAAGGCATTCACGCCCTCAACCCGGCGCTCACTGAAAGCGTCCCCGAGTCGATGACGTTCAAGATCTTCATCAATGCCCTGACGCAGCTTTGCATCGATAGCCACAACCGGATCCGCACCAGTGATACGCGGCTTTTGCGGCGCATCGTGCGGGACCGCCTCTACCGGAACTACTCGGCGGCGGAAACCATCTTGCGGTGGCCCAAGGTCCGCGCTGGCGAGGAGAAACACATCTTTCCGTTCCAGGAAAGGTGCGATGCCATGTTCAACACGGCCCTCGCTTACGAGGCCTCGGTCATCCGGAATTTCGCCCAGCGATACCTTCTGGAAATCCCCCCGGATTCGCCAGCTCAAGTCAAGGGACACCAGTTGTTGCGGTTCCTCGACCTCTTTGTCCCCGTCTGGCCCAACGACGTTCCCGCAACGAGCATCTTGCGCGAATTCATCGGGGGGAGTGGCTTCTCTTACAAATAAAAAAAAGCGCCTCGGTACATGACCGGGGCGCTGAAAGCTTGGGCTCTTTGTGTTTTACCGGGCTTACTTCTTGGCGGGCTCGGCGGGCTTGGCAGCTTCGGCCGGCTTGGCGGCTTCAGCGGGCTTGGCGGCTTCAGCGGGCTTGGCAGCTTCGGCGGGCTTGGCTTCCTTCTTGGCCTTCTTGTGCTTCTTGGCTTCCGGAGCCTTCTGCTCGGCTGCGGGCTTGGCGGCCTCAGCGGCGGGCTTGGCAGCTTCGGCGGCGGGCTTGGCAGCTTCCTGAGCGAAAGCGGCGCCGAGGGAAACGATGGTGACGGCAACGAGGGTAGCGATGAGCTTCTTCATTTCTTCTCCTTTTTTATTTGCCCCAGATTCTGGGTCAACCGACGCTTCCCTTGTTTCAAGTCCCTTGCCATCGTCCCTTCTTAACTCGTTCCATCTATTTAAGATGCTCATGATGATGGGTTTAGGCGATCCCTTGTGCCGCTCTCTGTCCTCTTCGCCATTTCAAACCACACGATTTCGTATAACGGTCTGACTCAAGCGGTTCAAATCCGCCGGGGCTAGCGCATCGCTTCCATGGGGGAAAGCCGGGAAGCTCGGACGGCCGGGTAGATTCCAAAGACGAGGGCCAGGCCGAGGGCCGACAGCCACGCCGTGAGAAGACCAACTGGGTTGACGGGCAGACCATAGGGAAAAAGGTGGCTGAGGGGCTGGCAGAGGAAGCCAGCCGCCAGCGTTCCCGCGAAGGCGCCGATCGCGGCCAAGGTGACGGCCTCGAGGAGGAACTGGGTGAGGATCTGTCCATCAGAGGCTCCCATTGCCTTGCGGAGCCCGATCTCGTACCGCCGGTCCGAGAACGAAATGAGCATGACTGACAAGACGCCCACGCCCCCGACCAGGAGAACGATGACGGCCAGACTCGTGAGAACAACGCGCCACCCGCGCATTTGCTCGAGGAAATTCTGGTACGCGCGCGCTCCTTCGGCTTCGAGGTCAATGATCTCGATATCCTCGATTCCGTGATGCGCCTGCTTGGCGCGGCCGACCAGGATCGCCGACACCTCGTCCACGTCAGCCCGGTCCTTGAGCTTCACCGCGATGTGGGCAAGAGAGTGTGACGGGTCCATGCGATCGACGTAGGCTTCGAGCGGAATCAAGATACCGTTCGCATCCATGTAGTTCTCATCGCTGAAGATCTGTCCCGGCGCCTGAACGCCGACAATGCGGAAGGGGACACCGTCGACGGAGATATCCCGGCCGACAGGATCAGCGCCTCCGAAGAGCTTGGACGCCAGCGTCGCCCCGGCAACGGCCACAGGCGAGCGGCGTTTCTGGTCGTCTTCCGTGATGCCGCGTCCAAAAGCAATGGGCCGGTTCATCAAGAGCGCGTAATCGTGTGTGACCCCGGTGACAAATATCTTCTCGGCTCCGCCCGTCACGCGCACGGTGGCCCGGCGGTAGGCTCGCGGCAGGAACCCGAGCACTTTTGGGTGAGGTGCCGTCACACGTGGCAAGTCTTCGAATCGCAGACCAGGACTCATGGCGAATCGTTTCTGGTCCTCGGACGTTGCGGGGGCCTTCGGAGTCAGGACGACCGTGCCATCCCAGCTCATCCCGTTAAATCCCGTCGCGATCTTGTCCATGACGCCATCCAGGACGGATGTCAAGACGACGAGCGCGAAGACGCCCAACATCAGAAGGGTCAGCGTCAAGAACGACCGGAGCTTGTGTGCCCAGAGTTCCACGAAGCTTCCGCGGACCACTTCCAAAACGAGCATCAGGCTTCTGGCGAACGGGCGGGGTCTTCTCGGTTTTTCGGCGGCAGCGGGAATCGCCATGGGAACCGCCAGGGTTTCATTCATAGTGGAGGGCCTCCATGGGGGAGAGGCGGCTGGCTTTCCATGCGGGGAAGAGCGCGAACACAAAGCCAAAAGCCGCCGCCAAGAAGAACGCCCAGACGAAGCTCATGGTGTCCATCCAGAGCGGAACTCCAAGCGATGCGGTAATTCCCTTGGCCAGCAAAGCCCCCAAGACGAGTCCGACAGCGGATCCCAGGCTCGTCAGAAGAAGGGCTTCCGTGAGGAATCCCTTGAAGATCTCAGAGGGCGAGGCCCCGAGGGCCATCTTGACGCCAATCTCCCGAACGCGGTCTTTGAGGCTCGCCATCTGGATATTGACGTTCACGATGCCGCCGCCGAGGAGCGAAAGAACGCCCGAGAGCATGAAGATGATGTTGTAGACGTTCCCCTGATCCCGTTCGCGGCGAATCCGGGCGGCCACGTCGTCGAGGCGGAAGTCCTGTTGCTGCCGGTGATTCGCTTTCACGAGCGAGGAGAGTTCCTTTGAAAAAGCCGCCATCGCCGTCAGGTCAGGAATGCGGAACGTGACGCGGTCGACGCGTTCGTAAGAATCGCCCTGCATGCGGCGCTGGACGAGTGTGGCCGGGACAGCGACGATTCTGTTGCGGTGGCGGAACATGTTCCTCTGGCCTTTCCGGAAGCGAAAGACCTTCTCGGAGAGGACGCCCGCGACAACGACCGGAACGTCTCCAATGCGCATGGTCTGACCCAGTGCCTGACCGTCTGGAAAGAACGTCTTTGCCGCCTCGGAGCCCAGAATGGCGACTGGTGACGCCATCTCCATGTCGCGGGAAGAGAAACCTCGTCCTTTCTCGATTTCGTAACCCTCGAGGGCGAGGAAGTCCCCGGCAATGCCCGTGACTCGCCGCTCTTCATCCGCGAAAGGGGAGCGAACGCGAGCGGCCGCGAACTTCCGGATACTGACCCCCTGAACCGTTTTGGGCGAGAGGTCCGAACCTTCCTCCGCGTCCTCGGTTCGAAGGCCCAGGTTGGCGTTCTCCAGGGCTGTCGGGTTGGTGTTGGCCGCCGTGGCTGTGGGCTGGATGTTCAGCTTGTCGAGACCTCCCATTTTCACGAAAAGCTCGTCGGCTCTTTTGCGCTGGCTGTCGGTTATCGAGAAGCCGCCCAGGACAGCCGCGACGCCCAGCATGACCCCGAGCGCCTGGAGCGTGGAGCGGCCCAGGTTCTGCCGGATCTCGACCCACGCCTCGAAAAGCCGTTCGCGGAAACTACCCGTGGCCTTCATTGTTCTTTTCCCCGGAAGACGCGACCACGCCGTCTCGAATTTCAACCTGCCGGGATGCGCGTGCGGCGATGGATGGGTCGTGTGTGACGAGAATGACGGTGTTCCCTTGCCGGTGCAACTCCTCGAAAAGATTCAAGACCTCCGCGCCCGTTTTGGAGTCCAGAGCACCGGTCGGCTCGTCGGCCAGGAGCATGGCGGGGTGGTTCGCCAGGGCACGCGCGATGGCCACGCGCTGCCGCTGGCCGCCGGACAGCTCGGAGGGGAGCTTCGCCGCCTTTTCTGGGATTCCGACTTTCTCTAGAAGCTCCAGTGCGCGTTCGTGGCGTTCATGGCCCGAGAGGCCCGCGTACAGCATTGGCAACTCGACATTGCGGGCAATAGACGCCTTGGGAAGCAGGTTGTAACTCTGGAACACGAAGCCGATCTTTTCGTTGCGAATCCTGGCCAGGGCGGTGCCCGAGAGACCGTTTACCCTCGTTCCATCCAGGAGGTAGTCGCCCGCGGTCGGGGCGTCGAGGCAACCCAGGATTGCCATCAGAGTGGATTTCCCTGAGCCCGAGGGTCCAATCAGAGCAACGAACTCGCCTTTTTCGACCGCAAGGTCCACGCCACGCAGGGCATGAACGGCCGTTCCGTTTGAACCGTAAACCTTCGTGAGGTTTTCTGTTTTGATGACCGGATTCATGAGAATCTCCCTGCCTCTCGATACCGAACGGGCCTAGTTGTTTTCGTCGTCTTTTTCGACCTTGCGCTTGGTTGGATCCTCGAGCGCGACTTGATCAGAAGCCGAGAGGCCCTTGAGTACCTCGACGCTCTCCAGTGTCGCCACGCCGGCCTCGACGGGCACTGGTTCGAAGTACTCCTTCCAGTGTTCAGACAGCCATGTGAACTTGTTACGGCCCGAGAGGCCTTCCTTTGCGGAAGCCACCAGTTTGGGTTCGAGGTTCTTCTTCAAGCGGTACGCGATTGTCTGTCCGTCACGCTTCTGCAGGGCTTCGAGCGGAATTGAAAGAGCCTTCTCGCGCTTCTCACCGAGGATCTCGACGTTGGCGCTCATCCCTGTGCGAAACGCCTCGGAGATGTTCTCGAGTTCCACTTCCACCTCGAAGACCTTGATCTTCTCGACCAGTTTGGCGGCAGGGGCCACGAAGCGTACCTTCCCGGCAAAGACCTTCTGAGGGTAGGCATCGAGTGTGATGCGGACGGGTTGTCCGAGCCGCACCTTGGCGATATCAACTTCGTTCAAGTTGACACGGATGATCAGGGAACCAAGGTCCGCAACGGTGAAAAGAACTGTTCCCGAATTGAAGGAGGAGACACCCGATGTCACGGTCTCGCCGAGTTCGATTCCGCGCTTGATCACCACGCCGCTCATGGGGCTCGTGACGCGGGCTTTCTGGAGCGAGGCATCGCCGGAAATCGGGATGCCGCGGTCTTCCACGATCCGGTAACGGGTTTGTGCGGCCCGGAGAGCCTCCTCCGCCAGGTCGCGCTTGGCCTCGAAGTCGCGGAGCGTTTCCTTCGAGACGAGTCCGTTCTCAAAAAGCGCCTTCTCTCTTCTCAATTCCCGTTCGGCGTCTTTTAGACGCAACTCTGACTGCGTGACGGAGGCTTGAACATCGGAAAGCGACTGCGCTTGGCTAACATCGGGCTCCACCTCGGCCAGCAGTTCTGAAGCCTTGACGACAGCTCCTTCACGGACTTTCAGGCTGATGACTCGCCCGGACACACTCGATTTGACGTCCACCTTGGTGACCGGGTCTACGACACCCACCTCACGAACACTCACCTGAAGATCTGTCTTCTCGACTTTTCCGAGTCTAAAGGGGAGGTTTTCTTCCGCTGGCTTGGCCGCCTTTTCACCATTTCGCGAGGCCAAGACGACACCCGTCGCAAGAAGAACGCTGGTCGTCGCGATGGTAATGATCCACTTTTTCTTCACGGCACACTTCCTCCCGCATCCGCGGTTTTTCTGCGGTTATCGTTCTCTCAATTGAATCCCAGAGATTCCCGTTCTCCCCGTGCACACTCCTGGGGAACCCTGAGACCAGCCGCTCTCGGGTCTGGTTGTTGGCAGATACGGAAAACGCGCGCACAAAGTTCTCGCTCGCCCGCGGCAGTTGATGGCCGATCTCGTATCATCTGGCCGTGTTCCCGGGCGTCACCGAATCCGAACGGTGCCGGTCCTGTCTGGCGCTTCTAATTGCTGCTCTTCTGTTCTGGTGCTTGCCTCTCGTGGCGCTGGATCCAGAAAAGGCGATTACGCAGTACCGCCACCAGGTCTTCACGGCACGAGAGGGACTTCCACAAAGTTCCGTGGAGTCCATCACCCAGTCGCGGGATGGTTTTCTCTGGTTGGGAACGCAGGAGGGCCTGGCTCGTTTTGACGGGGTGAAGTTCCGGATTTATGACCGCAGGACGGTTCCGGCCCTCCGGCACAATCGAATCACCGCCCTCCACGAAGATGCGAACCGCAGACTCTGGATAGGAACCGAGGGCGGGGGGGTCACCCTCTTCGAGAAGGGTTTCTTTACGACCTTCGGCCGTGCGGAGGGGCTTCCCAACGACCGGGTGCGGTCGCTTTCATCCGAAAAATCTGGCGCCGTCTGGATTGGAACGGACGCCGGGCTCTGCCGCTTCGAGAACAACGTGTTGTCGTGTTTAACGCGGGCGGACGGGTTGCCAAACGCTCCTGTCCGCAGCATGGCCATTTCGGGCCAGAACCACCTCTTGATTGGTATCGAGGGGAATGGTCTTTTCGAGTACACCGCCAATCGTCTCAATCGGCTTGCGGGCCTCCCCCTGACGGATGGGACGATTCACTCCCTTCACACCGATTCGACGGGATCCACGTGGGCAGCCGGCGACCATGGCGTCTTTCAGATTCAGAACGGGAGAGTCACCCGGGTGCTCGGAGAAGGAGACGGACTCACCGGGACCAGTTTTTCCACTGTTGTTATGGATGGAAGCGGCAACCTGTGGCTCGGCACCCAGGGCCTGGGTCTTTTCCGGTTCAGGGATGGAGTGACCTCACGGTTCGCGACTCCGGAAGGGCTCTCCAACGACATGGTGATGGCGCTCTTTGTCGACCGCGAGGGGAGCCTCTGGGTGGGGACCCAGGATGGGGGCGTTAACAGCCTGATGGACACCTGGATTGTGCCGTACACGACGCGAGAGGGCCTCAGCGCGAACATTACGAGCCCTATATTGGAGGACCGCGCCGGTGCCCTCTGGATTGGAACACGCGGCGGCGGTTTGAACCGTTTCGAGAACGGGAAATTCAGCGTTCTGAAGAAAGAGCACGGGCTTTCAAACGACTGGATTCAAGCGATTTCGGAGGACCGGGCTGGGGTCTTGTGGGTCGGGACTCGCGCGGGACTCAACCGCATCCACGGCGGGAAGATCACCGTTTACGGGCAGAGCGCCGGGCTCACGTCCGATTCCATCCGCTCGGTTTTGGAAGACCGCTCGGGCACTCTCTTTGTGGGTACGACGTCCGGTCTCTTTTCGAGTGTCTCGCGTCACCCGCTCACCTTTTCACCCGTTGCCGGGGTGCCGCGCACGGGGATCTTCTATCTGCTGCAGAGCCGCGATGGGGTCCTCTTTGTGGCCACGAACGGAGGCGGCCTTGTCAGGATCCAGGGAAACGAGATTCGTAAGTTCACTGTTGCGGACGGACTCTCCAACGACATCGTCAACACACTTCACGAAGATACGAAGGGCGCGCTCTGGATCGGGACGTACGGCGGCGGGCTCTGCAGATTCCAGGGAGGCCAGTTCCGCTGCCTGACGACGCGGGAAGGGCTTTACGACGACGCCGTTTTCAAGATCCTCGAGGACGAAGAGGCGAATCTCTGGATCTCCTGTAACCGCGGAATCTACCGGCTCTCGAAAAGTGAGTTCGACAGACCCCTCGGGGGGGCGCATCCGCCGCTCGAACTCACCGCGTTTGGCACGGCTGATGGCATGAAGAACGCCGAGTGTAATGGAGCGGATCAGTCGACCGGCTGGCGAACCCGGGACGGCAGGCTCTTTTTCCCGACGATCGAGGGAGTCGTGGCACTCGATCCCAAGCGCCTCAAGAAGAACACTCTCGAACCGCCCGTCGTCATCGATGAGGTGAATGCAGATGGGACATCTTATTCCCTTCTGGATGGCGTTCGCATGCCGGCCGGAACGGAGCGTGTCGAGTTTACTTTCGCCGCCCTCACGTTCATCGTCCCGAACAAGGTCCGCTTTCGCTACCAGTTAGAGGGGTTCGATCACGGGTGGATCGACTCGGGAAACAAGAGATCCGCTTTCTACACTCGCATCCCGCCGGGGAGTTACACCTTCAGGGTCATTGCGGCCAACGAGGATGGAGTCTGGAACAAGGCCGGTGCCCGGCTCGAGATAGAGGTCGCACCCTATTTCTACCAGCGCTGGAGCTTCATTCTTACCTGCCTCTTGGGCCTCGTCTGGATGGCCCGCCGCGCGTACCGCATTCGTATCGCGGTGCACGAAGCCCGTGAGCGGGAACTCGTGGCTCTCGTCGAGAAGAGGACCGAAACGCTGAGGGAAGAGAAGGAGAAGACGGAACAGGCGCTCACGGAGGCCCGGCGCCAGCGAGAGATCGCAGTGGCCGCGACCGCCGCCGCGGAGGAGGCCAACCGTTTGAAAAGTCACTTTCTGGCAAACACGAGCCACGAGCTGAGAACTCCGCTCAACGCCATCCTGGGCTACAGCGAACTCCTTCAAGACGAGGTGCGTGATCGCGGGCTCGATGATCTGGGAGAGGATCTCGAGAAAATAGGGCGCGCGGGCCGCCACCTCCTCGGGTTGATCAACGACCTTCTGGACCTTTCCAAGATCGAAGCCGGCAAGATGGAGCTTGTGTTTGAGGACGTGGAGGTCAGCAAGGTGCTTTCCGAGGTAGATGCCAGCGTCCGGCAACTCGTCGAGAAAAACCACAATCGTTTTGTTATCAACCCGCAGCCCGGTCTTGGGGTGATTTCCACCGACGAGATTCGTCTCCGGCAAGTCTTGTTCAACCTCCTCTCAAACGCGGCCAAGTTCACTCAGCAAGGAGAGATCTCCGTCGAGGTGGAGGCCGTGAGGGATAACGCCCAGGATCTGCTTGTGTTCCGCATTCGTGACACCGGTATCGGGATGACACCCGAGCAACTCGAGAGGCTGTTTCAGCCTTTCGTTCAGGCGGAGTCGACAACGTCGCGCCGTTTCGGCGGCACGGGGTTAGGCCTGACGATCAGCCGGCACCTCGCCCGCATGATGGGCGGGGACATCGTGGTCAAGAGCTGGCCTGGCATGGGCACCCTGTTTACGGTCACGCTTCCGAGACGTCAGCCGGGGGCGGCTGTTGTGACAAATCACTAGCGTCTTGTCACGCCTGGAAGGTGGGGTTGTTCCAGGGTACAGACCCGCCCGGAGATGAATTTCCAGGCTGATGTGGTTGCGCTCCTTCGGAGCTTACCGGGGCAGCTCCATGGCATTGTCCAGGATCGAGACCGGTCCCTCCTGGGAGCGCGGGCGTCTCGCCCGCCCCCGGTCGGTTCCTTTCCGTTTCTCTCGAAGAAGGCTCCCGAAAGACTGATGTGAAGCCGAAGCGTCACTGCTTGTGCGTTTTCGCCCCCTTGGAAGCTGGAAAGATCGAGGTGGGAACGCCCTCCGGGAGGCGGGCGAGACGCCCGCGCTCCCAGGAGAGACCGCCCAGGAGAGACCTTGAGCTAACGACGCTATGCGAAACAAACTGAACAATCCGCCATCGAAAGCGGGAGCATTGCGCCGCAGGGGCGCACCGACGTGCGCCCAGGAGGCCTTTCACAAGATGGTGGCGCACCGATTCCTGCGATGTATCGAGGGGCGCACATCGGTGCGCCCCTACAAGAACTGTCCTCGTTGTTCTGAATAGCGTTCTTACCGGGGCAGGCCCCTAAGTAGGCCGAAAAAAACTTGCTTCTAAACTCAATTTCGCTTCCCCCAAGAACCCCTCTCCCGGCCTCACGGCCATCCTCTCCCCGTTCACCGGGGAGAGGGGAAAGAGAAGGAGAAGGACGAATTGTTTTCCATGGTCTACTTAGCATTATTCAGGATCGGGACTGATCCCTCCTGGGAGCGCGGGCGTCTCGCCCGCCCCCCGGTCGTCCCCTTCTTTCCGGGGTCTTCTCTAGTGCCCGTCAAAGATGATCTCGAGGTCCTCGGGATGATCATCGTCGCCATCGGGAAGCACTTGGGGACCCGTCGCGCCGCCTCCTGAAAGCACGAAAAAGGAGACTGAACGCAAAATCGTGTCAGCCAGGCGGCGGCAGAGGGCCGAGACGATTCTCGAGACGAGCCAGCCGGAACCAGCAATGCTGCCGGTCAGTAGCTTTCGAAAGGCCACCCGGTTGAGAACAAAAACCTCGAGCTGGCTCTCGTGCGCGATGAGGTCGGCGGAACGCGGCGAATCCTCGATGAGGGCCATCTCTCCGGCGATCTGGCCCGCGCCGAGAATGGTCAGGGCTTCCTCGCCGACGCCTGGAATCTGAAGCGAAACGCGCAGCCGGCCGGACTGGATGAAAAAGGCCTCGTCTCCGCGTTCCCCCTTCCGCGTGAGTTTGGCACCCGGCGCATAGGTCCTCTTGATGAGGCCAAGCTGGAGCAGTTCACTGGTTTCCAGATGGGGAACATCAAGGAGTTGCTGGAACTCCCTGGGATCCACGGGTTTCTCCATTTTTACGGCCGGGAAGGAGCCAGACGTGCGCCGCGGGTCAACTGTCTGAGTGTGAGGCGTATTGAAATACACCAGGAGCTGTTCATTGCAGATCCGGAGTTTCTTCTCCAGAGTTCCCAGACAAAGCCTCCGAAGGGCGACCCCCAGCCGCGATTCATCCGCGAGGATCTCTTTGGCATCGCTTCCCGAGATGCGTGCTGCTTTTTGGACACCCTTGACCGTGACATCGCAGATTCGGTGCCCGAAGGAGCCAAACTCAGCAAGCCCGGTGATAATGGGGCCATCGAGACAGAGAACCTCGTGTTCTCCGTACGGGGTCTTGGCCGTGTATCGAATCTGGCCTCCACCCATGACGATCAGGCCATCAGCCGGATCTCCTTCGGTAAAGAGGATCCCATCGGGCAGCTGCTCGCTTTCGATGTTCGCCAGGATGAGCGCGGTGTCGAAATCCGACGATGACTGCGTGGGGCCAGAACTGGACATGTGCAGATTCTAGCTGGCTCGCCCGCCGCCGGGAAAAAGCCTTCGTGTTGTGGCAGACTCAGGTGATGCAACTCACAGGAGGCTACCATGGCGACGTTTGAGATCATCGAGGAAGAGGGCGTTCGGATCGTCAAGATTGTTCTGGAGAAGGAAACGGTGAGAACGGAAGCTGGGGCCTTGTACTTCATGAAGGGGAACCTGACGATGGAATCGCGGGCCCCCTCCGCCATGGGCTTTCTGAAGTCCATCGCCTCGGGAGAATCCATTTTCCGGCCCACCTACACCGGAACGGGGGAGCTGTTTCTCGAGCCTTCCTTTGGCGGTTTTCACATTTTTGACCTGGGTGGCCAGGAGTGGATTCTGGAAGACGGCGCCTACTGGGCGTCCGAAGCCGGCGTCGAGGTCGACGTCCATCGGGATACGGCGCTCACGTCATTCAAGAGCGGGGAAGGCCTCGTCAATTTTCAGACGAAGGTCAAGGGCAAGGGCAAAGTCGTGATCAACGTGCCCGGCCCTGTTCAAGAACTTCGGCTGAATAACGAGCGCCTCGTAGTCGATGGGAAGTTCGTCGTGGCGCGTCCGGCGTCGATTGCGTATTCCATCGAAAGGGCGACAAAGTCCATCATCGGTTCCATGACGTCTGGAGAGGGGTATGTGAGGGTCTTCCAGGGAAGTGGCACCCTTCTCTTTGCTCCGGTGCCTTATTGGAAGAACCGCATGTTCAGTACCCTTCACAGCGCTCTATTTGCAGCCCGATCGGGGCATTGAGCCGGGCGAGTCCCGGAGAAACGAGGAACGACATGGCGATTGCGGAACAGGTGCACGGCAAGTTCAAGATGTTTTGCGGACCACTCGGCAAGGACAACCTGCTGGGTGGACTGGCCGAGAAGGTGGAGGCTTTTGTCGCCGCCAACAAAATCGCGCCGAAGAGTATCGGCGTTGAGTATCTGGAAGACGATCAACTCTTGGTGATGACTCTCGGGTACCGTGAAGACGAAGCGCCATACGAGGTCACGCTGAAGTCAGAGGCACTCGGAACGGTCGAGCACCTGACGGAAGAGAACCTTGCCCTGCTCGAGGCCAAGCTGGCGGAGCGCGCCGCCGACGAGAGAAACATCATCTGTCACGAACTCTACGTCACCAAGGAAAACGAGTTCCTGGTGGTGTTCATGGAGTACAAGGCCTGACGCTCTTTGGGTCTGGGAGTCGAAGGCCCGAAGGCCAGGCTCCCGGATCGGGTTCTCTTGGGAGCGCGGGCGTCTCGCCGGCGCTCCCAGGCAGGCTCGATCGAGTTGAGGCCCGAGCCTACGCTTCCCTGGCCGTGGCTGCTTCCCCCGGCACTTCTTCGCGTTTTTTTAGCTTGGTCATCAGCCGGTCCGCGGCGAGGTAGAACGCGGGCACGACGAGGAGGCTTAGCGCGGTCGAGATGACGAGCCCGCCGATAACGGCGATGGCCATCGGTCTCCTGATTTCAGAGCCAGAGCCGAGCCCGAGAGCAGGTGGGATGGCGGCCATCAAGGTCGCGGCTGATGTCATCAGGATTGGCCGCAGACGAATGGGGCCTGCCTTCAGCAGGGCTTCAATCGTGCTCATCCCTTGCGCCCGGAGTTGATTCGTGTAGTCAACCAGAATGATCGAGTTTTTCTTGACGATGCCGAGGAGAAGGAGGAGCCCGATCATGCTGAAGATGTTCAGGCTGTTCCCCGATGCCAGGAGGGCAAACGCGGCGCCAGCAACAGCCAGGGGCAGGATGGCGAGGATCGTGACCGGGTGCAGGAATGAATTGAACTGAGAGGCCAGCACCATGTAGGCGACGACGATGCCGAGAAACATGGCAAAGAGGAGTTCCCCCATAGAGTCCCGAAAGGCAACGCTGGCCCCGCCCAAGACGATACGCGTCCCCGCGGGAAGCGATTTCCCGAGCGACTCGACGTAAGCGAGTGCTTCGTCTTGAGAATGTCCGGGAGCGACGTTTGCATAAATCGTGATGGCGCGTTCGCGGTCGCGGCGCGTGATGGCCTGGAGAGCGGGCCGCTCTTCCGTTGTCACGAGAGAAGAGAGTGGAATCAAATCGCCGGCCGCACTCCGGAGCCTGAGGCGCGAGAGATCCTCTGGCCGTGTGCGCTGACTGGCGAGGAGCCGGACCCTGACATCGAGGCGCCGCCCTTCCGAGCTGTACTTTCCGGCCCGGATCCCTCCGACAAGCGCGTTGATGGATGTTGCCACGTCCTCGACCGAGATCCCGAGATCCGCCGCGCGCGCCCGGTCGGGAACAATCTGAAGCTCCGGCATCCCGAGCTGGTAGTCGGTGTCGATGTCGACGGCCAGCCCGCTCTGGGTGAGCTTGTCGCGAATCGCCATCGACTCTTCGATCAGTTGTTCCCAGTTGGATCCTCGAACGGAGAACTCCACCGGGAATCCGCGTTGAGCCGTAAACCCGGCTTGAGAGAGGTCCTGCACGACCGCCCGGACGCCCGGGAAGGCGTTGAACGCCCGCCGCATGACGGCCGCAAACTCGGCCTGAGAGAGTTTCCGTTCATCCGGGGGCACCATGGTGACGAAGAGGAAAGCTCCGTTCACTCCGCTCCCGCCGCCGCCGACGACACCAAAGTACCGGTTGACCTCCGGCCGTTTTGAGAGGAAGTCCTCGATGCGGCGGAAGGCCCGGTCGGCCTCTGTGATGTCAGATCCCACCGCTGTCTGGATGCGCACCATGAGCCGGCTCTGATCTTGAGAGGGGACGAATTCCCGCGGCAGTCTAGAAAAGACCCCGAGAGCAGCGCCAAAGAGCAGGATCGCAGCGGCCAGCACCGTGAGTGGCCGTCTGAGGCCTTTTTTGAGGAGCCAGGCATAACCGGCGGCCAGGCGGTCGAATGCCCGGTCCACGATCCCACCCGCTCCAGAACGGTGCTCCGTCGACACTTGCAAGATTTGCGCGCAACGAGAGGGAGCCAGGGTGACCGCTTCGAGATAAGAGAGGAGGACCGCGACACAGAGGGTCACGCCAAACTGGAGAAAGAACTTCCCGACGACGCCCTTCATGAAGACGACCGGGATGAAGATGGCCACGACGGCAATCGTGGCCACGAGTGCCGCGAACGTGATCTCCGCGGTTCCCTCGCGCGCAGCCCTTGCCTTTTCCTTGCCCTCCTCCGCGTGCCGGAAGATGTTCTCCATGACCATGATGGCGTCATCCACGACAATTCCGACCGCAAGGGCAAGACCCAGCAGCGTGAATGTGTTGAGCGTGAATCCCGCGAAGTAGATCACGGCGATCGTGCCCATCAGCGACATCGGAATCGCAAGGATGACATTTAGCGTGCTCGACAGAGAGCCCAGGAAGACCCAGCAGACGAGGGCCGTCAAGAGCACCGAGAGAATCAGTTCGAACTGGATCTCCTTGACGGATTCCTCTATGAACTGAGTCGAGTCGAAATTGATGCCGAGTTCCATGCCGGGAGGGAGGGTTTTCTGGATCTCCTCCATCTCGGCCCGGATGGCCCGTGCAACAGCGACGGCATTGGAGCCCCGCTGTTTCTTGAAGCCAAGTCCCTGGGCCGGAGATCCGTTGACCCGCGAGATGCGCCGGAGGTCTTCGAACCCATCCTCGACGAGGGCAATATCTTCCAGGTAAACCGGCGCGCCCGCCACTTCCCGGATGACGATGCGCCGCAGTTCCTCCAGCTTGAGCGCCTCGCCGAGGACCCGGACATTCACCTCCCGTCCTTCTGTTTCCAGCCGCCCCGCCGGGAGTTCGACATGTTCGCGCTGGAGTGCCGCAAGAACATCGCTGACGGTAAGCGTCCGGGCGTTTAACTTGTCGGCATCGAGCCAAATCCGGACGTTGCGTTCCAGAAAGCCCCCCAGTTGTGCCTCGCCAACACCAGGCACCGTCTGGAGTTTTTCCTTCACGCGGTACCGCGCGTAATCGGCCAGGACCTGCCGGGGATACGGTCCGGAAAGGCCAATCCACATGATGGGCTGGTCTTCCGGGTTCGACTTCGAAATGACGGGAGGGTCGATGTCGCGCGGGAGACGCCGCTGAGCCTGCGAGACCTTCGTCGTGACATCTTGCAAGGCAAGGTCGACATTTCTGGAAAGGTCAAGTTCCAGGGTGACGTTCGCGTTTCCCTGCCGGCATGTGGAGGTGATGGATTTGACGCCCTCGACCTGTGTGACCGCTTCCTCAATGATCTCGACAACGTCGTGCTCGATGACTTCTGGGGCTGCCCCTTCCCAGGTGACAGAGACGGAGATGGTGGGAAAATCGACGTCGGGAAACTGGCTGATACCGATCCGGGTGAGAGCCACGGCGCCGAAGAGAACCGTTCCGGCCATCAGCATCCAGGCGAAGACCGGTTTCCTGATGCAGACCTCGGTGATGTTCATTTCGGCACCTCCTTGACGGAGGGGGCAACTTCGGCGATTTTGACCGGAGCACCGTCTCTGAGGGCTTCCGCGCCCCGCACCACGAGGACCTCGGAGGCTGAAAGCCCTTTTCGCACTTCCACGCGCCCGTCCGGCGTCCGAAGGCCCAGTTCCACGACCCTTTCCTGGGCCTTATCGGCCGAAACGGTGTAGGCGAGAAAGCCCTTTTCGCTGGCGCGGATGGCTGTCTGAGGGATGACGATCGCCCCGCGAACACCACCGATGGGCACGGTGACATCGGCAAAAGCGCCAGGGCGCACGGATTCCTTGTCTGGGTCATCGACGGTGGCGGTCACGAGGACCATTCGGGAGACGGCATCGGCTGCCTCCGCGATGTTGACGATGTGTGCCGAGAAGCTCTTTTCCTCACCAGCCACGCGGAAACTGACCTTTGAATTCGAACCCAGGCGCCCCGCGTCCCGCTCGGCGATCTGAAAACGAAGAAGTAGCGGATCCCGGCGCACGAGTGAAGCGAGAACGGTTCCCGGCTGGACGTACTGCCCCGTTTGAACCGTGCGCGTCTGGATCGTGCCTGAAACGGGGGCCCGGACGAACGCGTCTCTGAGATTCAGTTCCGCCTGGGCGAGGCTGGATTTCATCTGCAAAAGGTCCGCGTTGGCCGTACTGACGCGTGTCCGCCACGATTCGATTTCTTCTCCCGGGATGAGTCCGGGGCTTTTCACGACGACGGCTTCTCTTCTCGCGAGGGAAGCATTTGCTTCACGAAGAGTCGCCTCGGATCTTTGAAGGGATGCCCGCGCGGCATCAACGGCGAGTTTGTATCGTTCAGGTTCGATCTCGACGAGGACTTTGTCTTGCGGGACGCGATCGCCTTCCCGGAAGAGAACACGTTCGATGACGCCCCCGACGCGGGCGGTGACCTGGACCTTTTCGAAGGCCTCGACGGACCCGACAGCCGAGAGGGAGTACTCGACGTTCTGGGGGGTGAGCGTGAGGGTTTCCACGGGGAACTGAAGAGGCCCCTGGCCTTTCTTTGAACCGGCGGGCCCGCCTCCTTCTTTCTTGGCGCAGCCAGCCGCGAGGGAGAGGCAGACGGCGAACGTGGTCAGGGCGGCGGCTTTTTTGTGGTTCACTTCGGTTCCTTTCCGAATGGATCGAGCCCAAGAGCAGTACGCAAATCGAGGACAGCGGTTGCAAAGCTCAGGCGTTCCCTGACGAGGGCGATTTCCGCCTCGAAGAGCGACTGATTTGCATCAGCGAGCGCCAGCGCCGTTGAGAGGCCGTTCCGGTAGAGTTCAGAGGTTTCGTCCGAGTTCCTGCGTGCCGTGCTGGCTGCGACCAGGGCTTGGCGGATTCCGGCCTGCGCGTTTTCTATCGAGACCAGTGCCGTTCGGACTTCGACGTCGACCTTGCGTTCCTGCTGTTTCCGGTCGAAGTCGGTCGCGTTGGCCTGTGCCACCCGCTCGGCCCGGTCTGACTGCCTGACGAATCCATCGAAGAGGGACCAGGTTGCGTCAATGCCGATGAACCACGAGGTATCGCGGCCCGTCAGTCCCGCCTCGTTGGTGTAACGGTATTCGCCGGAAAGGGAAAGAGCCGGGAAATAGCGGTAGAGCGGCTCACGCGCGTAGAACCTGAGGGCCTCGACGCGTTTTTCGCGTGCAGCGAGGTCCAGACGCCGCTTGCGCGCCTGTTCCACGAGTGTCTGGGCATTGCCCGGGTCCGTTTCGGTTTTCCCGAATGTCCCCTCCGGGATCTCGAGTGGTCTTTCGATGTCCATGTCGAGCAGGAATCCGAGGTTGAGGCGGGTCTCGGCCTCGGCGTTTTTCGTCGTCGTGAGTTCCCGTTCAGCGGTCGCGAATTCCAGTTCGGCGCGTGTCACGTCGTTCGAGCTGACGATCTGTGCCTCGAAGCGGGCGCGGGCGTCGTCCAGGCTTGTCTTCGAGAGTTCCAGACGCCTCTCGGCGGCGGCGCGCACCTGGGACGTACTGAGGGTGACGAGGTAGGCCCGCGCAGCCTCCAGGGCAATCTGGCGCCGCTCTTCCGAGGCCTCGAGCTTGATGGCATCGCGGTCTCGGCGAGTCTGCGCATAGACCGGAAACGCCCGCAAGTCGAGAAGAGTTTGGTAGAGAGTGGCTTTTGCCGAAAGGGCGTCGCGTTTTTGCAGGGTGACTTCCTGGTCCCCCACGGTCCGGACCGACTCGTACGCGCGACGGGTGTAGTTGCCGAGCGCGGAGATGTTGGGGAAGAAAAACGCGCGGGCTTTCTTGACCCGGGCTTCGGCCGCGGCCGTTCTCTCTTCCGCCGCGAACGACCGCTCATTTTGTAGAAGAGCCCGGTTCACGGCTTCCTCAAGAGTAAGGGGGGGTGGTGTTTGGTTTTCGGCAACTCCGTGAAAGCTGGCTGCCACGAGAACTAAAAGAAGGAGAATACGGCCAATTGGCAAGGCAGGACCCTTTCCGGGAGTGATTGTAGATGACAGGTCCGTGCTCGCGCCGCGCAGAAAAAGGGACGGCCGGGAAGGCCGTCCTCAGGAAATCACGAGCAGAATGAGGTGATGGAAGAAAGTCTTTGGATTACTTCGCCTTGAGCGACTGAACGAGACTGATGTATTCCTGCATGGCGGCATCCTTGGCCTTGCCCTTCAGCTTCGACCACGCGTCGAACTTGGCACGCCCCTCGAAGTCCAGCATTCCGGGCCGGCTGCCGGTGACGTCGCCAGCCGAGGCCTGCTTGTACAGAGCGTAGAGTTTCAGGAGCGAATCGTTGTCCGGGCGTTTGGAAAGGCCCTTGACGTCTTCGGCGGCTTTCTGGAATTCGGCCTTGAGGTCAGCCATCTTCACTTCTCCTTGTTGACTGGAATCTGAAGCCGCGAGTCTAGGGAGAGTCGCGGCCCCGGTCAATCGAAGAAGAAAAAGGGGGCGAAAAAACCGCCCCCTTTGTGCCGTCTCATGCGGGGAGTGGCAAGGCAACGTCCGGGTAGTTGTCCATCAATCGTGTCTTGCTCATCTCGACGAGCGCCCCCATGGCGGAATCGAGAGAGGCCTTGGTCTGCGTTTCCACGCAGTAACGCCGCCACGTGATTCGCCGTGCCTCGACCTCCTCGTTACCCACGATCCAGATATTCGGGATCTTGGTCTTGATGGCGGTTCTGAGGCGCTTCCCGAACGTCTCGCTGCTGTCATCCACTTCGGCCCGGATGAGGTGACCCACCAGGCGCTCCTCGATCTCGTGCGCGTAGGCCGCCTGAGCCGCGCTGACGGGCACGATGCGAACCTGTACAGGCGACAGCCATGTGGGGAAAGCGCCCCCGAAAAACTCGATCAGGAACGAGATCATCCGCTCGTGCGTTCCGAGAGGCGCGCGGTGAATGATGTACGGGCGGTGCTGCGAGCCATCGGCACCAACGTAGGTGAGGTCGAACCGCTCCGGCATCACAAAGTCGAGCTGGCAGGTCGAAAGCGTCTCCTCGCGCCCGACAACGTTCTTGACCTGGATGTCCATTTTGGGGCCGTAGAAGGCCGCTTCGCCAGCTTCTTCCTCGTACGTGATCCCCATCTCATCCAGAACTTCCCGCACGATCGTTTCGGAACGAACCCACTCAGCTTCGTTCTGGACGAACTTCGCCGAGTTTTGGTCGTGCAGGGAAAGCCTGACACGGAAGCCCTCCAGCCGCAGGTGGTCGTAGTAGTAGCGGTACATTTGAATGACCCGCTTGAACTCTGGTTTCACTTGCTCCGGAGTGCAGTAGATGTGGGCATCGTTCATGCACATGGCTCGCACTCGTAAAAGGCCAGAAAGCGATCCGTGTTTCTCGTACCGGAAATCGTCCCCATACTCCGACAGACGCAGGGGCAGTTCGCGGTAGCTTCTGGGACGAAGCGAGTAGATCTTGTGGTGGTGAGGGCAGTTCATGGGCCGGAGGTAGTACTTGTCTTCCTCATCCAAGTCCATGGGCGGGAACATCGATTCCGCGTAGTACGGGAGGTGCCCGGAACGGAAATAAAGCTGCGCGCGGGTGATCGAGGGGGTCTCGACCCGCTGATATCCCCCTACGAATTCCTGCTCCCTGGCCCACCGCTCGAGTTCATCCCGTATGGCCGTGCCCTTGGGCAGCCAGAGGGGAAGGCCGGAGCCGATTTCTTCATCGATGGCAAAAAGTTCGAGTTCCACGCCAAGTTTACGGTGATCGCGCTGCATGGCGAGTTCCCTGCGCCTGATGAAATCCTTGAGGTCTTCGGCGGACTGGAACGCCAGGCCGTAGATCCTGGTGAGCATCGGCTTGTGTTCGTCGCCGCGCCAGTAGCTGCCCGCAATCCGGTCGAGCTTGAAGCAGTCTTCCGGGATCTGCTTGGTCGTGGGGACGTGCGGTCCCTCGCACATGTCGATGAAAGGGCCAGACGTGTAGAAGCTGAGCTTTCCGTCCTCGGCAATCCCTTTCTCGACAAGTTCTGTTGCGTATTCGATCTTGTACCCTTGGTTGAGCGCCTCGAGCCTGGCCTTGGCTTCTGAAAAGTCCATGGTCTCTTGCTCGAAGAGTTCTCCCTGGCGAATGATCCGGCGCATCCGCTTTTCGATATCTTGAAGGTCTGCCTCGCCCAGCGGGTTCTTCCCGAAATCAAAGTCGTAGTAGAAGCCCGAGTCGACCGGGGGGCCAAAACCGAGCTTCGCTTCGGGGCGGACTTCTAGAACGGCTTGGGCCATGACGTGGGCCAGCGAATGGCGAATGCGATAGAGGGGGTCGTCAGTCTCTTTGTGCGTATCCATATGGCTTTTCGTGTCTCTGCCCATGGCAGAGATATCATTTCGCCGGGATGATACTTCAGATCGTTTCTAACTTTGGAACAGTGGCCGGACTTTGACGCTAATATGGCGTAGATTTATAACGAAAGTGTGCTCGCGGAACTGGTTGATGCACTGGCAAGGAGGGGTCACATGAAAAGATCGTTTTTGGCGTTTTTGGCGTTTTTCTTGCTTTTTGTCTGGTTCCCGCTCGAGGCTCAGGACTTCCGCGTGGGAGGGTCCATAGTGGGCACCGTCGAGGAGAACGGCGACGTACGCATCAAGGGGGCGATCGTGGGCCGTTTCGAGGAAAGCGGCGACATTCGTGTGGGAGGATCGATTCAGGGGCGAATCGAGGATGGGGGAGACATCCGGAAGGGGGGCTCCATCGTGGGGAGGGTCGAACCATCGGGCGACGTCCGGATCGATGGCAAGATCGCCGGCCGGATCGAGTCCAACGGAGACATCCGGAAGGGGGGCAAGATCATCGGGTCAGCCGGGGGGATTTTGCCCGCAAGAGCCGCAGTGCTCTACTTCTTCGGTTTTTTCAAATTCTAAGTGGACCATGGAAAAGAATTCGTCTTTCTTCTTCCCTTTCCCCTCTCCCC
>JADHED010000064.1_pt1 | contig 145949 bp, 125 predicted proteins | sample 8952041 | NCBI WGS metagenome assembly JADHED01 (sample SAMN16124423, study PRJNA663239) | bioreactor sludge metagenome | isolation source: sludge (control) | place: India:Bengaluru | collected 2018-09-08 | reverse complement strand
TCGCCCATGATGAATCTGCGGTCGACGACCCGGGAAAGGCAGTGGAAGAACCCCGTCTGTGACCCCTCCATCGGGAATGCTCGCGCACTTCGCACCGTCAGAGCCTATCATATATTGTCTGTCCCTATTCTATTATTGACTTCTTGCTTCGGAAGGAATTAAATAACTGAACCGTTTAACTGTATGGTTAAACTGGAGTACTAAATGGCACCCGATGTTCCGAGGGGTCACGAAGTCAGGGCACGGATCCTGGCGGCCGCCGCTACCCTTTTTGCAGAGAATGGGTTCGCGGGAGCCTCCGTTGACGAAATCGCCCGGCGCGCGGAAGTCAATAAGGCGATGCTCTACTACTACATAGGAGACAAGGCAGAACTCTTCGCAACCGTTCTGGAGGAGTACCTCGAAGATGTCCGGGCAGAGTTGGAGAAGGTGATCGCGAAAGAACTCGACCCGGAGGCCCGCCTTCGCGGAATGGGCGTGGCCATTCAGGCGATGTTCCGAACGAGACCGTCTCTTCCCGAGATAGTGGCCCGCGAAGTGGCCACTGCCGGAGCCACCCTCCCCGACAGAGTGCTCAAGAAGATCGGACAAATTATCAACGTGACGTACAAAGTGGTAGAGGAAGCAAAGGCCCAGGGGAAATTCCGGGATGTTCATCCCCTCGTGGTCCACGTCATGCTCATTGGAATGAGTGCTCTCTTCCTGAATGTCACGCGCCTGCGCTCACGCATCGAAAAGGTGCACCCCCTTCCCGGCATCTCTGATCCGACACCTGAACAGCTGGCTCAGCAGATGAGCGACATCATTCTCCACGGAATCTCAATCCCCATGACGTTTGGAGGAAACAAATGACGGCCGGAGCTTTCCGCAAGAATCCCGTCTTGCCCCTGCTTTCTCTTCTCATCCTGTTTTCGGTTCCGTCGTGCAGCAAGAAGGAGCCCGACGGACAAATCCACTCCTCGGGACACATAGAAGCGACCGAGGTCCGCCTGGCTGCCAAGGCGGCGGGCAAACTCGCCGAGCTGCCGTTTCAGGAGGGCGACTCCGTCCGCTCAGGAGACACGGTGGCGCGTATCGATACGACCGATACCGCCATTGACCTTCAGCGAGCGGAGGCAGAGCTTGCTGCCACGGATGCGCAGCTCCGCCTCATGCTGGCTGGAGCGCGCGCCGAAGACATTCAGAACCTCGAGGCACAGATAGGCCGGACCGAGGCCGATCTCGCCAACGCGGAGCGGGACAAGGAGAGGCTCGAGGGCCTCGCGGCCCGCGGGACGGCAACCGTGAAGGCTCGTGACGACGCACGCACCCGGGTGCTCATGCTCACAAAGAGCCTGGCTGGCCAAAGAGCGGAGCTTCACAAAGCAAAGACGGGGGCGCGCCCCGAGGAGTTGGACGCGGCCCGCGCACAGAAGCAGCGAGCAGAGGCCATCGTTTCGTCGATCCGCCAGAAGATCGCGGATGCCACTGTCACGGCGCCCCGTGATGGCGTGATTACGCAGCGGACAACCGAGCCCGGTGAGGTCCTTCCCGCGGGAGCTGTTGTCTCCGTCTTGACCGACATCAGGCACCCCTGGCTCAACGCCTACATCGATCAACCGGTGTTGTCGCGTATCAAACTCGGCGACACCGTCAAAATCCGGGTTGATGGCCGAACCCAGGATTTCCAGGGGAAGATCACCTACGTCTCCGAGGTCGCTGAGTTCACGCCCAAAAACGTCCAGACGCCCGAGGAGCGCGCCAAACTCGTCTTCCGCGTCAAGATCGGGCTCGACAATTCGGAAGGGGTGTTCAAGCCAGGAATGCCAGCAGACGCTTACTTCCAGCCGTCGGGGAAGTGACGCTTGACCGCCGAACCCGTCCTCTCCGCGCGTCAGCTCGTTATTCGTTATGGACGCGAGGAAGCTGTCAAAGGTATCAGCCTCGAGGTCAGACGAGGCGAGGTGCTTGGCCTCATCGGACCCGACGGCGCGGGAAAGACATCCTCTTTGAGGACCTTCTCGGCATTGCAGAAACCGTCGTCAGGCCAGGTCCTCGTGTTCGGTGAGGATGCCTGGAAGCGGCGCCGCGCTCTTCATCACCGGCTCGGTTATCTGGCCCAGAGGTTCGCGCTCTACGAAGATCTCACGATCGACGAGAACGTTCAGTTCTTCTCACAACTCCTGGGAGTCAAGAACTGGAGAGCACGCCGCGATCTCCTCTTGACGCGTGTCGGCCTCGCTCCTTTCAGGACGCGGCAAGCGGGACGTCTCTCGGGCGGCATGAAACAGAAACTCGCGCTCGCCACGAGTTTGATGCACTCCCCGGAGATCCTGCTTCTCGATGAGCCCACAACGGGCGTTGACCCGGTCACCCGGCGTGAGTTCTGGTCCCTCCTCTCTGACTTTGTTGCCGAGGGCCTGACGCTGATCATCGCAACCCCCTATCTCGATGAAGCGGAACGCTGTTCTCGCGTCATCCTGATGCATCACGGGAAAATCTTGATCGATGCCCGCCCCCGCGACATCACTCTCGAGGTTCCGGGGGTCATCCTGGAAGTTACGGCCGAACCCAGGGCTGTCGCGGCCTCTGTGCTGAAGAACATCAGAGAGGCCGAAGAAGTTCAGGCATTCGGGACACGGTTCCACGTCCGGTTTCCCAGGCGCCCTTCTCCAGACACGGTTGACGCCATTCGCCAATCACTCAGCGATGCCGGTGCGGTCATTGACACGCTCCGGGAAGTCCCCCCGGCGCTCGAAGATGCGTTTCTGCACCTGACCCGCGCAAGCGAACCCGGCACCTCCCAGGAGGCCGCATGAACCTCTCAAAGGTCTTTCTCCTCGTTCTTTTGGCTCCAGCAACCCTCACCGCGGCAACCGTTAAACTGACCGCGGACGATGCCGCGCGCAGACTCGTGGAAGTCTCCCATGTCGCCGCGGCGGCCGCCGAACGCTACTCGGCCGCGGATTCATCCATCAGATCCGCTGATGCGGCCCGGTATCCCCTCGTGAGCCTCTCAGCGCACGTCTCCGAAAGAAGTTCGGTCCCCGAGTTTCGGCTTCCACTCCAGATGCCTCCAGGGGAGGAGGCTCCGCTTCTCTTTCCCGACATCACCGAAACCTACGCTGCGTGGGCCCGCGCCCAGCAAATCGTCTATGCAGGCGGAGCGATTACGGCCCTACGCCGCGCGGCCCAGCACGATAAGGCCACCGTGGCCGCGGACCAGGACCGCACATCCGCCGACCTCAAGCTCACGGCGAGATCCGCCTACTGGGATGCGGTCCAGGCGGGTGCAAGCCTCGAGGCTGCCATCTCACAGGAGAAGCGAGCCCTTCAGCTTGTTTCGGATACACGAGCCACCTTCGAGGCAGGGCTTTCGGTCCGGGCAGACGTCCTTGCATCCGAGGAACGGGCTGCAGGGGCCCGGGTTCAGGTCATTCGCGCAACAGCAGCCGCCGCGAATGCCATGGCACAACTCCGGTCCCTGCTGGCCATTCCACCGGCGGACACGATCGAACTCGCTTCTCTATTGAGCGAGCCTCTCCCCCCGGTGGACCTCGACGCCACCGCTCTCGAAAACGAGGCGATGGCCCGGCGCCCCGAAACCCGGATCCTTCAATCCCAAAGAGAAGCCCTTCACCAGAGAGAACACGTGGCCGCATCGGCGAGTAAACCGAACGTTTCGGCCTCGGCTCAATACGATTACTCCAGACCAAACTCACGCTACTTCCCCCTGCAAGACGAGTGGAAGGGGTCGTGGGCCATCGGACTGAGCGCCTCGATCAATGTCTTTGACGGGGGAAAGTGGCGGGCGGACGTGGCCACCTCGCGGGCCAGCCAGCGTGCCCTTGATCAAGACTTGGAAGAGCTGAAACGCCGCATCCAGCTGGAGGTCGACATGGGCTTGAGAAACCTGGCGGCCTCGGTGGCGGCCGTCGCGGCCACGGATGCCGCGCACGCGACAGCGGTCGAGAACGAAAAGGCGGCTCTCGAGCGCCGTGAAGCCGGACTTGCAGCCCTCATCGAAGTCCTGGATGCGCAATCTCAACTCGCCAGCGCCGAGCAAGAAATGGTGCGGGCTCGGGCCACGGCCTGGATCTCGGCGGCCCGTCTCGACCGGGCCCTCGGAAGATGAGTGCCGCTCCCGTCGTCACCGCGCGGGACCTCTCCTGCACCTTCGGGGCCTTCAGGGCCGTCGATCACGTCTCGTTCGATGTCCACCCCGGCGAGATCCTCGGATTCCTGGGGTCGAACGGGGCCGGAAAGACAACGACCATCCGCATGCTCTGCGGGCTCCTCGCCCCGACTTCGGGCAAAGCCTCGGTTCTCGGTTACGACATCGCCACCCAGAGTACCGAGATCAAAAAACGAATCGGCTACATGTCTCAGAGATTCTCGCTTTATACGGACCTCACGGTAGACGAGAACATCCGCTTCTGGGGCGGCGCCTACGGCCTCTTCGGGAAACGTCTTGCGGAGCGTCAGGCATGGGCCATCGATACTTCAGGCCTCGGCGCCCGCAGAAATGCAGTGGTTCGCGACTTGCCCGGCGGCTTTCGCCAACGACTCGCCCTCTCGTGCGCGTTACTGCACGAGCCTCAGGTCATCTTCCTGGACGAGCCAACCGGGGGGGTCGACCCCGCCGCCCGGCGGCAGTTCTGGGACCTCATCGACACAATCGTCACCGAGAACCGCACGGTCTTTGTGACCACACACTACATGGACGAGGCCGAACGCTGCCACCGCATCGCCCTCATGCACGCAGGAAGGCTTCTGGCCTTTGACACACTCCCGAACCTCCAGAAGGTCTTTCCCAGGGACACCGTGGTCGAGATCCGCTGTCCCCGGGCCCCTCAAGCCCTGGCCAGCGTGCGCGATTTTCCGGGCGTTTTGGAAGCGGCCCTCTTCGGCGAGCGCATCCATGCAGCACTCCAATCCCCTGACTACAGAAAAGCCCTCGGCCGTGAACTTCAAAACCGGGGTTTTGACCCCGTCGCCATGGAAACGATTCCGCCATCACTGGAAGACATCTTCATTCACACCATCGCCAAGGCAGAAGAGAGAGGCCCGCAATGATCAGGAGGATGCTCTCGATTGCGATCAAGGAGATGATGCACCTGCGGAGAGACCGGCGGACAACGCTGACCCTCCTCGCGATGCCCGTTCTCCTCCTCTTCATCTTCGGTTTCGCGCTGAGCTTCGATGTGGAACATATCCGGCTCGCCGTGATCGACCAGGACGGCTCGCGCAAAAGCCGGGAACTGAGTGAGGCATTTCTCGAGTCGGGGTACTTTGACCTGATCGTTCATGGCCAAGACCCTCGTGTCCTGGACCGCCACTTCGATTCAGGCCGTGCCCAGGCTGCACTCGTCATTCCTGCTGGCTTCGGACGTGATCTCGAGGCGAAAAAAGCCGTGCCTATTCAGTTCGTACTGGATGGATCCGACTCACAGATCGCGACGTCCGTCCTCTCGTACGCCCAGCAGATCACACTGGCCTCGTCACCACTCATCAGGGTCGACCGGGCGAACGGCCCCGTGGCTCCAGCCCCCATCGTCTGGTACAACCCCGATCTTGCAACATCCCGCTTCCTCGTCCCCGGCCTCGTTGCTTTCATCCTCGCCATCACATCCGTCATCGCGACCGCACTCGCGGTCGTGAGAGAGAAGGAACGCGGAACGATTGAATCGCTGCGCGCAACCCCCCTCTACGCCACGGAACTCCTGATCGGCAAGAGCGTGCCCTACCTCGTGGTGGCGTTCGTCGCGGCAGCGGCTGCCATGGCCCTGGCGTGGGCGATCTTCGACGTCCCCATTCGCGGCTCGATCCCCTGGCTGGCTTTCGTCACAGTTCTCTTCCTGGCAGGCGGACTCGGTTGGGGGATCTTCATCTCGACTGTCTCCGATACCCAGCAGGTCGCTTTTCAGGTCGGCCTCATCTCCTCCATGCTGCCAACACTCCTCCTCTCTGGATTCATCTTCCCGATTTCGTCAATGCCAATACCCCTGCAGTACGTCACCCGGATCATCCCCGCGCGTTACTACCTCGTCGCTTTACGAGAAATCGTGCTCAAGGGCGCCGGCATCGAGGTCTGGTGGACGGAAGCGCTGGGCCTCGTCATCTACGGCCTCGTTGTCTTGGCCCTCGGTACCGCCCGCATGGTGAGGAGCCTCTGATGCGTGCTCTCCTCAACATCATCCTGAAAGAACTCATTCAGCTCAAAAGAGATCCGAAGATCGTTCCGATCCTCTTCGTGGCCCCTGTGTTTCAGCTCATGGTCCTGGGTTACGCGGCAACTACCGATATCCACCTCGTCGAGATGGCCGTCTGCGACCTGGATCAAACCGCAGAGAGCCGGACGCTCGTTGACGCCTTCACATCATCGAAGTACTTCCGTGTCGTGACACGCGTCGATTCTCAGGACCACATCGACGCCTACATCGAGAACGGCGCTGCCAAGATTGCCCTCACCATCCCGAAAGGCTTCGCGGCTGACCGCGCCTCGGGCCGGGCAGGGACCGTCCAGCTCGTAACCGATGGCTCCGATGCCACGACGGGCCGCGCCGGACTCGGCTACGCAAATACCGTTCTCGCAAACTTCTCGCGCTCGAGCGGCATCAAACCCCTCATCGAACTGCGGCCCGTCGTTCTCTACAACCCAGACCTTGTCAGCCGTAACTTCATGGTTCCCGCCACACTCGCCATGATCTTGATGGTCATGACCATGATGCTGACCGCCATGGCTCTCGTGAGAGAGAGCGAAATCGGGACGATGGAACAACTTCTCGTTACCCCCATCAAGGCGGGACACTTGATCACGGGGAAACTCTTCGCCTATTCACTCGTGGGCGCCATCGAGTTCTTCTCCGCGTTGCCCATCGTGCTCTTCTGGTTCAAGGTCCCCCTGCGCGGACGGCTCCTCGACCTCATCTTGCTGACGTTCCCCTTCCTCCTCTGCACACTGAGTCTGGGGATCCTCGTCTCAACACTGGCGCAAACCCAGCAACAGGCCATGATGCTGACGGCCTTCTTGTTCATGATGCCGCAGATCTACCTTTCGGGCTTCACGTTCCCCATTCAGAACATGCCCGAGATCTTCCAGTACATCACCTACATCATTCCCCTGCGCTACTACGTGATCATCCTCAGAGGCGTGTTTCTCAAGGGAGTGGGCTGGGATGTGCTCTGGCCCCAGGCCGCCGCCCTCGTTGCACTCGGGACCAGTATTCTCCTGATTGCCCGGTTCCGGTTCCGTCAACGGCTCGTGTAAACACTTGAGGGACGAAGTATCAAGACTCCCCGGCTTAGCAAGGATTCAGGGACCCAGAACCCCAAAACGCTTCTCGTACTCGGCTAACCGGGCCGCCAACTCCGCGGCCCGTTGAGCGGCTTCGTCTGCCCGGTCCCTCTCTGCCTGTGCGCGAAAACGCTCCTGCTCGGCACGAGCAGATTCCGTTTTCACGCGCTCGGAAGCGGCTCTTGCGGCCTCGTCTCCTGTTGGCAGCACCATCCCTTTCGGGTCGATCCACCGCAACCACTCCGTGTCAATGCTGCGGAAATGTCCAAATCGAATACCCAGGTCAAGCCCCAGGACGGTACAGGAAAGGTCCCCGTTCGGCAGAGGCTCGAGCGGCTCGTACTGCCGGGTCTCCGCCACGAAGCGGTACCCCTCCAGGACCTTTGAGAAGGGATCGAAAAGGTAGTACCGCGAAACCCTCAAACCCGCGTAAATCTCCTTCTTTCGTCCGCGGTCGATCTTCTCCGTCTTCGGGGACAGGAACTCGATGACGACGTCAGGGACCTTCCCATCTTCTTCCCACACGACCCAACTCTTTCTCTCCTTGTGCTCGGTGTTGAGCACAACGAAAAGATCTGGCCCGCGAAAGTCGTTTCGCTTCGCCTGAATTTCGCTGAAGTAAAAGAACATGTTCCCGCTGACGAAGAAATCGTCCCGGTTTTCCCAGGCGAGTTCGAGCGATCCGATCAGAAGATCCATTTGACACTTGTGCCGCCAGGTTTCCATCGGTTCTCCATCGTCCCACGGCAAGTCTTCTCCCCTGGGGGGAAGGTGGTCCAGCGGATAGATATCGAGATCAAGAGTCGCAGACATGAGACCGGCCTCTCACACGAGTATAGCCGTGGTCCCAAGACCGCCCCTCACCTCCGGGCCATGGCAACCGGAGTGGCGCGGCCCGGGAGAGAGCCGAACTGCAAGGGATAGGAGGGAGGCTTTTTCGCCGTCTCGATCAGCCTGGCGGCCTCACCCAGGGTGACGAACTCCACCCCATCCCGCTTCCACGCGGCGATCTGCTCCACGAAGAGACCATGAAGAGCCTTGCCCCCCTCAATCTCGGTGTGAATCGAGTGGACGTGGACTGTCTCGGCCTCCCCCGTCACGGCCCTTGCCAGAAAATCCGCCGTTCTGGTTCTTGCGGGACCCGCGAACTCCTCCCACGCCAGCAGTTCATCCAGAGTGGGAAGAGTGGAAGGGATCTCGAGCACGGAAGACGGCTGGCCGTCAGAGCGCAAGGGGTAAAAAGCCGGACCTCCCCGTGTATCCGAGGTCACGCGAATTCCGCGCGCTTCCTGGAGTTCAACACTCACGGGAGTGGCGGTCCAGCCGGGAGCGGCCGAGACTGTCGCCCGCCGCCCGAAAACCCTTTCGAATCGCTCGTGCGTCTTACGAACGATCATTTCGATCTCCACACGGCTCATGGCGGGTAAGCGGTCGTGCCAGTCGACGTGGTCCCAGGCGTGGATTCCACACTCATGTCCCGCGGTTTCGGCGGCCCGCATCTGAGCGATTGCTTCTGGCCGTGAACCAATGTCCGGTGGCGGCAGGAGGGTTCCGTAAAGCATGGTCTTGATCCCGTAGGAGGCCGCTGGGTTGGCCCGGAGAACCTTCTTCAAGAACCCTTTACGAAAAACGCGTTTCACGGCCTTGCCAGTGTTGTCCGGTCCGAGGGAAAAGAAAAAGGTCGCCCGTATGCTCTCTTTTGCGAAGAGATCCAGGAGCCGCGGCACACCTTCCAGGGTTCCCTGGAAGGTGTCGACATCCACCTTCAAGACCAGTCTGGGCATCAGGCCACGTCAGGGGGCTGGCGGCTTTCCAGGTAGAAGTCGAGAGTCTGTTTGAGACCCGAGTCGAAGTCCGTGCGGGGGGCCCAGCCCAGGCAGCGCCCGGCCTTCTTGATGGAGGGAACGCGGGTCTCGATATCCTGGTAACCCTTTCCGTAATACTCGCTCGAGGAAACAGCCGTAATCTCACACTTCTCGGCCAGGTGGGAAAACTTTGGATACCGGGCAACGGCCTCTTTCAGCTTGTGAGCAAGATCCTTGATGGAAAGGTCGGCGGCCGGATTTCCCAGATTGAAGATTTGCCCATCGGCGCAACCGTTTTCATTCACCAGGATCTTCATCAAGCCATCGATTCCGTCCTCGATGTAGGTGAAGCACCGGCGCTGGTTGCCGCCATCCACCAGCTTTATGGGCACCCCATAGAGAATGTTGTGCAAGAACTGCGTGAGCACGCGGCTCGAGCCTTCCTTGGGAGCGTCTATGTTGTCGAGGTGGGGGCCGTACCAGTTGAAGGGACGAAAGAGCGTGAACCGGAGCCCGTTTGCCGGCCCCATCGCCCAGATGACGCGGTCGAGAAGTTGCTTGGAAGCCGAATAGATCCAGCGCACCTTGTTGATGGGTCCGTAGACGAGGGGTGAGGTATCTTCATCGAACTCCGGGTCCCCGCACATCCCATACACTTCGGAAGTCGACGGGAAGACCACTCTTTTGCCGTACTTTGCCGCCATCTTGATGATGCGGAGGTTCTCCTCGAAGTCGAGTTCGAAAACGGCGAGGGGGTTCTTCACGTAGGTCGCTGGCGTGGCAATGGCGACCAGGGGGAGAACAACGTCCGACTTCTTGACGTGATACTCGATCCACTCCTTGTTGATCGCTATGTCGCCCTCGAGAAACCGGAAGCGCCGGTCGTTCAGGAACTCCTCGATCCGGTCGCTGCCGACATCGAGCCCATAGACCTCCCAATCTGTCGCCTTCAGAATTCGCCGCGTCAGGGCATTGCCGATGAAGCCGTTGACACCCAGAATGAGAACCCGCATCTAGTCGTTTCCTTTCTGCATTCTCTTGGCCACCCAGAGCCGGAACTGAGCCGCGTCGAGCGTTGGCTGGCCATCGGGACACGCCGAGAGAATCTCAACGGGCCGGTCATCTCCGCAATAAACAATGACGGAAGCCTCGGTGGCCTCGATCTTCCCCGGGAACGTGTCGTGCCCGCCATAGCGACCGCGCCGCGTCTTGAAGATCTTGACGGGTGGCCCAAAAAGATCCGTAAATGCCCCCGGCCAGGGCGGCGCCACGGCCCGGACGAGGTTGTGCACGTCCTGGGCGCTCTTCTCCCAGTCGATCAGCCCGTCCTCGGGCTTTCTTCCCCCGAAGTAGGAGCCTTTTGAAACGTCGAGCGGCCTCCTCGGCGCCGCGCCAGCCTTCAGGAGCGGCCAGCTACGGGCCAGTACGACGACCGCGGCCGTCGTGACGCGACGGGCAACGGTGAGCGCGTCATCGTCCTCGCCAATGGGCACGGCCTCTTGATCGACAAGGTCGCCGGCGTCAGGTTTTTCGACCATGTAGTGCAACGAGGCGCCCGTTTCGGTCGCGCCCTTCAGGATCGCCCAGTTCACGGGAGACCGCCCCCGAAACGCCGGCAAGAGCGACCCGTGCATGTTGAGGGCACCGCGAGTGGCGAGCGACAACACTGACATCGGAATCATGTTCCTGAAGTAGAACGAGAAGAAAAAGTCCGGGGCGATTTCCTTGACCTTTTCCAACTCCGCGGGATCATTCAGGCTGTTCACGAGGGTAACGGGGATCCCTCGCGACCGGCCCAGATCCGCCAGGCTCTGCCACCAGCGCTCTTCGTGAGGATGATCCGGATGCGTGTAAATGAGACGCACGGGCGCTCCGGCATCAAGGAGCCACTTCGAACAGTGAAAGCCCACATCACTGTAGCCGGCAATCACGATTCCGCTCATGATGACCTCCCCTCCCCATGTACCTTCCGGATCAGGTAACGCGGCCTCCCCCGAACCTGCTGATAGATCCTGCCGACGTACTCTCCCACTACGCCAATCCCGGCCATGACGACCCCAAGAACCACGAACGCCACGGCAAAGAGCGTGAACACTCCCTCGGCCTCGGACTGCCTCAAGAACAAGTAGCGGCGCAGGAAGAGGTAGATACCGAACCCCACTCCCGTCGCCGAGGTCACGAACCCGAGAAGGGTGAAGAGCTGCAGGGGCACGATCGAGAACCCCGTCATCAAATCGAAGTTCAACCGGATGAGCTTGTAAAACGAGTATTTCGACTCACCCGCGGAGCGCTCCTCGTGGGCCACGGGGATTTCGATGGGTCTTCGAGCGTACATTTGGGCCAGCGCCGGAATGAACGTCGAGACTTCTCCGGAGGCCGCCATCACATCCACGACGTCCCGGTGGTAACCGCGCAACATGCACCCATAGTCGTGAAGGCGCATGCCCGTCATCAGGGCTGTCGTGCGGTTGACGAGACGCGAAGCGGCCCGCCGGAAAAATGTATCTCTTCTTTTCTCGCGAATCGTCCCGACGACATCATGTCCCGCGGCCAGCTTCTCCACGAGCTTGGGAACCTCTTCGGGCGGGTTCTGCAAGTCCGCATCGAGAGTGATGACATATTCACCATCGATTGCGGTAAAGGCGGCCATGATGGCCATGTGCTGGCCCGCATTCCGCACGAGTTCAACAACCTTGACCTTGCCGGCGTTTCTTGCGGCTTCGGCTTCCAGGATCTCCAGAGAGCGGTCGCGAGAACCATCATCGGCAAAAACAACTTCAAACGGCCGGCCCATCCCCTCCAAGACGGGGAGGAGCCGCGGCAGGAGTTTTGGCAGGTTTCCTTCCTCGTTGTAGACGGGGATGACGACGGAAACCTTGCCCGGCACGAGCGGAAGAGTGCTCACGTAAACGGATTCTAAACGGCCAGGCCGTTTCTACATTCCCGGCCGCGTGTCAACGGCCCCCTTCGACTTGAGAAACTCGATCACCGGAGGCAGCACGGCCTTCTCTCTCGTCGTGGCCCACTCTCCTTCGTAGCGCGCCAGCACCAACCCAAGGACGCTGTAACCGGCGTCATCCCGCGCGTTCACGCTCGAACCGGAGTTCACCAGCAGCTGTGTCATCTCCAAATTCCCAAAAAACGCGGGCAAGAACAGCGGGGTGGCTCCATCGACGTCCTTGGCGTTCACGTTGCCCCCCGCCTTGATCAATAGTTTCACCACTTCCAGCGTCTCTCGTTTTCGAGTCTCGGACCGCTCGGAATCCTGGTTCTCCTCAAAAAGGACGGTGTGGAGAGCCGTCCGGCCAGTCTCTTCATTCCTGGCGTTCACATCTGCCCTGTTCTTCAAGAGGAAATCCATTTGGACCCGCCGGGCCTCAAGCGCAAAGGACGTCAAGAGCGAATTCCCGGCCGTATCGAGCGCGTTGACATCAGCTCCCTTTGCGACGAGCAACTCCGCGAGTTTCCGGCTTTTGCGGCCCACTTCGCCCTCCGCCGCCAGGTGCGTCAGCGTCCATTGAAGAATCGGCCCGTCTTCGTCGCGGGCATTAACGAGGCTTGGATCCGCCTGCAGAAGTTGCTGAACCTCGGCATCCCTTTCTGGATCAGCTTGTGAAGAGAGGACATAGGACTTCAGCGTCTCGAGGCCATTCGCGGCCAGCAGGGGAACCGAGGCCGCCAGAAGGCTGAGAGCCAGGATCAAACGGTTCATCCGAATCACAACAGGCCTCCTTCTCAAGGACGGTTAGAAACCAGGTAATGCTTGCGATTTTCGGTCTGTGCCAAAAAGACCGGAGCCGGACCTCCAAGTTCTGGTCTCCCAAGGACTCCGAGGCTCCCCCTGTGGAAAACCACAAGAACCCTCCGAGGCCCCTTCCAGAGCGCCTCGAACTCCGCTTCAGCTGGAAACAGCCATTTGTCCTTGGTCAGGTTTTGCCCGAAGTTCAGTTCGTGCCACCCCAGGCGGTAAATAGGCGTCAACCTCTTTGTGTAGAAAGGAATTGCCTGGACGTAGTGACCATACTGAACGAGGACATCTCCTGGCTTTGAGACCTCATTCAGCTTGGCCGCAATCGGCCAGGATGTGATTCTCTGCGCGATGCCCGGGAAGCTCCAAAGTGCTGCCACGAGAAAGACGAGCCAGGGCCCCGCCGCTGACAGGACGTTGTCGTGCGACCGTTCGCTCTTACTCGATGCAAAGAGGTTCCACAAGGCGCCGCCGCCGAGCGCTCCGAGCATCAAGAGCGCCGGAGCGAGAATCCCAAACTTCACGGCAAACCCAAGCCCGAACCCGTACACGACAGCCGCCACGGTCAAGGCGCAGTAGAGCATTCCGAGCAGCCACCGGTCCGCCCGGAAAGTGGCGCTCAGCCTGCCGGCCCGCTCGATTCCGAGGGCGAGAAGAACCGCAAACGCCGGCCAGACGGGCAAGATATATGGGATCAGCTTCGACTTCGAGATCGAAAAGAAAAAGAGAAGAAAGAGGAAGAAGACCCAGAGGAAGCCCTCGATGGGCTTTTCTCGCCAGGAACCGAGGCGGAACCCGGGCCAGCTCTCCCGCAGCCGGCCGAAGAAGGCCGTCCAGGGCAAGAATCCGGCAAGCAGAACAAACACGAAATAGAAGGGGGTGCCGTCTCGCCGGTGTTCCGGCTTCAAAAACCGGTTGAAGTGCTCGTTCACGAAGTAAAAGTTCAAGAAACTCGGCTCGCGCTGAGCAAGGAGCACATGCCACGGAACAACCAGCACGAGGAAGGTAATGAGCGGGCCGGGAGAGAAAAGCCTGGGGATGAGCCGATAGTGACCCGTCACGGCAATCCAGATCACGATTGCGGCACCGGGAAGCACGATCCCGATCAAGCCTTTGGCCATGACCGCCGCGGCGCAAGCAACGTGGAGGCCGTACAGCATCACCTGGGCTCTCTTGCGGTTCCCGGCAGTCTCGGCCTCGGCAAACGAGATGAAGGCGAAACCGGCCACGCTCAGGGCGAGGGAAACCAGTGGATCGATGATGGTGATCCGCGCCAGCACAAACCCGAGAATGGAAGTTGAGACGATGAGGCCGGAAAGGAGGCCGATTCGCGGACCATAACGCTTCCGGGCAAAGAAGTATGCGGCCAGCGCCATCCCGATCACCGAGAGCTTGGAGGGGAGGCGAGCCGCGAATTCGTTTTCGCCAAAGACCTTGAACGATCCCGCAACCAGCCAGTAGAAGAGCGGCGGCTTCTCGAAGTAGAGGACACCATTCAGTCTGGGTGTAATGAAGTCCCCCGTCAGGAGCATTTCTCGCGGGATCTCGCTGTAACGCCCCTCGTCTGGCTCAAAGAGCGGGACGTGCCCCGGCTCCAGGAGAACCAGGACGAGTGAGACAAAGAAAAGGACCGCCCAGAGCCGGGGCGCGGCCGTAAAAAAGCTCCCGCTGGAACGTGTATCGAGGCTCGAAGTCATTGTTTGAAACTCACCGGTCCGTCAAAAGCCCAGAGGCGTTCAGGGTAGTAAACACCAGCATCCTGCCGGGGCGTATCCATGCGAAAACGGCAGGCTCCTCTCCAGTAGTCGTATGGGGTTCCGCGACGGGCATGTACGGCAACATCTATCAGATAAGTCCCAGCCCCCAAATTGAAAGAGGGCATCGTAATCCGGACCCTGACGGGCCCCTCCAGCCGGTCTGGAAGAAGGCCCTCGATCTCCGTGTTGGTTCCATGCACGCAGAAATCCTCGGGGGTGAAGAGACCAATTCCAAAGACAAAGTCGTCGAGGGGACGCCGCGGCGTCACTTCCATTTCTATGGTCACTTTCTCTCCCGAATGAAACCCGTACCGCTCCCGGCCGCTCTCGTCGAGAAGCCGGCAAGCCGTAATCTCGGCGGAACGGTCTCCCCAGCGCCTCGGTTTCTCCTCCTCGACTGCCAATGATTGTGGAACCGTTTCTGACGGCGCATGGGATTCGCTCGGAGCCTCCGGCAGGGCGGCCCGCAGCTCTTCTTGATTGACGGCGTGATGAAGAGCCAGCCGGTCACCTTCCTCCGCCAGCACGTCGAGACGGTACGCGGCCAAGATCTCACGCGCGTTCCCGATGCCCTTCACCGTCCCCTTCTCGAGGTAAAGCGCCCGGTTGCAGAGTTCCTCCACAAGCGCCAGTGAATGGGTCACGAAGAAGATGGTCTTTCCTCTGGCCGAGAACTCGCGAATCGTATCGAGGCACCGGTGCGCAAAAGCCTCGTCACCAACCGCCAGTACCTCGTCGACCACGAGAATCGACGGGTCCGTGTGAATGGCCACGGCGAACCCGAGTCTCACGTACATTCCAGAGGAATAGGTCTTGACGGGCTGGTCCATGAAGCCTGAGAGACCCGAGAACTCGATGATGGAAGGGAGCTTCTTCTCGATCTCACGCCTGGAAAGCCCCAGCATGATGCCGTTGATGATGACGTTCTCTCTCCCCGAGATTTCCGGGTGAAACCCGGCTCCCAGTTCTATGAGGGCAGAGACCTTCCCATCCACGCCAAGCCTTCCAGACGTGGGCTTGAGGATGCCCGCGACGAGCTTCAGAAGCGTGGACTTCCCCGAACCGTTGGCTCCCACGACACCGAAGGTCTCACCGTGCTCGACCCGGAACGAAACGCCGTTGAGGGCCGCGACGAATTCAGAAGGTGCCAGGGCTTTCTTGAAACCGGCCCCCAGAAAGGCAGACTTGAGCGTTCCGAACGCCCGTGTCTTTCCCCAGCGCCGGTAATGTTTCGTGAGGGCCTGTGCCTCGACTGCGGCGGTACGCGTCATACAGCCTCCGCGAAACTATCCCGGATCCGGTTGAAAAACAGGTAACCGACGCCAAACGAACCCAGGGCCATTGCCGAGAGTTGAGCCCACCTGAACGGGGGAACCCAGCGGCCGAAAAAAAGCGCATCTTGCCAGGCCGAAAAGAGCGGCGTCAGCGGATTCAACCCGAGGACCACCGCCACGGAGTGACCCTTGAGGTCCGAAATCGTGTAGAGGATGGGAGTTGCAAAGAAAAGGAGGGAAAGAACCGTCTGCAGAAGGTCACGCACGTCCCGAAAATGCGCCGTGAGAGCGGCAAGGAAGAGCCCGATGCCAAGCAAGAACACACCCTCGAGAAAGAAGAGCGGGACTGCCTGAATGATCGTCCATCTGAGCGGGTGATCGGTACCGAAGAGCCCAAACGCCGCCGCCAGAAGCCCGCCTAGCAAGACGGGGAGGGCGAGAAGAAAGTGAGCCGTCTGCGAAAGCACGGCAACAAAAGGCAGCACCTCCGCCGGAAACAGGACTTTTCTCAGGAGCGCGCCGTGCGTCAAGAGCGACGAGGCGGCATCCGTCAGAGAGGCTGAAAGCCAGTTCCACGGCATCAAGCCGCAAAAGAGAAAGAGAGCGTAGGGCTTCGTGCTTTCCGCGCGGTTCGGCAAGAGAACCTGAAAGACGACCGAATAGACGACGAGCATCAGGAGCGGGTTGAGAAGCGACCAGAAGTACCCGAGCAGACTCCCGCGGTAACGCGCTTTCAACTCCCGCGCCGTGAGTATCCCGATGAGAGCGCGGTGACGGTAGAGATCGGCCAGATTCGAGAACATCAGAGTGTCGAGGCCTAGGCCTCCGCCTTCCTCGCCAGGCGGCTCTTCTTGTAACCATAAGAAAAGTAGATGACGAGCCCAACGGCCAGCCAGACGAGGAAACGCTCCCACGTGTGGCGGGGAAGACCCGCCATCAAGAAGATGCACATTCCGATTCCCAGAAGCGGGACGGCTGGCACGAAGGGAACCTTGAACCCGCGCGGACGGTCTGGCTCCCGGTACCTCGAAATCAAGATTCCGATGGAGACGAGCACAAACGCGAACAGCGTCCCGATGTTTGTCAGTTCGATGATCATGTCGATGTTGGCGACGGCCGAAATCAACCCGACAAAAACGCCCGTGAGAATCGTGGTGCGGTGAGGTGTGCGGTAACGCGGGTGAATCCCGGAGAACCAGGGCCCGAGGAGTCCATCACGCGACATGACCATCAGGATGCGCGGCTGCCCGAGCTGAAACACGAGGAGGACGGAGGTCATGGCGATCACGGCACCAAACGAGAGAAGTCCCGCTGCCCAGTTCTGGTTCACGAACTGCAAGGCGGCAGCGAGAGGATCCGCCACCCCGATGAGCTTGCCAAACGGAATCATGCCCGTCAGAACGAGACCGGCCGCCATGTAAAGGACGGTGCAGATGAGGAGGGACCAGATGATTCCGCGCGGCATATCGCGGCTCGCGTCCTCGCACTCCTCGGCCGCGGTCGAAATGGCGTCGAACCCGATGTAGGCAAAAAAGATCAGAGAGGCCCCTGTCCAGACGCCGCGGAGCCCGCCGGGAAAGAACGGGTTCCAGTGCTCCGGCTTGACGAAGAAAGCACCCACCGCGATGAAAAAGAGAAGCGTCAAGATCTTGAGGACGACGATCAGATCATTGAAACGCGCCGACTCCTTGACGCCGATCACGAGAATCCACGTTACAAAGGCGGTAATCAAGAGAGCCAGGATGTTAAAAACGATGGGAACGCCGAGGATCACGGGGTGGTCGATGAAGGCCTGGTAAGCGACGTGCGCCTCTGGACTCAGGGAGGCACCTCCATCCGCAACGGCCTTTCCGGCCAGCATGGCCGAGCGGTAGTCCGTCGCCATCCAGGCGGGTATGTGGAGTCCGAATCCGAGGAGGAGTTGCCGGAAATAGGCACCCCAGGAGATAGCAACCGCGATGTTCCCGACGGCGTACTCGAGGATGAGATCCCAGCCGATGATCCAGGCCAGAAGTTCGCCCATCGTCGCGTATGTGTAGGTGTAGGCGGACCCGGCGATGGGAACCATGCTGGCGAATTCCGCGTAACAGAGCGCGCAGAAACCGCAGGCGATCCCCGTGATGAGGATGGAGACCACGACCCCGGGTCCCGCTGGCGCGCCGCTGGCTCCCGATGTGGCGCTCCCGAGGGTTGCAAAGATCCCGGCGCCAATGATGGCACCGATACCGAGCGCGATCAGGTCAAAAAGCCGTAGCGTTTTCTTGAGGCGGTGAGCCTCATCGCTCCCCTCGGCGAGGATCGTATCGACGGACTTTCTTCGAAATAGCGGCATTCGCGGAGCTTACAACGGGCCCTTCAGGCGAACGGAAATCTCATCGAGGGAACTGATGGCCCCAGCGAAATCAGGGGAAAGGCCATCTCTATCAAGAAGCAAGGCGTGTATACCCGCGGCCCGCGCGCCCTCGAAGTCCTCCTCGTAGGAATCCCCGACGTGGAGAGCAGCCTGTGGGGGAACTCCGGCACGCCCGAGCGCCTCGCGGAAGATGCCGGGGTCAGGTTTGGAAGACCCGATCAGCGCGGAGACGATGATCGAATCGAAGTACCCGTCAAGCCCAAGTTTCTGAAGAAGGGCGGGGAGCGTGGAATCCCAGTTGCTCACCACATGCAGTCTGTACCCGGAAGCCAGGAGGCCTTCGAGAACCTCGGGAACCTCTGGAAAAACGGACCAGTGTTGGGGGTGTTTGAAGTGCTCCACGAGAGACGTGAAAAGGGAGCCTGGGAGAGGGCCGCCGCCGAGCCGCGAAAAGATGCGGGAGACGAAGCGCCGCCAGAAAGCGGTTTCACCCCCGTTTCCGTTGAAGCTCTCGATGCCCTGTGCGCGAAGCCGCCGGATCTCGAGCCACGTCTCCCGGATGGCCTGGCGGACCTCGTGGTCCGGGCGGTCGATTCCGTATTCGGCAAAAGCCCTGCCGTAGACGTGCTCCACGGGCGGATCACACGCGAGAAGAGTGTTCCCGGCGTCGAAAAAGACCGCGCTGATGCTCATCTCACTCTGGTTCGGTGTCACGGCATGACTTGGCCGCCATCGAGAACGATGGCTTGACCGGTCATATTTCGCGCTTCTGGGGAAGCGATATAGACCACGAGGCCCGCAACCTCCTCGGGGAGCAAGACGTTCCCCAGAGGGGCCATCGCACCGGCGTTCTCCGCGGCCCTCTCGTCCGGGACACCCATGAGTCTCGCCACACCCCGCATCCCCGAGCGTCCCATGTCCGTGTCCACCCAGCCGGGGCAGATCGCGTTCACGGTTATCTTCTTCGGAGCGAGTTCAAGGGCGTGGCTTCGTGTCAGGCCGATGACGCCGTGCTTGGCGGCACAGTAAGCGCCGTTTGCCGCCACGCCGAAACGGCCAGAGACGGAGGAGATATTGATGACGCGGGCCCCCTCGGTCAGAAACGGGAGAGCGGCTCTCATGACGCGCCAGGTGCCCGTCAGGTTGACGTCGAGGATCTGAGCCCACTTTCGATCCGAGCGTTCATCTCCGTTGAGCGGGGTGGGCCCGCCAATGCCGGCGTTATTAACGACGATGTCCAGCCGGCGGTCCGGGCGAGCCGAGCGTTCCACGGCCGTGGCGACCGATGCGGGGTCGGTCACATCGAGAAGGACAGCGATCGCGCTCCCTCCGAGGGCACCGATCTCCTCAAGGAGCGATGCTCCATCAGATTCAGAGCGAACGCCGCACGACACCCGGGCCCCCTCTCTTGCGAGACGTAGCGCGATCGCGCGCCCGATTCCGCGGCTCGCTCCGGTTACGAGAGCGTTCTTCCCCGCCAATTTCAAGAGTGGATCCGGCATTTCTTCCTCCAGTCATTCCGGATTCTAGGGATGAGACGGGATAGAGGGAAACCCTCCCCAAGAATCCAGTGAAATCGGCACGGAACGCCCCGGGGGAAATCAGGTGTATATTGAAAAGTCAGTTACTTAGTGGTAAAATTACGCTGTATAGTCTTGTGGCTCCACAAGACCTTTGGGTTATCTCGAGTCATCGCGGATACGCATGTCCGGGACTGGCCCAGCTAGATGCTCATGGAGGTTCGCATGTTTCTAGCTTTGCGGCGGGTACAGGTTGCCGCCAGCGATTTCGCCCGTTCTCGCCGATTCTACGGCGAGATTCTGGGCCTCGTGGAAGCCGGCGGTTTCGAGAAAGACTGGGTCGAATTCGGGCTGGGACCGGTCATCATCCGGGTCGTGCCGCTCAGGCCTGGAGAAGTCAGTTCGAAAAACCAGGTCTCCCTGATCCTCTCCACGACATCTATTGACAAAACCCTCTCGCACCTCAAGGAGAAGGGCGTCACGGTTTCTCGCGCCCCTCACGAGGAGTTTACTGGACGCTTTGCCGAGATCCTGGATCCAGATGGCTACCGGATCATCGTTTATCAGCCCTCGGAGTTGCATCCTGACGAGGAGTGGGTTCCCCTCTCTCGCGTGGACGACATCGTGAGAGAGAAGGCCGACGTTCCTCAGCCCGTACGCAAGAAGACCCCCGTCGAGAAGCAGCGGGAGGCCATCAAGAAGGCGCGTGAAAAGGAGAAGCTGAAAGCCCAGAAAGCCCGGGAAGCCGAGCAGAAGCGGCGGGAACGGGAGAGGCTGCGGATTCAGAAAGCCAGGGATGCGGAGAAACGGGCCCGGGAACGCGAGCGGATGAGGCTCGTCAAGGAAAAGGAAACCGAGAAGAAGGCCCGGGAACGGGAGCGCGAGCGCGCTCTGAAGGAAAAGGAAGCCAAGAAAAAGCGCCGGGAGAAGGAACGCCTGGCCGCGCTCAGGGCCAAGGAGCGGGCCAAGAAGGCCGTGGCCCGGGAACGGAACGGGCGCGAAAAGCAGAGGGAGAAGGTTCGAGAGAAGGTGCGTGAGAAGGTCCACGAAAGGCCCGCCGCCAAGGAGAAGCCGAAATCTGGCAGGGGTCCGGGCCGTCCCCGCAAGGATCGCTCCCTCCTGGGCGCGCCGCCTGCTCAGGGGTCTGAAGGTTGAAGGATGGACTCCCCAGCGGGCCTGATCCTGCTAATGTCTCCTCATGACCAGCAGTCTCATTGATTATTGCCAGTCCGAGATCGAAGCTCTCAAGTCCTCCCGGACGTATAAACTCGAGCGGGTTCTTGAGGGTCCGACCGGAGCACGTGTTCGAGTCGATGGCCGTGACATTCTGATGCTCACGTCGAATAACTACCTCGGGTTTGCGAACCACCCGAGGATTCTCGACGCGGCCAGGGAGGCCATTGGCCGCTGGGGGAATGGCCTCGGCTCCGTTCGTTTTATTTGCGGGACGCAGAATCTCCACAAGGAACTCGAAGAGACCATCTCCAGGTTTTTCCAGACCGAGGACACCATTCTTTACATGTCTTGCTGGAACGCGAACGAGGGCCTCTTTCAGCCCCTTCTGAGCGAGGAGGACGCGCTCATCACCGACGGGCTCAATCACGCCTCGATCATTGACGGCGTTCGCCTCTGCAAGGCGCGGCGCTTCATCACGCCTCACTGCGATTTGCCCGCCCTGGAAAAGGCTCTCTCGGAAGCCCAGTCTTGCCGCCGCAGGCTCATGATCACCGACGGTGTCTTCTCGATGGAGGGCGAGGTGGCTCCCCTGCCCGAGTTCGTTCTCTTGTGTGAAAAGTACGATACGGTCCTGGTCGTCGACGATTCACACGCCACGGGCGTTCTTGGCTCTACCGGACGCGGCTCCGCGGAAGAAACCGGAGTTTTCGGCAAAATTCCCATCTTCACGAGCACCCTCGGAAAAGCGATGGGTTCGGCCGCCGGCGGCTTCACCACCGGCCCCCGCCCCGTCATCGACCTCTTGCGGCAGCGCTCGCGCACGAGCCTCTTTTCGAACGCGCTCCCGCCAGCCGTGACCGCCGGCTCGCTCGAGGCCTTCCGGATGCTGATGGAAGACCCGTCTCCCGTCAGAAGACTCCGCGAGAACACGCTCCTCTTCCGCAAGCTGATGACAGAAGCGGGTTTCAAGATCCTTCCGGGAGTCCACCCGGTCGTGCCCGTCATCGTTGGCGACACGGCAAAGGCTCTCGCCATGTCAGCTGCCCTTTTTGATCTGGGTGTCTACGTCTCGGGCTTCGGATTCCCGGTCGTCCCCCAGGGCCACGCCCGTCTGCGCTGCCAGATTTCGGCCGTCCACACCGAAGAGGACCTGCGCCAGGCTGTTGATGGATTCATCACCGTCGGCCGGCGGTTCGAGGTCATCTGATCAGGTTTTTCCCTTCACCCTTCCCGCCCTCGCGGGAGGGGTGAAACCACGATGGACAAGACCGTCCTCACCGCGCTTTTGATCTTCGCCGCGACCTATCTGGTCCTGGCCATCGGAACCCTGCCCGGCTTTCGCATCGACAGAACCGGCGCCGCGATCATCGGCGCCATCTTGATGGTCGAAATGAGGATCGTCTCCCTCGAGACAGCTTACAAGGCCATCGATTACCGCACCATCATCCTGCTTTTCGGAATGATGGTGTTGATCGCACATCTCAGACTCGCCCGCTTCTTCCGGACGCTCGTGCGATGGATCATCGTCCACGTTCACCACCCAGCGGCCCTCCTCGCCGCCATCGTTTACACGAGCGGTGTGCTCTCGGCCCTCTTCGTCAACGACACGATCTGTCTCATCTTCACTCCCGTCATCATCGACATGGCCGAGGCGAGAAAGCACCACCCGCTCCCCTTCCTTTTGGCCCTGGCAACCGCTTCCAACATAGGCAGCACGGCAACAATCACGGGAAACCCGCAAAACATGCTCATAGGCGGGCTCTCCCAGATCGGGTACCGCGCTTTTCTGGCCGAACTCGGCCCCATCGCTCTTGCCGGCCTCACGTTCGACTTCCTCATCATCTGGTTTCTTTTCAGGAAAGAACTGAAACCGGGTCCATTCGAGTACGTGAACCAGGCAGGCCCGCGCGCCATCCACCGGCTCTTGATGATCAAGGGGCTGACCGTTTCCCTGGCCGTCCTCGCCGGGTTCCTCGCCGGACTTGAACCAGCCCTCGTCTCCGCGGCTGGAGCCGCGGCCCTGCTCATCACCCGCCACGTCAACCCTCACAAGGTCTGGAGCCAGATCGACTGGGACCTCCTCATGCTCTTCATAGGGCTTTTCATCGTCGTGGCTGGGATTGAACAGGCCGGGCTGCACACACGCTTCTTCGAGCTTCTAAAACCCATCGGCATCACAACGGTCACCGGCCTCAGCATCGTCGCCGCCGTTCTTTCGAACATCATTAGCAACGTGCCCGCGGTCATGCTCTTTGCCCGCGTCTTGCCTCAACTTCCAGACCCGCACACGAGCTGGCTCGCCCTCGCCATGTCGAGCACGCTCGCTGGCAACTTGACCCTTCTCGGATCGATCGCCAACCTGATCGTCCTTGAAGGCGCCAAGCGCCGCGGCATCCGGATCTCCTTCCTCGATTACTTCAAGGCCGGCTTCCCCGTCACCGTCACCACCCTCATCTTTGGAATCTGGTGGCTGGCGTAAAACTCACGGCTCGAGCGACACGTGAAAGTGAACCTCGAGACTCGGGTACTGGTACGTCGCGGGTAACGGGTCAAACGGAGAAGCGGCCTTCACACACGAAAGGGCCGCGTCGTCCCACTTTTTCGACCCAGAACTCATCGAGACCGTCGTGAGCGTGACCTTCCCGTCCTTCGTTATCACCGCCTGGACCACCGTCTTGGCTTTCACCTTTGGGAAGTCTTTTGACGGAGGCGTCTTCCACGCCGCAGCAACCTTGTTGAAGACCTTCTTCTGGTATTCGGCGTCCTTGAGAGTCGACTGAAAGTAGGCGTTCAAGGATGGCTGCGCCGCCACGAGCGGAAACGCGGCCACAAGGAGCACGAGAAAGAGCCGCTCAACCCTTGTTCGCGCTTTTGTTTGCATCGCTACCCGGCTTGACCGGAACCGGCTCCCTGTCCGCCGCCTTTCCCTTCTGGCAACTGTCTTTCTTCTCCGAAGCGCAGCAGCCCGGTGCCTTCTCCGCCTTCTTCCCGGCTTCCTTCTTGCAGCACGCGGGCTTCTCGCCACTCGCGGTCTTCATCCCCTCACACGCAAGGGCAGCAGGGAAGAGTGAGAAAGCAGCGGCAACGGCAATAGCGATAATTGTTTTCTTCAAATTCGGCTCCTTTTGGGTTTTGAAAAACCTTTTATATTACGCGATGCGGGAGGGAGCGGATACCGAAACGCCCGTCTTTTCGGGCCCCTTTCACCATCAGCGAGATGCCCTCCCCTTCTCCCATGCAATCGCCGTCGAGACAATCTCGTCAAGACTCGAGCGAATGGGCTTCCAGCCAATCGCCTCACCCAGTGCCGTGGCATCCGCGACGAGCGCGGCCGGATCACCCGGGCGCCGGGGAAGGAACTCGATCGTGGGCTTTTTGCCGAGATGCCGGGCAACGGTTGAGATGACCTCGAGAACCGAGAACCCGCTCCCGGTGCCCGCGTTGAAGACAGCCAGCTGCGGGAGTTGCTCCGACTCGATGACGGCAACGTGCGCCGACGCCAGATCGAGTACGTGAATGTAGTCTCTGACGCAGGTGCCATCGGGAGTCGGGTAGTCGTTCCCATAAACGCTGGCCGCGTGGCCCTCCATGAAAGCCCTTATCACACGCGGGATGAGGTGTTCCTCGGGTTCATGCTCTTCTCCCACACCCCAGTCTGGATGAGCCCCCGCGGCGTTGAAGTACCGGAGGGCACACGCGCGAAACCCAAGGACACGCGCCGCGCCAAAAAGAGCCCCCTCGAAGGCCAGCTTGGATGATCCGTACGGCGCGGTGGGTGAAAGAGGAGACGATTCCGGGATGGGAACCCGTTCAGCGTTTCCGTAAACGGCGGCCGTGGACGAAAACAAGAAGACTTTGACCGGGTAGCGCGAAAGAGCCAGAAACAAGTTAAAGCTGGCGCCGAGATTGTTTTGCCAGTACATGTCCGGCAACCTCACCGACTCCCCGACGCTGATGTACCCGCTCATGTGAATGACGGCCTCGGGCCGGAAGCGCTCGAAAACGCCGAGGACAGATGGCGCATCCTCGAGCCGGACGGCTTCGACAGGAAAGGAGCCGCAACGCTCCCTTCGGCTTCGGCGGAAGTCATCCAGAATGAGCGGCTCGTGACCCCTGTCAGCCAGGGTGCGGACAATGTGGGCGCCAATGTACCCGGCGCCACCCGTAACGAGAACTCTCAAGGTCGCCCTCCCTCAAAGGCAATTATCAGCGCTTCAGCCCTTCAGAAGTCCAGACACCTCACCCATCTCCGGAAAGCGGCCTGTCGATCGCTTGGAAAACACCAGCTGGCCATCCACGACGACGTCGAACACGCCACTCGAACCCTTGATAAGAGTGGCCTCGACGCCCAAATTCCGCTTCAACTCGGCCGCCAGACTGGCAGCCCTGGGTTCGTAATTTCAAACAACGCAGTACGTGATTTCTACCTTCATGGTCACCTCGGCCCGGGATTCTCCAGGAAACCGGGCAGAAGTGAAACCGGGGAACAGGGACAGACAAAATTGGAACAGGGCTTGACCGCTTGCTTCCTTCCGTCGTGAGATTCCATCGTCATGAAACGTCTCTCAGTTCTTTCCGCAGCCGGGCTTCTCTCTTTCGTCAGTCACGCCCTGTGGGCCGTGGACGCCCGTTCGCTTCTCGAGGATTCAGAAGCACGCCACCGGACGCACTCGCAGCAGTACGCCGGTGACCTTGGCGTCGTCACGAAGGACGGCAAAATAAGAAGAAAGGCCTGGAAGAGCTACCGGGAAGGTTACGCGGGTGATTCGAAACTCCTGATTCGGTTCCTCGATCCGCCGGAAGTCCGGGGCGTTTCCTTCCTCTCCATTGGCCGCCCCTCGAAAAACCCGGACCAGTGGCTCTACCTACCCTCCATGAAACGCGAGCGGCGCATCGCTTCTCAAGACCGCGACGCCTCCTTCGTGGGCACCGACTTTAACTACGAGGACATGGAAGAGTTCGACCACAAGAAGTACAGCGTCAAACTCCTCTCGGAGGAAACCCTCGACGGTCAGACTGTTTACAAGATCGAGGCCCGTCCTCTGGAAACGGCGGGCAAGTCGCTCTATGAAAAGAAGATCCTGTTTCTGAGGAAGGACATCCTCTACCTCGTCCGCTCCGATTCGATCCAAAAGGGCGAGGCGGAGCCCGGGAAGCGCCTCATCCTCTCGTCCATCGAAAACGTCGATGGTCACTGGATTGCCAGAAAACTCGAAATGAGCAATCTTCGGAAGGGAAGCCGAACGACCATTTTTCTCAAGGAACTGAACTTTGACCGCCCGCAGCCGGCGAACCGGTTCACTCTGCAGAACTTGAATCGCGAGGGCGCCGAGGATTGACTTCGTTGCGGGGGCTCTTCCGGCCGGCGCTTCTGGGAACTCTCCTTTCGCTCCCACTCGCAAACCCGGGATCTGCCCAGCGTGTCTCCGGATCTCTCGATGCGAAGGGGTACGGCTACTTTTCGCGCTCCACCCCGTCCGATCCGCTCACCTCAGGCTGGGCCACCGCTTTCCTCAAGGCGGACGGGAAGCTCTCACGCCTGACCTTTGCCGTCTCCATCCGCCTCGAACTGATCAGCTCTGATGAAAACGGCCCACTCGTTTTTGACCCGGCTGACCGCGAGATTCGCCGCACCGCGATCTCGATTCGAGAGTTCTGGCTTCGGATTCCCCTTCTTCCCTCGACTGATCTCGAGCTTGGCCGCTTCGAACTCGGCTGGGGAAAGACGGATGGCTACTCTCCCGCTGATTCCTTCTTGCCACGAGACCTTTCCGACCCGTTCGCTGACGAAAGGCTCCCGCTCTGGGGCGCGCGCGTTCGCTCTCAGTTCGGTTCCTTCCGCGTGGACGCCGTGGGCATCCCCATCACCACACCTTTCAGGCTCCCACCGCTCTCCGGCCGCAACGCCCCGATTGAGTCCCCGCTGCCCGGTGTCCGGGTCTTTTTAGTAGATGGAGAAAACCCGGTTCCCAGGACTGGGTTTTTGGCCGTGCGCCTCCTGGCGACTCAGGGCAACTGGGACGTGGGCCTGTGGGGCCGTTCTGGCGTCCGCCCTGCCCCGCTGCTCACCCCTCGCATGGATAGAGCCCGGCCCTCCCCGGAAGGCATCGCCATCCCTGCCGATCGCTCTTACACACACGAGGAGGCACTTGGGCTCGAGGCCTCCCGTGTCACTGGAGCCTTCATCCTGAGAGGAGAACTCGCCTGGCTGACGTCGGGGGACCCCCAGCTCGGCAATGCCATCATCTGGACCGCTGGTCTCGAGAGAGCTTTCGGAGACGGCAACCTCCTCGTGACTTTCGCCGCGAACGCCATGGGGACGGAAAGAAACCCGGCCCTCCTTTTCGATCGCGCCCTCCTGCCAGCACTCATCTCGATCTGGAGCCGCCAGGAAGATTGGGGAAGCTGGCGCACCGTCTGGATGCAGGGGACACGTTACTGGGACGGTCTCGTGAAGGTCGAGTCGACCTTCAGCGCGGATGACCACCTGAGCTTCACCCCTGGCGTTGACTGGGTTTACGGATCACGACGGGGCCCCTTCGGCTACAGGCCCGACACCGCGCGCGCCCGTTTCTTCACGCGGTACAGCTGGTGATTTGAACGCTCAAACCCTTGCTCCCCGGCCGCGTTCAGGGCGGATGCGCTCGAGTGTTTCCGCCATGCCTCCTCCCGAAAGCGAGTTGACGTTGTGAGTTTTCGCTCACATCTTGAAGACATGATGGTGAAGTCCGACTCGCATTCAAAAGCCGCCGGTCACGTCTGTCCGTGGTGGATCGGCCCGCTCCTCTGCTGCCCCGTCCGCAAACTCTGGGAAAACCCCGATATCCTGCTGGGCCCGCACGTGAAGGCGGGCATGAAGATCCTCGAGCCTGGCTGCGGAATGGGGTACTTCACCCTTCCCCTCGCGCGAATGGCGGGTGAGGAGGGACGGGTGATCTGCCGCGACATCCAGCCAGGCATGGTTTCGGGACTGTTACGCCGCGCCCGGCGAGCAGGACTCTCCGGCAGGATCGACGCCGCGACGTGCACACCGGAAAACCTCGATATCGATCCGTGGACAGGACAAATCGATCTCGCGGTCACAATTCACATGATTCACGAGGTGGAAGAACCGGAAACACTGCTGAGACAGCTCCACGGGGCCCTCCGGGATGGCGGGCAGCTCCTGATCCTGGAACCGAAGGGCCATGTCTCTCCAGAGAGCTTCGACACCACGCTCCGAGCCGCGGCCCGTGCGGGTTTGGTCCTGCAGAACCGGCCGGGCCCAAAAGGCAACCTCGCGGCCCTGCTCATCAAGGACTCTTCGCACCCACTCCGCTCTTGACGATCCTGCTGCCGGGGGTGCACCTTCCGCGACCACGAGCTTTTGGCCGCTCTTCACTTTCCCGCTCCCCCGCGGTGGACCAGAAGACGGCCCTAGCGGCCGCTGCGAACTTCACGGAGGCGGAGGGCGGAGGCCCCGGTTACAGGCCCCGCACCGCGCGCGCCCGCGTCCTGACGCGGTACAGTTGGCGATTCGAATGACAGAGCCTTTACTCCCCGCCCTCCCCAAGGAACTGACCGCTCTCTTCCCGAAGAGCCGGTTGCGAGATGCCCTCCGTTTTCTCGAAAAGGGCCACATCGAGGGGATGGCGTTTCACGAACATTCGCTTGCCGGGTATGCCGTCACTCCAAACAAGCGGCGTCTATTTTGCGCGGTTCGATCCTCCTCGGCCACAGGCCCCTACTTCGGGAATTGTGCCTGCACTCTCAACCCGAAGCCCCCAGACTTTTGCTACCACCAGGCTGCGCTCGTCTTGACCGCGGTCGAGGGCTGCAATCCCCCCGCGCTGCCAGGCGTCCGCTTCACCGCCAGCATCTGGTACCGCCTTGCCGAGGAACTTTTCCTGGTTCACAAGGACCGGTTCGCCACGGCGGCCACGGCGAGAGGCACCGATGTCCGCGATTCAGAGGGCGTTCTCCTGGTTTCCGCACGGGGCTTCAAGGAACTTGCCCTGACGTCCATCGAGCGCCAGCTCATGCACCTGCAACCCGCTAACGCGAACCTGAAGAACTACGACCTCTCACAACGCTCGCTCTTCTACCAGAGCCCCATTTACGCGGCAGCCATGCGGGCCTTCTCGGAATTTGGGTTTGGCAAGGAAACCCCCCACCTCCGGATCGAAGACGCGAGGCTCTATCTCTGTGCAAAACAGATCTCGATCCTCGTTCCCGCCTCCCTCCTGGCACCCTTCCTCCAGACGCACGCTCCTCTCTTTGAAGCTGCCGGAATAAGGACAGAGGAGACCTCCGCCACTCCCTCTCTCGAGTTTCGCCTCGATGAGGAACACAACTTGCACCTCGTCCCGGTGTGCCTGATTCATGACCGCATCGTGAGAACCTCTTCGGCGGATGTCATCCGGACCGGCCGGATCGTGTTTCTGCCAAAGGAGAAACTCATCCTGCGGCTCTCGTCAGCAAAGCGTCCTTTCGCGGACCCGGAGACATCCGCCCAGGCCGAACTGAACTTCGACAATTCCTACAGACCTTCCTCATTCGGTGTGGCGCTCGACCGGGAAACCCTTGTTCCGGCGGATGCGTTAACGGGTTTCCTCAGCCGTCACCGGGACGAGATCGCATCGTGGCCAGAAGCCCTCGTTCCTCTGGAACTGCGCTCCGGAGGCCTAACTGAACCGGAGGGAGCGGAAATCGAAGCCGTCACGAGCCAGGGTGAGCGGCTCACCCTGAACCTTCATTACCGGTTCAACGGCCAGAACATCCCCTTCCACGTGATACTTCGCTCACGCAAAAAGCGCCAGCCCATCGTGTTCGCGAGGGGAGTCATGATTGATCCCAGGCATCCCCGGTTCGCCTGGATGGACCGCCTGGAGGACGACTCTGTTCTTGAAGAGGGTGACTCGCTTCTTCTGGTGTTATCGCCTCTTTCCGTCTGCCGGCTCCGGTCCTACCTTCCGGCGAGCCAGACGTTGACAGGCGCGGTCACGGCGGCGCGAGAGGCTCTCGAGAGGCTCTCCAGTCTCTCGCCAGATGAACCGCCGCCGGACCCCACTGAGTTCGGCATTACCCTTTACGACTTCCAGAAAACGGGCCTGGAGTGGCTCTGGTTCCTCTTTCGCAACGGGTTCGGAGGGCTCCTTTGCGACGACATGGGCCTAGGTAAGACTTACCAGGCAATAGCCCTCATCGGCGCCGCCGCCCGTGAACAGGGCCAGCCGCCCCGGACGCTCATCGTCTGCCCGGCATCCGTCTTGCCTCACTGGGACGAGACCCTGCGGCGCGTGCTGCCGGGCTGTCCCATCCGGATCTACACCGGCTCCTCGCGATCAGTCAGTGAGACTGACCGGATTCTCATCACGACCTACGGGGTCCTGCGCAACGACTCGGAGCGAATAGGGGACGAACCAATCGATCTCTTCATCCTCGACGAGATCCAGAACATCAAGAACCGGGGCTCTGCGACGCACCACGCGTTAACACGGCTCCGGCCGCGCGTCGCCATAGGGCTGACGGGAACACCGATCGAGAACAGCGTCGACGAGTTGCGAAATCTGATCGACTTCGTCCTGCCCGGCTACCTTCCGGGCGAGGCCGAGTTCAGAAAGCACCTCGCAAGGCCGATCGAGAATGGGGACCCCATCGCCCGTGACCGCATGCGCCGCCTCGTCCGCCCCTTCATCTTGCGGCGCACAAAGGAGCAAGTGCTCACCTCTCTGCCCGAGAAGATCGAGGACCGGCGCACCTGTGAGATGACCCCGGGGCAACGTCTGTTGTACGAAGAGATGCTCGAGGGGCGCGGCATGAGCCTGCGAGAATCGCTCGAGGAAGACCGGACCATTCCGTACATCCACATCTTCGCCCTGCTCACCCGGTTAAAACAGATTTGCAACCATCCGGATCTCGCCTGCCCGGAAGGGACTGCTCCCACCGGAGCCGGTTCTGGCAAGTGGGACCTCTTCAACGAACTGCTCGAGGAAGCTCTTGCAAGCGGGCTCAAGGTCGTGGTGTTCAGCCAGTACGTGAGAATGCTCGAGTACGTCGGGAAACAGCTCTGCGCAACGGGCCAGGGATTCACGATGATGACGGGCCGGACCGTCGACCGGGCAGCCCCCGTGCGCCAATTTCGCGAAAACCCCGATTGCCGGGTTTTTCTGGCGAGCCTGAAAGCGGCCGGGGTTGGCATCGACTTGACGCCGGCATCCGTCGTCATCCATTACGACCGGTGGTGGAACAAAGCCAGGGAAGACCAGGCCACGGACCGCGTCCACCGGCTCGGGCAGAAACGTGGCGTGCAGGTGATCACCCTCGTCACGCGAGGAACGGTCGAGGATCGCATCGAACGGCTCATCCTCGAAAAGGCCAAGCTCGCAGCGGACATCTTGCCCGAAGACGAAGCGGGCATCTTCAAGCGCTTCACGCGGGAAGAGCTTCTTTCGCTTCTCGAACCTCCTGAGCCGTGAGGACTTCAACAGAGCCAGCCGGATGATGAAGAGAGCGGGGACCAGGGTCCTCGTTACCGGATTCTCCCTGCTTTCTAAAGAAGGCGGGAGAAGGTGCCGCGGGAGCGGCGGATGAGGGCTTCATGCGGGTGCATTCGAGAGTACTCCAAGCATCATTTTCCGGGACCAGTACTAAGATGCCGGGTAATACTCTCGTCAAACCGGGATAGGGGGAATCTGCGATGCGAAAGGTCCTGTATCTGGCCCTGGTGCTCTCCACCGCTCTCACGACGGTCCCGGTCAACGCTGCCGCGGACATCGTGCGGCTCGGGAATCTGAAATTCGCTCACTACGGCGCGGTCTGGTACATGAAAGAAATCGCCCCCAAATACAACTTGCGTATCGAGGAGAAAGTCTTCACCAAGGGGCTCAACGTGATGCCGGGCATCATCGCGGGCGAGATCGATGTGGCCGCGAGCGCCCTCGATGCCGCCATCGCTGGCAAGGCAGTGGGCGCGCACATCTATGTCGTTGCCGGATTCGCCCGTGGGGGCTCGCGCATCGTTGGCCGGACCGGCCTCAAGATGACATCCGTGGCCGAACTGAAAGGGAAGAAGGTTGGCGTGACCCGAGGAGGGGCCCAGGAACTCGGCCTCCTCGCCGAACTCGCCAAGGCGGGGTTGACATGGTCCGACAAGGGCGGCCGGGACGTGGAGATCATCTACATCCCTTACACAGGCCTCAATGCGGCCCTTTCGGAAAAGAAGATTGATGCCATGTGCCAGAGTGAACCGCAATCTACTCAGGCGATCAACCAGGGCATCGGAGTGGAAATCGTCAAACCTTACGACAATCCCGCCGGCGAGCCGGTTCGGACCCTGATCATGACGCGGCAAATGTACGAAGGACGAAGAGATGTGGCCGCCCGCGTTCTGAAGTGCTTCGTCGAGGCAACAAAACTCTTCCTGGAAAAACCGGACTTTGCCGAAAAGTATGTTCGCGAAACCGTGTTCAAGGGCCAACTTTCACACGAGGACTACCGCGATGCGATGTCGAACGCCGCTTACACGTACGACATCACATCAGAACGGGTTCAGGCCGTGACAGATTGCATGAGGAAGTTCGGGGTCGCCAAGATGGAGACCCCACCGGCTGCGAGCCAGTGGGTCAAGCTCGATCTTCTCGAGGAGGCCAAAACCATGCTCGGGGTGAAGTAGAACGCGCTTGGGACATTCCCAGTAAAGACCCGGCCAATTCTCCCCGAATCTGGGTCCATCAGGCTCCCCCTGGGAGCGCGGGCATCTCGCCCGCCCCCGGTGACCCCCGGGACGAGTTGGACAAAGTAGAATCAGTTTCTTCTGGATGAACCCGGTACGCCTTGCGGCAGGCCGCGCCCCGTAACGAGGTAGGTGGCAAACGTACCAAGCCAGTGCCCCCCCTCGTAATGCCCGGCAGAGACACCGGCGAGTCCGGCGGCCTTGTGGGCCAGCGCTGCCTCCCTCAGAGCCAGGACGCGCGGGTCCGCCGGGCCGAGACCAGAGTCAATCCCTTCGAGCATGAAGGCCCGGCTCAGATTCAGTCCGTGAAGATGGACGAGTTTGCCATCCGTGGGATCCGTCACGATTCCTGGTGTCAGCCACTCACCGGCCTTCTTCTTCGGGATTCGCGGCAAGAACGCCCCGAGCCATCGCGAGAAGCTCCGAGGTGGCAGGATGCGGCGGAGCAAGTCAGCCTCGGCAATGCAGGGAGACAGGAAATCCTGGCCTGAAGGCTCGTAATGAAGCGGGCAATCCCGGTCCTTTCCGTAGAGTTCCACGCTTCGGTTTTTGATCACGCTGGCGATGTCCTGTCTCTTTGCCACTCGGGCCCAATCGAGAATCAACCCGAACGAGAAGGCGGTTTGACTGTGTTCTCCCTCGCGAATTGGATACGCGAGTTTTGGAACCCACTCCGCTATCCGCTTCGCCGCAACATCCTCGAGCGGCTTCAGGTTGGCGCTCCAGATTTGCGCCTCTGCGTCGTCCCACTCCCGAAGTTCCGCGGCCAGCTGGAGCAGCCAGGCCAGTCCGTAGGGACGCTCAAACGGAGCCCGGCCCTTTCCCGAAAGGTAACGAACCTCTTCCTCGATGTTCTCCTTTGTCAGGCTCTTCCCGAGGGCGGCGCGAGCTTCCGCCGCGTACCCAGCGCCGGGCGACAGCCGGACCAGGCGAACGAGGAGCCAGTGTCCGTGCACCGCCGAGTGCCAGTCAAAGCAGCCATAAAAGGCAGGGGTCAGTTTTCGCGGCGGAGCCACGTCCGTGTCGTCATTCAGGACGTGAGCGATCTTGTTGGGGTACTCACGGTGCACACAATCAAGAGCCAGCCGGGCAAAACGTCCGGCCAGGACAGGATCAATCTCCGTTCCCGCCGCACGCGAAAACGGAAGGGAGAGAAGGGTGAGAAGCAGAACGGCGCAGGCCCTTGGAAAAGACCCTCTTGGAAAAGACACTCTTGGCGAAGATACCCTTGACAACATGCCATCTTCTTATCACGAGACCCAATTCCCCTCCCTTCGGCTAGGATTAGGAACGTGGCTCTTTTCGAAAAACCGCAGGCCGGAGCAGTCGATAAAAGAAAAGTCGAAGAACTGAGGAAGCGCGTCAGGGAATCGCCCGGAGACGTGACGGCCGTGCTTTCCCTGGCCGACGCCCTCATGGCGGCCGGGGAAAAACGGGAGGCCGTCCTGATCTTGAATCGCGTGGGGTCGGTTTTGCAGAAACGCGATCAGGTCGTTCCCGCCATCGCTGTGTACAAGAAGGTACAGCAAATCGACCCAAAGGCCGAGATCACGGCGGCTTTCGTGAGCCACCTGGAACTGAAGAAGCTGATCGAGGAGCACGGTTCCCCCACTCAGGCCGATGCCACCCGGATTTCGGTTGAGAAGCCCAGCGTTCAGGCTGCCTCCGAGGGAAAGCCGGCCATTCCGGCTCTCGAGGAGAAAAAAGCGGCGGACCGCCGTGTGAAAAAGGAATCCGTGCAGAAACTCGTCACTGGGATTCCGTTCCTCAAGGATGTTCCGCCGTTCTTGATCGAGGGCGTTCTCGAACGTATTCACATGAAAACCTTTGAGCCGGGGGAAGCTCTCTTTCGTGAGGGCGAGGCCGGGACGTCGCTCGTCTTCGTTGCATCGGGCGAAGCTTCCGTCCTGACCAAATCGCCCGAAGGAACGGATGTCGAACTCGGGCGGCTTCACGAAGGGGACATCGCTGGCGAAATCTCGTTCCTTTCGGGCATCGCGCGAACAGCCACCATCCTGGCCGTCGAGAGGACAAGCGTTCTGGAGCTGGAACGGCAGGCGATCGACCAGGTCATTCGCAAAAACCGCTCCTTTGGCATTGCGCTGACAAACCTCTACAAGGAGCGTGTGCTGGATTCGGTCCTGGCCAAATCGCCTCTTTTTGCGGGACTTTCTAAATCCGAGCGAGAGTTTTTTTCGTCACGTTTTGAGCCGGTGGAAGCCAAGCCAGGGGAACGGATCATTCAGGAAGGCGAGCGGGACGACAGCCTCTTCTTGATCCGGCGCGGGCAGGTGCGAGTCACCCGCAATTACGCGGGAGAAGAAGTCGCCCTTGCCATCCTGGCCCCCCATGACATCTTCGGGGATGTGGCGGCCTTCAGGCACACGGCCCGCACGGCAACGGTCACGGCGGTGACCCCCGTGGAACTGCTGAAGCTCTCCAGTCAAGATCTGGGAGAACTCGTCAACCGGAACCCTGGCTTGCACGCGCGGCTCGAGGAGATCCAGCTTTCCCGTTACATGGTGATGGTCGAGAAGATCTCCAGCTTGTGAGGGAACGGGCGTCCCGGGGCGCGGGCGTTTCCCCCTCCCCCGGGGCCGGGCAAGATGCCCGCGCTCCCGGGGAGGAAGAGAATTCCCGGGAATCTCCTGAGGCCACCGCCTCACCCGTCCTGAAGACTTGTGAGGGTCAGAGTTTCTCGGAGATCGACTTTGCTTGCAGGAAGAGGCCGAGGTAGTCGCGTCCGCCGGCCTTGCTATCCGTGCCAGACATGTTGAAGCCGCCAAACGGGTGCACGCCCACGAGGGCTCCCGTGCATTTCCGGTTGATGTAGAGGTTACCGCAGAAGAGTTCGCGCTTGGCGCGTGCAATGCGGTAACGGTCGCGGCCAAAGTAGGCCCCCGTCAGCCCATAAGCAGTGTCGTTGGCAAGGGTCATGGCGTGGTCGAAATTACGCGCGGATGTCAGAGCGAGAACCGGTCCGAAGATCTCTTCCTTGAAGATCCGGTGGTTTGCCTCGACATCGGCGAAGACGGTGGGCTTGATGAAATTGCCGGTTGAGCCATCCCCCGTGCCGCCCGTCACCAGCCGCGACTCTGACTTGCCAATTTCAACGTAATCCATGACGGTCTTGAACTGGCGCTCGGAGGCAACTGGTCCCATGTACGTTCCATGGACTTTTGGAGATCCAACAGTCAGGCTCTCCGTCTTGGCCACGGCCGCATCCACGAACTTCTTGTAAAGGCTTTCGTGGATGATGGCACGCGAGCAAGCAGAGCACTTCTGGCCCTGGAAGCCAAAAGCGGAGAAGACGACTTGGGTGACGGCTTCGTCGAAATCCGCATCCTCGTCGACGACGATGAAGTCCTTGCCGCCCATCTCGAGCACGGTGCGCTTGATCCACTTCTGACCGGCAGCCGCCCTGGACGACCGCTCTTGAATACGGAGCCCCACTTCCATCGACCCCGTGAACGAGATGAACCGGGTTTTCGGATGGTCAACCAGGAAGTCGCCAACATCCGCGCCAGGCCCGGGAAGGTAGTTAATGACCCCATCCGGGATTCCCGCCTCCTCGAGTAGCTGGAAAACCTTCCAGCCGATGAGAGGAGTGTCGGACGCGGGCTTGAGGATGACACCATTTCCGGTCACAGCCGCCGCGGACGTCATGCCAGCCAGAATCGCGCACGGGAAATTCCAGGGCGGGATGACGGCACCGGTACCGAGCGGGAGATAGAGAGTCTCGGGGAACTCACCCGCATAAGGCGTGACCGGGATCTCACCACCCCACCGCAGCATTTCCCGCGCGTAAAACTCGAGGAAGTCGATGGCCTCGGCGGTCTCGACATCCGCTTCGGGCCACGATTTCCCGATCTCGAGAACCATGGTCGCCGAAAACTCGTGTTTACGCTCGCGCATGCGCCGGGCCGCGCGCAAGAGAACCGTCGCCCGCTCGCGCGCGGGGAGCGAAGCCCATGCCGGCCAGGCACCCTCCGCCGCCGCCAGGGCATCCTCCGCCACCGCCCGGGTTGCCAGTTGGTGGACCGACAGCACTTCCTTACGGTTGGAAGGGTTCACATTTACCAGCGTGCGGCCCGTGTTGATGCGTTTTCCACCCACCACGAGAGGCACTTCTTGACCAAATTCCTTCTCGACTCTTGCGAGAGCTTCCTCAAAGAGAGCCCGATTCTCCGGCTTTGTGAAGTCGGTGAACGGTTCATTCCTGAATTCGTGCAGCATGCGGGTATCCTACCAGCGCTGAACGAAGGAATCGCCATGACCGTTGAGGAACTAAAGGCCCTTCTTGACGAGGGCCGAGGAACGGGCACGGTTCGAACTCTCCGTTTCCCAGATCTCGCCACATCCGCGCTTTCATGATATAGACCGCCCGAGCGGTGACCACGTGTCCAAGTACCGGGAATGGGTCTATGCCCCGGGGCGTCAGGACTTGCCTTAGTGCAATCTAATCCTCCAGTAGGAGCGCCCACCCAATTTGTGGCACCGCTCACTTTTTCTTTTTAACCTCCAGAATTGGAAGGGGTCTTCTTTCGCCGGGCGCGAAAGAACTCCCTCAAGAGCTGACTGCTCTCCACAGCCAGAACGCCAGCCTCCAATTCGACCCGGTGGTTGAGCCGCTGATCCTGGCAGAGGTTGCCAAGAGAGCCCGCGAATCCCGCTTTTGGGTCGGCCGCCCCGTACACGACACGCGGGATGCGGGCGAGCACGATCGCTCCCGCGCACTGGGCACAGGGTTCGAGGGTGACGTAGAGGGTACAACCCGTCAGGCGCCAGTCACCGAGTTTCCTCGCCGCCTTCCTGATGGCAAGAAACTCGGCGTGAGCCGTCGGGTCCTTATCCACTTCTCTCCGGTTGTGTCCGCGGGCGATCACGGCACCGTTGTGGACGATCACGGCCCCCACCGGAACGTCGCCGTGCAGAAGAGCGCGGCGAGCCGTCCTCAAGGCCTCTCGCATGAAACGGATCCTGGACTCTTTCTCTGTCCCTGGCCGCTTCTCGCTCATGAGAAGTCAATTCTCAACCAGAACAGCGAAATCAGAGGCGAGTTGTAGACTCGGGGCGCCCGGTGAATTTCAAGGCCCTGCCGAGGAGTCACGATGCACAAACGCATTCTCTTTGTCCCCGTTCTTCTATTTCTTCTCGCAGCGCACTCCACCCACGGAGGTGAGTTTCGCGGCCGTCTCTTGTTTGGCGAGCGTCCCGCGCCGGGAGTGACGGTCTCGGCGATCCCGGTCGAGACGCTCTTTGCGAGAGCCCGGCGAGAGGCAAAAGAGGAGGCCCCTCCCCAAAACCTGGCCCACGCGGCCTCTGGCCCAGATGGGGCCTTCACCCTCAAGCTGCCGGCCGCTCCTGGAAAACCAGAAACTGATTTCGTGATCAGCGTCAGGGGTGGCGGCGCCGTTTCCGCCGTGTCACAGACGGTCTATTCATCCGGCGAAAACACGGAATTGGGCAGCGTGAAGCTATCAAAGGGACGCGTCCTGAGTGGCCGGGTGGTCAACTCCGCCGGCGAGCCTTTGGTGAAAGCCCGCGTGCTGCTGTTTCTGGGAGGGAGACCCCTCACTCACCCGGCGGGTTTTGTGTTTGACGAGGTTTTTGCGGCCACCGATGAGAACGGAGTCTTCCGATTCGAAGCTGCCGGGGCCGAATTCAACACTCTTTACGCCGATGCAGCTGGCTTTGTACCCGCCACGGTGAGTTCGGTGAGGGCCGGAACGCTCCCAAAACCGGTTGTTCTCCTCCCGGGAAAGGCCGTTCTGCTGCGCGTTGTGAAGCCGAACGGGAAGGACCCCGCGCCAGGAGCCGTTCTCCGGTTGACAGCCCCCGGCCGGACGAGGTGGGTTGAAACCGCGGCTGATGGCAAGGCAACGCTACATTTCCCGGCAAAACCGAAGGCTGTGGTAACCCTCGCGGTTGATGCCGGTGAGACTGGCTGGGCCGAGGAGAGGGAACTCAGGGCTCCTTCGGAAGACAAACCTCTCGAAATCCGGCTGCACCCCCCAGCTGGCATCGAGGGACGCGTGGTGGAAAGGGACACGGGGAAAGCGGTTCCGCGCGCGCGCGTCACCGCAAAACTGGGAAACGCAAGCCAGATGGTCCGGTCCGGTGCCGATGGCCGTTACCGCTTCCGCCCGCTCAGACCAAGCGCTTTCTACTCCTTCACGGTGGATGAGCCCCGCTATGTCTTGCAGACGGTCTCGAATGTCCCAGTCCTTGCGGGAAAGACAGCGAAAGCAGATATCGCCCTCATTGCCGGGGCTACGGTCAGCGGCCGGGTCGTGGATGAGAACCGGCTCCCGGTTGCTGGCGCCGAGGGGAGCGTGACAAAGACTGGAGAACCAGGCCAGCGAGGCGGAATGGTCTTCGGCCCGCGCGCCGAGAGCCCGGTCTTCTCTTCCGGACCAGATGGGACTTTCACGGGCCGGCGGATTCCGCCAGGTTCGGGCCTGCGCCTCACCTTCCGCCACCCGGATCTCGGCACAGCATCCCAGGGCGCGTTAACGCTCGATCCCGGAGCAGCAAGAACTGGTTTGGAATTGGTCATGCGGCGCGGTCTCACCCTTTCGGGATTCGTCCGGGACGAGGACGAAAAACCGGTTTCGGAAGCCGAACTCTCGCTCGTGAGAGCACGGGGAGCCTCTCCCGGGAGAGCGGGACTGCGAGCATTGATGTCAGGCAGGGGCGCCCTGACGTCCATTCCTGCCACCTCTGATGATTCCGGGCAGTTCTTGTTCAGAAACCTCGAACCTGGAGAGTACCGGTTGATGGCTTCACGAACCGGATTCGCGAGCGCCACGCGCGATCAAGTCAAGGTAGCGGCAGATCCACAGCCCGAGCCACTGGTGATCACTCTCAAACCTGGCGTGCGGATCTCGGGCCGCGTCACAAGGAAGAGCGGCGAGCCAGCCGCCGATGCCGCCGTCTGGGTGCTCGAGGAAGCTGGCGGCTTCTCGATGAGGGATGCCAGTTCCACGGCTTCGGATGGCTCTTTTGTAATAGAGGGGCTCCGAAGAGGACAGGTGTACGAGGTTTCGGTGCAGGATGAGCAAAACGTGGCTGTCAAGAGAGGGGTGACGGCTCCTTCGGACAACTTGGAGATGGTGCTCGCGGGCGTCGGGACAGTACAGGGCCGTGTTCTGGATCCTTCCGGCCGTCCCGTTCCCGAGTTCGAGGTTTTTGTCGATCGTCCTCCGAGCGGTCCGATCATGATCTTTCGCGGCTCGTCCTCCCAGGGGACCCGCATTCAGCATCCAGACGGAGCCTTCGTCCTCGAGGGAGTTCCCGAGGGAAAGGTGACGGTTCGCGCGCGGGCCGAGGGATACCTGGAGGGTTTCACGGAGAACGTCGTTGTACAAGAGGGAGCCACGGCGGAGGGCGTGGAGGTGCGCCTGCGAAGGGAAGTCACACTGACCGGGCGGGTTCTTGATGCACGCAGCAGCCGGCCCGTCATCGACGCCGCGGTGACGGCCACGAAGGCAGAGAGGGGCCAGATGGGGCCTGGATTTGGTGGCGGACGCGGAAGGGGCACCATTCAGACAGACGCCGATGGCCGGTTCGAAATCAAGGGGCTGTCCGCCGGGAAGGTCCGTGTGGAGGTCCGGCATCCGTCATACGCGGACGGGAATGAGGTTGTCGACCTTTCCGAAGAGGGGGGAACGGTCGACATCAAGCTCGACAAGGGGAGCAGTCTCTCCGGACTCGTAAGGTTCGAGGATGGACGCGTGGTGGCCGACGCGGAAGTCTTTCTGCAGGCCGCCGGTCAGGCGCGGACAGGCTTCATGGGGGGCGGCGACTCCGTGGCGGCGACAGATTCGAGCGGAAGGTTCCAGTTCAAGAACCTCTCCGCGGGTCGCTACACATTGAGTGCGTCCTACCTGGAAAGAGGGAGCCCGGATGTGGAAGCTGTTCTCGAGCCGGGAGTCTCGAAAGAAGATGTGGTCTTGACTCTCGAGCAGGGAGCAACGATCCGTGGAACTGTTACCGGGCTCTCGACGGAGGCCCGGGCCGGGATCTATGTCTCTGCATCGGGGCCCTCGGGATTCATGGGATCCGTCAGAACAGACGCGAACGGGCAGTTCGAAATGACCGGGATCTCGCCAGGCACCATCCAGCTGACGGCGACTTCAGGCGGATTCCTTTCTCAAATGCGAACAGCTGGCGCCCAGACTGTGATCGCGGAGGGCCAGAAGGAAGCCTCGGTGGAAATCGAATTCAAGGGCGAATCCACGCTTTACGGCCAGGTTTTACGAAGCGGGACAGGGGTCCCGGGAATGACGGTGATGGTGCACCTCGAAAACGACATGCGAACGCGAGGCAGCGCCACGACGGATGATTCCGGGAACTACCGCATCGAGGGCCTGACGGACGGAACGTACTCTGTTTCGGTTCTGGCGAGACTGGGAGTGGGTTCGGGTTTGCAGAAACCCCAGAGTGTGAAGGTTTCTGGAAGCACCGCCCACGACATCAATCTCCCCATGGCGCGCGTGAGAGGAACGGTTTTCGAAGCCGGGACGCGCCAGCCGCTTTCGGATGTCCAGATTGAACTGACATCGAACGAGGCCACCAAGAGCCCACTTGGACGAGCTGGGAGCGGACGAACCACCACCGACTCGACGGGGCAGTTCTCCTCCGGGGAACTCGAACCGGGGCGCTACAGCTTGAAGGCCGAGAAAGCCGGCTACCAGTTTGAACGCCGTGATGTAACCGCCGAGGAAGGATCGCCGGAGCCGGTGACAATCGAGCTGACCAGGGCCCAAGGGTTGACGGTCGAGATCCGGGATGCCCGGACGAACGTGCCCTTGAGAAGCGTGCTGGCCGCGGCCACGGACACCGCTTCCCGGACTGCATTTCTGGGAGCCGTTGCTCTCGATTCCTCGGGCCGCGGCGAGTTGACGTCCCTCAAGCCGGGCTCGTACCGGCTGTGGATTTCCTCCTCGGGGTACGCACCCAGAACGCTTACCTCCGTGACGGCTCCGTCGCAGATTGTCCGGGTCTCGCTTTCCCCAGGCGGGAGCCTCGAGATCCGGATGGGTCCCGAGACGAAGGCGTTGCCGGCAGCGCGTGTGCGGCTGCTCAGCACATCGGGAATCCCCTACGGAGTGGACCCATCTCCCGATGGCTGGTTCCCGGCGCTGGGAGGCGACCGGCGGATTCCCAACGTCGAAGCTGGCGTCTACGTGGTGGCTGTGGAGGGAGGCGCTTCGAAGAACGTTACCGTGACCGAGGGAGGGGCCGCAGTCGTGGAGTTGCCGTAATTTTAGATGCAATGGGTTCCTAGATTCCGAAGAGCACCGGCCTCTCAGAGGGTCTGGTGTTTTCGTTTAGGCTCCTTGACCCGAAACCAACGCGCGATTGAGGCGAGAACAGAGCTTCAGGGGCGAACGGAGTGGAGGCCCAACCCCGTGATATCTGGTAACCGCCGCTCCGAGCCCATGGCCAGGGACCGCTCGCCGAACCGCCAGCGGTTTCCAGTAAGCCACCCGTCAATAAAAGAGCGGCTCCCCACAATGATTCCCTCGGAAAGGTACCGGACCCGGCGCCGAAGCGTGGTCCCGGACCGAAGCTCGCCTCCCCTGGCTTCCGTATCAGAAACTTCACTCCGCGTGAAGCCCTGGCGAACCGAACTTTCCTCGCCCGTAGCGTAGAGAAGCCCCCGGTACTCTGCCTGCACAGTCCGCCACGATTCGGGTTTGCGAGACATCAACGATCGAATCCCATCCCGGGCGCGCTCTCCTCCTCCCACCGCTTCCGCGTACCCGCAGAACCGGTAATCCGAGGGGTCACTCACAATGCCCGCTCGAATTGGGTTCAAGTCGATGTAGAGCGCCACGGTCATGAGAGTGGTCTCTTCTCCCTCGACGATGACACTTCTGAAGCGCTCTTCCCAGAGGGTGCCCGATCGCTGGTGATTCCGGTTGTAGGAGCTACTGAAGCGCTGTTTGAGCGACTTCATGAAGTTAGAGAGGCTGAACATCCGGCGCGTGAACAAGGCGAGCCGGGCCCGGACCAGATCTAGAAGACCAGCATCGCGAAAGGCGTCGAGTTCCCGGCACAACCCAATGACGAACTTCGCCGGGTAAAGGGCGGCAACGCGCGCAAGCACTTCCTCCTCGGTCAATTCCCGAGGTTCGGGAACCTCCACCAAGATGTGGAAATGGTTCGACATAATGCAGTAGGTGAAGACTCTGAGGCCATAGAAGGACTCACACTGCCGGAGGATCTTGAGGAAGGTCTCCCTTTCCGGCTCACCCATGATGAACCTGCGGTCGACAACCCGGGAGATGCAGTGGAAGAACCCGGCCTGGGACCCCTCTACTGGAAATGCTCGCGCCGTTCGCACGGCATCAGTCTACCATATAATTTGTCTGTCCCTGTTTCCTGTCTCTTCCTGTCTTTTCTCCATGTTCAAGTTGCCGTGTACAAACACCCGGCAAGCAGGTTTTCCTTGTGCCGGAAGAGCCTTCTGGCTTCTTCCATGTCAACTGGATGAAAACGCACGGGCTGCTGGAACCAGAGTTGGGCCGCTTTCGGCGCGTCCGCCGAGATAACGTGCCCCAGGCAGGGGTATCCGCCAACAGTCTGACGGCCGGACATGAGAAGGATGGGAGGAGAGCCGGCTGGCGCCTGAATGCTGCCGGGTGCAATGGGTTCCGAGATTCCCGTATCGGATTCTTGTGGACGGGGAGCCGGTCCCTCCAGCCGGTATCCCATCCGGCTCGAACGGCGGCTGACAGTGAACCGGGACGTGACGAGGATCTCGACGGCCTCTGGCCACTGGGCAGCGGGTACGAAACGCAGATCGTACGGGTGCGCGTAAAGACGCCGGCAAGAGAGAGACGCGATCTGGCCGCCGATTGAGCGGGACGGGTTCGAAAACAGAACCTGCCCCGCCCGCAATGGCGAGCCGCCAATTCCTCCAAAGCGGCCCTCGAGGTCTGTCGCGGCACTCCCAAAGACCCTGGGAACGATCAGCCCGCCCGAGACGGCGGCATAAACCCTGGACCCCTGCAGGCGGGCCCCGAACGTCAAGACATCTCCGGCTTCCACCAGGTACGAGCGCCACGTCTCAATCGGCGTTCCAGAGAGCTCCGGGGACAGGTTTGCTCCGGCCAGGGCGAAGACCATTCTGCCCTGAAACTCTATCTGGGGGCCGATCGCCGTGATTTCAAGGGCGGCAGCGCCATCGGAGTTCCCGGCGAGGCGGTTTGCAATACGGAAGGCAAAGCTGTCGAGAGGTCCCCCGGGCGAAATGCCAAACCGGCCGAACCCGGGCCGCCCCAGATCTTGAATCGTCGTGAGAAGTCCGGGACTCAGAACCTTCAGCACTTCGCGAACCCGCCCGAGTCCACTGGGCTGAACTTCACCCGGTCTCCTGGTTCCAGAAGAAAGGGAGTCGCGCTGTGGGGATCGAAAATCGCGACGGGAGTCCGGCCAAGAATCCTCCAGCCCCCGGGACTATCAACAGGGTAAATGCCAGCCTGTTGGCCCGCAATAGCGACGGACCCCGCGGCAACGCATGGCCGGGGCACACTCAAGCGGGAAACGGAAAGAGCCGGATCGAGTCCGCCCAAATAAGGGAACCCGGGTTTGAAACCGAGCATGTAAACCCTGTACTCGTTCGCCGAATGGCGCCGGATCACTTCCTCACACGGCAACCCAGTCATCCGCGAGACAGTGCCGAGGTCCGGACCAAACTCGCCGCCGTAAAGGACTGGAATCTCTATCGTTCGCGAGACGAGCGCCCCTCCGGGGGTCTCCCGCGCGCACCCGAGAATCCACTTCTTCACGGCCTCGGGGGTCACGTCCATGGGATCGAAGATCACGAGAATCGTGGCATAAGCCGGGACGATATCTACCACCCAGGGCGCTCGCCCTCCATCAAGAGAGTGCAGTAACGCGATGACGCGTTCGTGGACCGAAAGAGAGATCTCTCTTCCCAGACGTATCAGAATGGCCTGGTCACCCAGGGTCTCGAGATTCATCAGGAACGGCATTCCGTCTTCCGCCTACTCGTACTCGATGGCCTCCGTCACGCGTGTTTGAACCGCCTGCCGGGCCGGGATCCATGCCGCCAGGGACGAAATGACGGGAAGGGCGGCCAGAAGCTCTAAAAGAAGATCCCACGGGTACTCGTGGGGCATCGACCAGCCAGCATAAGTCTCCGCCACGGGGCCCTCCATGAAACGGGCGAGGAGAGCCCCGAGGGGAAGGGCCACGGCCAGGCCCGTGAAGGCGAGAACGAGAGCCTCGAAAACAACAGCTCTGGCGATCTGTGGCCCAAGCGCGCCCAGCGCCTTCAGGATCCCGATTTCACGAGTCCTTTCCGCCACGGAAATGAGAAGGGACGTGATGATTCCGAGAAACCCGACGGCAAGGGCGATAAAAACAGTGATGCGAAGGAGCGCGTAAAAGGAGTCGACGGCCTTGCCGATCTCCTCCTTGAACTCCCGCTGCGTGGAAACGAGAGCGGGCATCCGGCCCGCAAGTCTCTGGCGAATGCGGTCGCGCACGATGGCCGCATCCGTGCCTGGATGCAGATTCACGTCGAATGTTTCAACGCGGCTGTCCTTCCAGTACTGGATGAAAGTCTGACGGTCGAGAAAGACCGTTCCACGGTCGGTTGTGAAGTCGCGCACGATGGCGGCAACAGGAAAGGAGACCGTGCCAGAGGGCGTCAGGAGTTCAACAGGGTCTCCCTGGCGAGTCTTGAACTTCTTGGCGAAGTTATCAGAGACAGCACATTTCCCTTCGTGCGCCACGCCCCTGAGCATGGTTTCGTCGTCTCCCGCGATGTACTCGTGGACCGTGCGCGCCATCATCCCCTCGAATTCAACGGTTGCCAGGTGCACTTCTTCGCCCCTGTAACGCACCCGGGCCGCGCGGTAGCACTCGACAGACCGGACTCCCGGAATGCTCCGGAGTTCCCCCAGGATCTCTTCTGGGAACCAAAAGTCGGGACGAAAGAAGCTCGCGGAGGCCCTCACGTAGATGTCCGACGTCAGGATATTGTCCATCCAGCGCACGATCGCCCCCTTGGAGGATTTCATATAGCCGCCGATTCCCAGAACGAACGCGAGGGAGAGTGTCATCGCCAGAATGGACCCTGATGTCCGGCGAGGGTTTCCGATCAAAGAATCGGTCGCCAGCTGTCCAGGAACGGTTGCAAACCGCTGGAGAACCGGAAGCGCGTGCCGCAAGAGAGCCCGCGCGAAAGGCCCGGTCAAACACATGCATCCAGTGACTCCGCTGATCAGGACAACCGCCACGAGAGTGTCACCGGGAACGCTGAGAAAGACCGGCACGGCGATCGCTGAGGCCATGAGGACAAGTCCCGAAGCGATGCGAAGACGCGAGGCGCCCTCCATCCTCCCGTGAAAAGATCCCTTGGCAAAAGCCTCCACTGGGGGGATGCGCGAGGCGGCCCGCGACGGACCCCATGCGGCCAGAAGAGAAGCCATGAGCCCGAGGATGATCGAGAAGACGATGGTCTCGGTCGAAAGTTGCGCCCGCGCAGCGCCGGAAACACCAAAAACCCGCCGCGTGGCGTCCCCCATGATCTCGATCACTGTCTGTGCCAGAAGGCCACCAGTGAAGACGCCCATGACGCTTCCGGCAAGCCCGATGACGGCTGCCTCCAGAAGAAAGAGAGCCTGTACCTGACGCGGGGTGGCGCCCAGGGAGCGGAGCGTGCCGATATCACGGCGCCGCCGGTTGACGGCGACGGAGAAGGCGTTGAAGATCAGGAAACTCCCGATGCCCAGGGCGAACCCGCTCGAGATGTTGAACCCCACGATGAAATTCCCGATGAGTTTCTCGAGTTGCGCACCGCGCCGGGCTGGAGTCTCCACTTCCGTTCCGGGTCCCGCGGCTTTTGAAAGCGCCGCCTTCCCGCGCTCCAGGCTGATGTTTTCGTTGAGCCTTATCTCGATCCGGTCGAAACGGCGTCCGCGGCCAAAGAGAAGCTGCGCGGCATAGACGTCCATGACGATCAAGTTGCCGCCAAAGGACTCGGCGAATCCCTTTGGAGTCAAAAGACCTCTTATGGTCACGTCCTTCTTTCCAGCAGGGAGATGGAGGGTGATGCGATCGAGGGGTTTAAGACCCGCACGCTCAGCCAGAAGCCGGGATACGGCCACGGAATCTGGCTGGGCGAGGAAAAGAAGCGGATCATCGATATCCGCATCTTGCCCCTCGAAGCCGTAGTCTCGCATTTCGCGGTCGCCAAGAAGATCCACGCCGAGAACGAGCAGGCTCCCGAGGCTCGCTTTCTCCGGCAAGACAACCTGTTCGATGACCGGGGCGAGGGATCGCACCTCGGGAAGGTCTCGAACCGTCTCCTGCAAGTCTTCTCTCACTCCGCCCTCGGCCGTGATCTCTAACTGGGCCTTGCCTGCCATCTTGTCCACGGTGGCGCGGATACCGGCCACGAGAGTGGTCTGCGCGCCGCGTATCGAACTGAAGGTCGCCACTCCAACGATGACGCCCAGAAGTGTCAGCAGGGTTTTCGCGGAGTGCTTCCGCGCATACGAGAGCGAAAGAGTTCTGAGCAGGAACCTCAAGTGACCTCTGGGAATGGCCCGTTATCTATGCGGCCGTCGCGAATCCGGATGATTCGCGAACAGCATGCTGCTGCCTTCGGGTCATGCGTGACCATGGCAATCGTCGTGCCCTTTTCGGCGTGAATTCGCTCGAGAAGTTCCAGGATTTCCGCGCCCCGTATGGAATCGAGGTTTCCCGTTGGCTCGTCGGCGAGCAGGAGAGGCGCACCTGTCACGAGGGCGCGCGCTATCGCCACGCGCTGCCTTTCACCACCCGAGAGTTCGTCCGGGAGATGGCGGGCGCGCTGACTGAGTCCGACATCCGCAAGGGCTCTTTCCACGCGTTCTTTTGTGCCGGCAGCCGGGCGCCCAGCAAGGTGGAGCGGCAAGGCAACATTCTGGGCGGCGGTCAAGGTAGGCATCAGATGGTAGGCCTGGAAAATGTACGAGACGTGGGTTCTGCGGAAGAGCGAGCGTTCCTTTTCACTCTTCGTGGCCAGGTCCTCCCCCGCGACGAGCACGGCCCCGCTCGTCGGAATATCGAGCCCTCCCATCAGATTCAGAAGGGTGGATTTTCCCGACCCGGAAGGCCCCATGATCGCGGCCATCTCGCGGTCCCTGATGGTCAGAGAGATGCCATCAAGAGCAGTGACGGAGGACTTCCCCTCGTAGGTCTTGGTGACGGAACGGAGTTCAAGCACGCCAGGGGAAGTTCATCGTGAGAGGCCGGGGCTGTCAAGAAAACGATGAATCGACCCAGACACCGCAATCCAAACCGGCTTTCTCGAGGGGAGTTGGGCCGCAAAATCTACTATCCTCCCACGCGATGACGTTTCGTTTCGTAAAGCTCTTCGCAACCAGCCTTTTTGTTAGCGCTTGCCTCTTTCCAGAGGCGCTTTCACAGGCTCCCGTGGCTCCCGTGCCGGCTCACCCGAGAACTTCGGAAATGCCAGCTGATGCAGACCACCCGCCGCGCGCAAACGATCAGAAGAAAAAGGACTCGCTCCCTCCCGTGGCTCGCGCGGCCAAGTTCGAGACGGACCGCATCAACTCGGCTGTCGGGCTGACAAAAGAGCAAACGACCAAGGTCCAGCACATCGAAGTCATGGCTGCCTCCAAAATCGGCGCGGCCCGCGAGAAGTACGGTCCCAACCGCCAGGGGCTCACCAAGGAGATGGAAAAGATCACGGCCGAGCGAGATGCCAGCTTGAAAGGCGTGTTGACTCCCGATCAGTGGGTGAAGTACGAGAAGATGCGCGCGGACGACAAAAAGCGGCTCGAGGAACAGAAGAAGAGAATGCCCACCCCAGTCCGGTGAGAACTAGAAATCACTTGACTCGGCCATCCTGCTTCCTGTAGTTTCCTTCGCCAATGATTTCCCTGAACCTCTCCCTTCGAATTCCCATGTGGATGTGCATGTGCATGCCAGCCGCGCGGGGAGAGGTGCATACAGGCTAGAAAGCCAGGGAAAGCCAAAAAGTACCCAGAACCCGCAACGGCATGTCCGGAGCGGGTTTTTTCTTTACCCGGCCGGTCACGCCGCTGCAAAAACAAGAAGGAGACCGCCGAAATGAGTAAGGAAAAAAGGAACTTCCGGTACGAGACATTACAGGTTCACGCAGGCCAGGAGCCCGCGCCCGGAACGAATGCCCGCGCCGTTCCCATCTACCAGAGCACGTCATTCACGTTCAACGACGCTGCACACGGTGCGCGGCTCTTCGCACTCGAGGAGTTCGGGAACATTTACACGCGGATCATGAATCCAACGACAGATGTGTTCGAAAAGAGGATCGCGGCCCTCGAGGGAGGTGTGGCGGCACTTGCAACCTCGAGCGGGCAGGCCGCACAGTTCCTCGCCCTGACAACACTTGCACAGGCCTCCGAGAACATCGTCTCGACGAGCTACCTCTACGGCGGCACGTACAACCAATTCAAGGTCGCGCTCCCCCGCCTTGGCATCGGCGTTAAGTTCGTCGATGGAGACTCCGCGGAGTCCTTTGAGCGAGCGATCGACGGCAAGACCAAGGCTCTCTACTGCGAGTCAATTGGAAACCCCAGGTTCAACGTGCCCGACCTCAAGGCGATCGCGGACGTTGCCCACCGGCACGGGATTCCCCTGATTGTTGACAACACGTTTGGCTGCGCGGGGTACCTCTGCCGGCCCATCGACCACGGGGCCGATATTGTGGTGGCCTCCGCAACCAAGTGGATTGGCGGCCACGGCACCTCCATTGGAGGAGTGATCATCGATTCCGGACGGTTTGACTGGGACAACGGGAATTTCCCGGTTTTCACGACGCCCGCCCCTGGCTATCACGGCCTCAACTTCTGGGAGGTCTTTGGCAAAAACGGGCCCTTCGGGAACATTGCATTCATCATCCGGGCCCGGGTCGAGGGGCTGAGAGACCTTGGGCCCTGTCTCTCTCCCTTCAACTCTTTCCTGTTCCTTCAGGGGCTCGAGACACTCTCACTGAGGGTGACGCGGCACAATGAAAACGCCGCCGCGCTCGCGGCGTGGCTCGATCAGCACCCGGCCGTCACATGGGTCAGCCACCCGTCGCTTCCGAACCACCCTTCCTACGCCCTGGCGCGGAAGTACCTCAGAAATGGCAGCGGATGTGTTTTGTCGTTCGGAATCAAGGGAGGACTCGAGGCCGGGAAGCGGTTCATCAATGGCGTTCAGCTCGCTAGCCACCTCGCAAACCTCGGAGATGCCAAGACGCTCGTGATTCACCCGGCCTCAACGACGCACCAGCAACTCGGCACGGAAGAACAGGCGGCCTCCGGAGTGACACCTGATCTGATTCGCGTCTCGGTTGGCATCGAGCACATCGACGACATCAAGGAAGACTTCGAGGAGGCCTTTTCAAAAGTGGAGGGTGCCGCGTGAGCGCCGTGAGTGCCCTCGTCTCGCCAGAAACGAAGTTCTTGAACCTCAAAGAGAGTTTGGCCCTCGAGTGTGGAAAGCCTTTGCCCGATGTGCGCGTCGCGTACCGGACGTGGGGCAAGCTGAACCTGGGAGGAACCAACGCCGTCCTCGTTTGCCACGCCCTGACGGGTTCGGCGGATGTCGACCAGTGGTGGCCGGGTCTTCTGGGACCCGGCCGGGCCCTCGACCCCCGGCACGACTTCATCGTGTGCAGCAACGTCCTGGGAAGCTGCTACGGGACGACAGGCCCCGCTTCCATCCCGCGAGGGTGGGATGGACCCTGGGGGCCAGATTTCCCGGAAGTCACCATCCGCGACATGGTGCGTTTGCAGAAGCGCTTGCTCGAGGCGCTGGGCGTCAACCGTCTCCAGTTCGTCATCGGCGGGTCGATGGGCGGAATGCAGGTCCTGGAATGGGCTCTTCTGTATCCGGAATTCGTCGAGGCGATCGTGCCTATTGCCGTATCCGGGCGGCATTCGGCCTGGTGCATCGGCCTGTCAGAAGCACAACGGCAGGCGATTTTTACCGACCCCCACTGGCAGGGGGGGCGGTATCGCGAAGACGAGCCGCCCGTGGCTGGCCTGGCCGCTGCCCGCATGGTGGCCATGTGCGCCTACCGCAGCCGGGCGAGCTTCGAGACACGGTTTGGACGGGAAAGGTCGGCGGGCGGCCGCTTTCGCGTCCAGACGTGGCTTCTCCACCACGGCGAGCAACTGGTGCGGCGCTTTGACGCGAACACCTACGTGACTCTCACAAAGGCCATGGATACCCACGACATCGCCCGCGGCCGCGGAAGCTACGAGTCCGTGCTCTCGTCGATTCCTATACCGGCCGAGGTGATTGCGGTGGACTCGGACGTTCTCTACCCGCTCGTGGAGCAAGAGGAACTCGCCAATGCGATTCCGGATGCGGGGCTTTCGGTCGTACCTTCCGAACACGGTCACGACGCTTTTCTGATCGAACAAGAAGAGGTGAACCGAATCGTCTCGAATTTCCGCGCTGGAATCCCGTTCCGCATGACGGCCTCCACGGAGTCCTACGCCTCCGCAGGCTGGTGAAAACAAGAACGGGAGGAACTTCAGTTCGTGCTGAAAGAGGGATCGTGTTGTTCGAGGGCTTCCTTTGTCAAGAATTCGAGGACTTTCTGACCGGCGATTTGAAAGAACCGTTCCTGGTAACTGGCCACCGTGCCGATTCGTGAGTCCTCGAAGATTTTTTCGACCCGGTGAATGGGGACAAAGAGAGTGGCGAGACCAAGTTCCGCGTCCTGGGGATTGCGCATCTGACGGGCCCAGTCGTCAAAAAGGTCGACATCAATTCCCCGAAGCGTGATCCCCGCCGGACCCAAGGAGATGAGCCGTCCCCAGTATTTCTCCTTGGGGCCAATGAAGTGCGCGACGATGAAAACACCGGATTGCAAGAGGCCCCCTCAGAACTGCACGTTAGCCATGAACCACTTCGCAACGCTCATCTTGCCAGTCAAGAGCGTCTCCGCGTCATCCGCGGTGACGATGAACCGGCCAGCGTTTTCTCCTGACGAGGTGTTGAGGCTGAGATCAACGCGATCAACAGGCTTTCCGAGCGCCCGTTGTTCCTTGAGCCCCCGCGCCACGGCGCCAATCGCCGAGAAAACCTGCTGCTCGTTATCGGTATTGGCCTGAATCTTCATCCCATTCTGGATTTGGCTGACCTTCGGGGATCGAATGCTGGCCGTCTCCAGCGTCTTGATGAAGGCTTCCACGAGCGGCGAGTTGACCGGAGCAGAGGCATCAGGAGTGGCTTTTGCAATGATCTGCGCGGCCCGCTCGAGAGGTTCCGGCGTCGGCTCCGTCTCCTTGTTGAAAACGGCCGTGGCGTCCTTGATTTCTCCGCGCCTCTGCCTGGCGATCTCACCGAGATTGGGCCCCGCCGGAGTCGGCTGGACGATGGGCTGCGTGACGAGTGAGCCCTGCCCCTGGATCGCATAGGACCCGGCAAGACCTTCCTCGTTGTGCTTTTTTGTTCTCGATTCGTCGACGTCCGCCTGTTTGAGCTTCTGGTAGTTCCCGGCCAAGTCCTGGAAGTGATAGAAGCCATCCTTGAGCGTGGGTTTGGCCTTGGCGATGATTGCGGTATTCGAACCCTTCACGTAGATCGAGTATTCGGCGGCAGCCAGCGGCGAAGCCAGACTGGCAAGGGCCAGCACGAGAACCCCTTTTCCGAGATGGGCAATGATGTTTCGGAACATGACAGCCTCCAGGCCCTTGCGGGACTTTACCGTGAAGTGAAGTATAAACGCCCAAGCCCAACGTGAAGGGCTGGAGGACAACGTGCTCATCGTCATGGATCGCGCCGCAAGCGCGGAGGACGTCGAAAGGGTCGTCAAGGCGGTCGAGGGTCTCGGGCTCACCCCCCACCCGATTCCGGGGGAGATACGAACCGCGATTGGTGTAACAGGGAACCGTGGCGCCATCGATCCCGCGGCACTCGAGAACCTGCCTGGAGTGCTCGAGATCATCCCGGTATCGCACCCTTACAAACTCGTTTCACGAGAATTCCACCCCGAGGACACCGTGGTTTCCATTGGCGGCGTGGGCGTCGGGGGAAACCGGGTCGCCGTGATCGCGGGCCCGTGCGCCGTCGAGACCCTCGAACAGACCGTCACGATCGCCAGGGCCGTCAAGGCGAGCGGCGCGGACCTTCTTCGCGGGGGAGCCTTCAAGCCAAGATCGTCGCCCTATTCCTTCCAGGGGCTCGGTAAGCAAGGACTCGAGATTCTGGCCGCGGCCCGCGCCGAGACGGGGCTGCCTGTCGTGACCGAAGTCCTCGATACGGCAGACGTCGAACTCGTGGCCCAGTTCGCGGACTGCTTGCAAATTGGCGCACGCAACATGCAGAACTTCGAACTGTTGAAAGCGGCCGGCCGCACCCTCAAGCCCGTGCTCCTCAAACGTGGGATGTCCGCCACCCTCGAGGAGTTCCTGCTGGCCGCTGAATATGTGCTCGCGGAAGGGAATCAAAACGTCATCCTGTGTGAAAGAGGGATACGAACGTTCACGGATTTCACCCGCAACACACTCGACCTGTCCATCATCCCGGCCGTGGAGCGTCTCTCGCATCTGCCCATCATCGTGGACCCCTCCCATGGAACAGGAAAGAAAAACAAGGTGATTCCGATGTCCCGGGCGGCGATTGCCGCCGGTGCGGATGGCGTGGCTGTCGAGGTCCATCACCGCCCTCAGGAAGCCCTTTCGGATGGTCCCCAGGCCTTGACCCCCGACATGTTTGCTGACCTGATGACACAGCTGGGAGCGGTGGCACGAGCCGTGGGGCGCTCTCTATGACCCCCTCGCCCGCGGTCTTGATGCTCGAGGACGGGCGCGTTTTTGAGGGGACCTCGAGAGGAGCCGCGGGAACGGCTTTCGGAGAAGTTGTCTTCAACACCGCGATGTCTGGTTATCAAGAAACGCTGACAGATCCTTCCTACCGCGGGCAAATCGTCGTGATGACGGCTTCCCACGTGGGAAATTATGGGATGAACGCGGACGACGTGGAATCAGACCGGATCCAGGTCGCGGCCTTTGCAGCCAGGCATTTCTCCGAGAAGTTCTCGAACCCGAGAGGCACCCAGACTCTCCTTGACTCCCTCGAATCCGCGGCCATTCCAGCCATCGACGGACTCGACACCCGGGCGCTCGTGAGGCATATCCGTTCAAAGGGTGCCATGCGGGGAGCCGTCTCGAGTGAGTACGTCGCGGTGGAGACGCGAGAAGAGTTGCTGTCGAAAATTCTCGCCCAGCCAGTGATGACGGGCGCGGCACTCGGCATGGAGGCCGGGACCCGCGAGCCGTACGTTTTTGGCAAGGAGAGCGCGGCTGGCCCTCGCATCGCGGCCATTGATTACGGAATCAAGAGGAACATCCTCAGAAGGCTCGTGGCTCACGGACTGACAGGAACAGTGTTTCCGGCCTCGGTGACAGCCGAGGAACTGCTGGAAGGCCCTGAAGTGTTCGATGGATTCTTCCTTTCGAACGGGCCTGGGGACCCTGCCGCGCTGCCAGAGTGCGTGGCAACGATCACGGCGCTTCTGGCCACTTCCAAGCCGGTTTTTGGGATTTGTTTGGGGCACCAGCTGCTGGGACTCTCCCTGGGCGCAAGGACTTTCAAGTTGCCGTTCGGCCACAGGGGGGTCAACCACCCTGTTCGAGAGGTAAAAACGGGGCACGTTGCCATCACCTCTCAGAACCACGGTTTTGCGGTCGATGCCGCGACCTTGCCAGCCGGGGCGGAAGAGACGCACATCAATCTGAATGACGGTACCTGTGAGGGGTTTCGATTGAAGGGACGCCCGGTCTTTGCCGTTCAGTACCATCCCGAGTCGGCGCCCGGGCCGCACGATTCCGACGCCCTTTTTGCAGAGTTTACCCAGCTGGTCAGAAGAACGGCTTGAACGTCTCCGTGTTTCTGGCCCGGCGGTTTCTCTCTGGCCGTGGCGGCGAACAGCTGCTCGGCACGGTGAGTAAGCTCGCGCTTTTCGGCGTGGCGCTCGGAATCGCCGCCCTCGTCGTGGCGATGGGGTTGATGTCTGGCTACCGGCACGAACTCGCCGACAAGCTGGCGGGGACCAACGCGGAGGTGCTGGCCATCCCCGCCATCTTCTCCGAGGAAGACCGGATACAAGAAAGACTGGAACGGATTCCGGGCGTGAAAAGTGTCGCACAGACAGCTTTTGCTCCGGGGCTCATTTCGTCACGAAGCGTAGTGGCGGGTGTCGACGTGCTGGTGAAGGGAATCGAGCTGCCGGCCGGACTCGGCACGACACGGCTTCTGGGCTCGATCAAGGACGTGGAAAAACGGCTGAGTGTGAAAGGCGATGCGGCGGTGCCGGCGCTCCTGGGAGCCGGGTTAGCCGGGAGACTCGGCGTGCACGAGGGAGACGATGTCTTTCTCGACACGGCGACGCTGGCGCTCACCCGGGGGTTCTCTCCGCCGCGCCGGTCCCTTCTGCGGGTGTCGGCGATCGTGGAGACCGGATTTTCCGAAGTGGACGACGGCTGGGCCATCGTCCCGCTCGGGGAGTTCAACAAGATCGCTCCCCCAGACTCCCGGACCGGAATCTGGGAGCTGAAACTCGAGAATTCGAACGAGACGGAACCGGTGGTGACGGCGGCTCGCGCCGCCCTGGGCTCGCTGGCCACGGTCCTCGACTGGAAAGCGTTGAACCGCGATCTTTTCGAGGCCCTCGCCGTCCAGCAGACACTGCTATTTATTGGGTTGGTCCTGATCGTGGCCGTGGCGGCCGGAACGATCGTGTCGGCCCTCATCGTTCTTCTGGCCGCAAAAACGCGCGAAATGGCGGTGCTTTCGGCCCTGGGCGCGGACCCAAAACTCATCGCCCGTTCCGTGAGGATGTCCGGGCTCTTTCTGGGCAGCACCGGGGTGCTGCTCGGGCTCGTGGCGGGAATCGTGATCTGTTTTGTCTTGACAGCCACGCGCGCCGTGCGTTTTCCAGAAGAGATCGCCCGCGTCTATTACTTGACGTGGCTCCCCTTTCAGCCCGAGCCGCTTCACGTTCTCGGAATTGCCGCTGCTGGACTCCTTCTCGTTTCTTTCTCCACGTTCCTGCCGGTTCGCCGGGCCACGAAAATGAACCCCGCCGAAGCCTTGCGATACGAGTAATTTCCGCGAATTCGCCGGTCAGGACTCCGGAGACTTATTCTCCTCTTTCTTCACTTCGTCCCAGATGGCATCGAGTTCTTCGAGTGTGAAGCTCCGAATGGAACGGCCCGTTTTGCGCGCGCGCGTAACGACTTCCGCAAAGCGGCGTTCGAACTTCCGGTTCGCGGCAGTGAGTGCGGCTTCTGGGTCGACTCCATGGCGTCTTGCGACGTTGACGACGGTGAAGAGGATGTCCCCCGTTTCCTCGAGCACACGCTCTTTTGAGACTTCTGCTCTTTCAAGCTCTGCCCGAAACTCGGCTGTCTCTTCCTCGAGCTTGGCGATGACATCGGTGTCGCGGTGCCAGTCGAACCCGAGATCCGCCGCGCGGGAGGTCATACGCGAGGCGCGCAAGAGAGCCGGAAGGGATTTCGGGAGACCCTCGAACGGCGAGGCGTTTTCGGTTCCAGTGTTCTGACGTTCCGTGGCCTTGAGGTCTTCCCATTGCTTTCGAACGGCGAGAGAGTCCTCGAGTTCGGGGCGTTCTCCGAAAACGTGAGGGTGGCGGGCCACCATTTTCGAGTGAACGCGGCGCGCGAGGGAGGCGAGATCGAAGGCTTTCTGTTCGGATCCGAGCCGTGCGAGGAAAACGATCTGGAATAAGAGATCGCCGAGTTCTCCTTCCAGGTTCGAGAGGTCGAGATCCTGAAGAGCCGCGAGCACCTCATGGGTCTCTTCAAGCAAGTAAGCCGTGAGATCAGAGAAGGTTTGCTTCCGGTCCCAGGGGCATTCCTGGCGGAGGCGGTTCATCAGGATCACGAGGTTGGCGACGGCTTCGCCCGTCTCGGCGGGGCTTGCCTCGAGAAACTCGGGTGACTTATTCGGCATCTCATCCCTTTCTTTTTGGCACAAGACCGTGCCCTGGCTAAAATGCAGTGTTCTTGCGGAACTGATATGCCCGAAAAAGAGAAAACCATCAAGGTCGTCGATCGCAGGCTGTTCACCCCCGAGGGAGATCTGAGGGAAGAGTTGAAGGCCGAACTTGCCACGCCGGCTCCCGAGCCGCCCAAGAAAGAGGCTGCGCCTGCGCCCCAGGAACCGCCGCCGGTGGCCACGAATCAGGCTTTCTTGCGCCTCCTCGACATGCTGGCCCAGACAGCTGCGATGTATTTACAAGGAATGCCTGACCCGGCGACGGGAAGACTTCAGGTTGATTTGAACGCCGCGCGTCAGATCATCGACTCGCTGCAATCGCTGCGAGACAAAACGATTGGCCGGTTGTCTTTCGAGGAGAACGATGCTCTCGAAGGACTTCTCGGGGAATTGCAACTCGCGTTCGCGCGTCTTACGGCACCTCCGAAAAGCTCGATGCCGTTCGGGGGGCGTCCAGTGAGGAAAGCCTGAATCGCTCGCTCAAACCCTGGGCCTTCGTGCCGGGGCTCTTCACGGGCCTCGTGACGCTTTTTCTTTTCTGCGCGCCGCCCGCGGCCGGGCAAATCCGGCTTGGTCCGGGCGAATCCACGGAAACGGCGTTCCGCCGGGAAATCCGGGGCCCATGGTTTGGCTGGCTGGCCGCTCACGACGAGGGGGACATGACCCTCGCGCGCACGCGGCTGGAAGAAATCTTCAGGCACTCGAAAAAAATCGGCATCAAGAGGCTGTCGGACATGGCTCTGGCGGCGACGCTCGTTGGGAGACGGAATATCGCTTCCGGCAAGCTCGACCTCGCCCGGGAGGCAGTCTCGGCGGCGATCGCGCTCGACCCGGATTTGCCGGAAGCACGCTTCATGGACCTCAACTTGGCGGCCAAATCGGGTTCCTGGGGGGCCGTCCCATCGAAATTGGGGCAGTGCATCCGGGCAACGTTCGCCGACAAGGAGGCCCGCAGGATCTTTTTCCTCCGGTTCTTCCTGATCTTGGCTGCGTCCTGTGCCGCACTGGGTCTGGCCGGAGCATTACTTCAGGTTGTGGAGTACGGGAGGCGTTTCGTCCACGATGTCTCCGAGTTGACGGGGAAGTTCGTTGGCGGAGCGGTCAAGAACGTCTTGGCCGTAGCCATTCTCTTCGCCCCCTTCCTTCTGGCCTTGGACATCATTTGGTACGCCATCTTCCTCTTTGTGATGACGTACGGGTACTGCTCTTACCGTCAACGCATTGTTGGCATCTCAGCCCTGATTCTCACGCTGCCGCTCTTTCCCGTCATGGATAGAGTGAGCTACGAGCTTGCCGTCACGACATCCTCGATCATCAGGGGAGCCGAGGCCCTGGAAGAGTCCCGGTACGATCAAAAAGTCCTGGACGACCTGGAGGCGACAAAGAACGTTCTTGCAGACGACGCGGACATCCGTTTTCTTCTGGGGCGGTTGTACCAGGCCCTGGCGCAAAACGACCGCGCGCTCACGGAGTATTCCGTGGGCGCCCAGCTCGGAAAAAGCGACACCCGCTGCCTGATCAATAGAGGCAGCCTTCGCTTCATCGACGGGGATTTCGGGGCGGCACAGGAAGACTTCCTGGAGGCCCTGCGCCGCGATGGCGGGTCTGCGGCGGCAAAGTACAACCTCTCTCTCGTTTATGCCGAAACCTTCCGGACCGTGGAGGCTGGAGAGACTCTGAAAGAGGCACGGGCACTGGATGCCAGCCTCGTTCAGGGATTCCAGGACAAGCCCGGGCTCGTGAAAGCCGCCATCCTGGATTACACCGTGGATGAAGCCCGGAAAAAAGTCGTGTCTCTGGAAGGAGACAGCCGCAGCCGGCGTCTTCTGGGGCACTTCCGCTCCAGCAAGCAAACCGTTTTTCCGAAGACCTTCATTCTCTTCGGGGTGATTCTGGCAATCCCCATTGCCATTGGGGTCGACCTCCTCAGGTCCAGGCACCGCGGTTATGCGCAGGAATGCCAGAAATGCAGCCGGACGTTCTGCCGCTTGTGCAAGCCGCCGGGAGAGGGAGCGCTGCTCTGTTCCCAGTGCGTGCACGTGTACATGAAAAAGGATGGCGTTTCCATCGAGACAAAACTCGTCAAAGCGGAAGAGGTGCGGCGTGGCCGCTTGTGGCGAGACCGGTGGCGTGTCTTTGTCAATATTGTCTTGCCCGGTTCTCTGGCTTACATCCAGGATCGAATGGAGTGGGCCGTCCCCTCGCTTGCCGTGTTCCTCCTCGGTGTTGTCACACTCCTCGGGTGGAGTCATTGGATCGTGTCGCCGCGGCCTGGCTTGACGCATTCGCTTCCCGGCTTGATCGTCCCTTCGCTACTCATCGTGACGGGTATTGTTCTCGGGCAGCTCTCCCAGCGAGGACGGTAGGGGGACGGGATGGCGCTTGAAGGAACCCTCAAGGACTTTTCCGTTTCCGATATCCTCCAGCTCATCTCGCTGCAGAGGAAAACGGGGCTTCTGACGCTGAGAAGCCCAGACGACACGATCACACTTGGCTTTGAGGACGGACTGCTCATTTCGGCGGAGTCTTCCGCAAGACGTGTGGACACCCGGTTAGGGACGCTTCTCGTGAAAACTGGCAGGCTTTCTCCGGACCTGCTCAGCAAAGCGCTCGAGATTCAAAGCCAGACCCTTCAGAGGCTCGGGTTCATCCTGCTGAAGAACGGGTTCTGTACCACGGCGGACCTCAGGGGCGGACTTGATCTGCAGATCCGCAAGATCACCTACGGCATCTTCCGCTGGACCAACGGAGACTACGTTTTCGATCAACTCGAGAAGATCGATTACGACAGAGAGTTCGTTTCTCCGATTGGCGTCGAGAGCCTGCTGATGGAAGGTGCCCGGATGATGGACGAGTGGCCCATCATCGAGAAGGTCATCAAGTCTCCCGACGCCGTTTTCCAGAAGCATCCGGTTCACCAGCCCGTCGAACCGTCGGATGAGGAGGAACACTCCGCGGATCCCTTCAACGATTCCGGGGCGGAACGCGTCCAGGCCCGCAAGGCTGGAGAGCCGATCAAGATCAGCCGGGCCGAGTGGGCTGTCTACCAGTTGATCGATGGGCATCACACGGTTGCGGAGATCGTCGAGCGGACGTTCCTTTCCGACTTTGAGGGGACCAAGGCGTTCTACGACCTTTTGAGCCGCGGGCTGATCGAGGAAGTCAAGGTCGACCGCGCGGAGCGTGAAAAGGGGTTATCTGTAGAGATCACGGCCAGTTCCGCTGCTGCCGCCGCGGCAGCCGTTGTTGTGACGGTGGGGTTGCTTCTTCTGGGAGCGATGTCTTTCTGGCTGCAGCCGGAGAACCCTCTCAATGTCCTGACTTTCCCTGGCCGGCGTATCGATGTGGTTGAGGGCTTCAACAAGTCCGCTTCATTGATGAGATTGCGGCGGCTGGCCGAAGCGGTGGACTCCTACTTTTTGACGGCCGGAAAATTCCCCTCTTCGCTCGAGGTTCTCGTGACGAGTGGGCTGATCGTAAAAGACGAGCTGACTGACCCGTGGGGCCGGACCTATCGTTATGTTCTGCAGCAAGACAAAGGAAAGTACTACCTCGTCGGGTTTGATCCGGACGGACGCACGGACACGGACCTTTTCTTCTCGCACCACGTTCAAGAAATGGCGCTTCCAGCCGAAGAGCTGACAGGGAAATCCAGGAAGGACATCATCATCGTCAAATGATGTCTTCTTGGGATTCATGCGGGTTTTCTCCTTTGGAGTTCACGAGGGAGTTCAAACCGCCAGTTGAGATTTCCCGTTCAATGCCCGGGTAACGGTTTGAAGGGCTTCTTCGGAGGGCCGAGCGTATCGTTCAGACATCTTTACTGAAGAGTGCCCAAGAGTTTTTGCGATGACCTGAAGGGACACTCCGGCAGAGGAGAGGCGAGATGCGTACGTGTGCCGAAGGTCGTGAAAGCGGAATCGTCGCATGATGCCTGCAACCCGCTTCGCAATGCTGAAGAGCCGGATGATGTGGGCCTTCCTGTAAGGCCTCCCTGCCGTGTCGAGGAAGACGTGCTCCCCAACGATGACCCTGCCACGACATTCCAGGAGAGCCATCCGGCAGAGATGCGAGATAGGGACCGAAATTTCAGCGTTCGTCTTTTGGGCCGTCAAGCGGATCCATCCCGCCCGTAGATCCACGCTAGACCACTTCAGCGATAAAAGGTCCCCCTGACGAATCCCGGTTTCCAGAGCCACGACGAAGACTGGCTTTGACCATCGAAACCGGATGAAGAGGGTTTGGGGGTCGATTGCGAGGTTCGGCTCTGCATTCTTGTTGAAGAGGGAGTGAATCCCTTTTCCGGCCAGGACTCGAGAGAATTCGTGCGGGTTTTCGAAACCGGCCAGGAAGCGGGCCCTTTCCTCATCGGAAAGTTCCAGCTTCAGAGTTGGAGCCTTGGAAAACTGCAACCTCCCACGGATCGGGAAGGCTTCGATGGTCTCTCTTTCGACCGCATCACGGAGAATCTTTGAGAGCGTAGCTACCAGCCCCCGCACGTAGACCGGGGAGTACTGTTTGCGGCTCACAATGAAGTCTTGAACAAGTGGTCTCGTAATTCCCGAAAGCGGGATCTCGCCGAAGAAAGGCAGAAGGTGTGCCTTCACGATCGCGGTTTGAGTGAGAGCTGTGCCTGGTTTCAGCCGGGCTTCAAGAGAAGGCCAAAACTTCTCAACGTACTGTCCGAACGTCTTCGTCTCTTGAATGACTGGCGTGGGGCTCAAGACCTCTTCTCGAAACCCCCTCCACTTTGTGAGTGCTTCGAGATAATTCTTCGCAGGAAACGTTCCCCTTCGGCGTTGCTTGCCCCCGGTCTTGGGAATGACCACTTCGACATGAACCAGCTTCTTCGAGCTGTCCCATTCGAACCCAGGGGGTTTCCTCTTTGTTGGTTTCATTGCGCTTCCTTTCCGGACCGCTTCCCCGGTCCTGGGTTACTCCGGGCTCCCTGCCCGGTGGATGATTGCGCTCACGGTCATCGGGTTCCACGGCTTCCCGGACCGGGAAGGGACCCCTTCCGAGTTCAGTTCCGCCGCGATCGCGCGGAGGGCCTTCCCCTGGTCCCGGAGAGCCAGGATCTTCGAGATGACCGGCTGTTCGACCTCGACAGGAACCAGTTTGCCGTCAGAACCCAGGGAGAAGCCAAACGGAACCGGCCCAACCCACTCGCCTTTCTGCCGCTTCGAGGCATAGACGAATTTCATCCTTTGAGACCCCCGAATCCTCTCGAGTTCTGCCAGCATCGAATCAACCGCTTTCCGGATCGGGTCATCCTTGACCTCATCCAGGACTTCGAGAACTCCCCCTGCCTTCTTCAGTTCGACCTTTAGGTAACCGGCGAGATCTTGGTCACGGGAGAGCCGGTCAACGTGCTTGACGATGAGAACTCCGGCCCGGCTTTCCCGGATCGAGTCTAGAGCTGCAGCAAGACCGGGGCGCTTCTCCTCTCCCTTCCCCCCGGAGATCCCACCATCGGCGAAGACGTCAACGAGTTCGTAACCCGAGAGCACAGCATGCCGGATGATCGCTTCCCTCTGGTCTTCGAGTGACCGGCCTTCGTCTGCCTGCTTCCGGGAGGAAACACGAACGTAACCGATTGCCTTCGGTCTGTCGGGGGAGGTGAGCTTCTTCGCCATGGAAAGAAGATAGGTCCTCACAGCCGTTTTGTCAAGCGGGAGACCTTTTACTTTACTCATACTCTCCTCACAGAACGCCCGTACACCGGTGATCCCAGGGGAGTGCTCTAGGTCTTGCCTGATTTTCATCGGTCTACGAGCCTGCATTCAATTCTCCCGTAAAGTCTCAAACGAGTCTGGGTTCACGTTCTTTTTAGGTGTTGCGGTGTGTTGCGTGCTTCTCATGACGGTGCAGACACCCGAGGGAGAAGCCGGTGAGCCGAGACGTCTCCCGGAACGTGAAGCCTCTCTCACGGAGCTTGTCCACGAGACGGCGGAGTTCCTCATCTCCGGACTCGCACACCCGACAGATGACACGCTTCGGCTTCTTCAACGGACTCCTGAGAATCCGCTGAAGTCTCTTCGGGAGGCGTTCCATGATTTCCGGAGAAATCGCCTGCATCTGAGGCGCAAACTGGCTTTTTCGATGTTCCATGGTCTTCACTCCATCCATACTCCGAGCGATGAAGACCGGGACCGGGTTTCCCGGCCCCTTTCCCCTTCTATTTCCGGTCCAGGTGTTTCCGTTCTATGAGCCAATGCGTTGCCGCAACCTGCAGCCGGGAAGCGATTGCGCGTGTGAAGCCAGGAACGGTTAGGTTCTGCCCGTCCCCAACGGGAACGGCCGTTGCTGGAAGGTCCGTTTCCCAGTTCTCGAAGTAGAGCCTTGCCTGTATGGGATGGACCTTGCCGTTCTCGGTCTTCAAGAAGAGCATCCCCTTCTCTTGGTCAACGTAGACCCCGGGGTTTTCCCCGCAGGGCTGATTCCTCTTCGTGATTCCTTTGCATCGTTCGTTCACTTGTCTGCCTCCAAGAACTCCCAAAGGGGAGCCGGAATGAATGTGTCTGGGGTGTCGTTTTCGTAATTCGAGAAGTACGCCGTCCCCGTCTCACGAAGAATTGCCGCTGCATACCTCCCCGTGCTGTCCGGAACGAAAGCACAAACCAGTTCTCGGGTCAGAGGGTCGTATGTTCCCCATGGACGGTTTCTCGATTCTGAGAAACCCACGATGGACCCTTGGAGATCTTCCCCGGTTCCCAGGAAGGCGAAGTAGACGTTGCCGTCAGGGGCAACCTCTGTGTGCCCGGTAAAGGGGAACGCCTTCGCCGCTTTGAGCCATCTTTGGCGGAATTCAGCGGGCAACATGGTCCCCTCGATCAAGGGGGAGTTCCCCCTGAATCTCGCCTTTCTTCGGTGCGGGTTTACGCGTGTAGGCTTCGACGGTGATAGGAACCTGCCCGGCTCCCAGGGGGAAGACGCTCGTGATGTTGGCGAAGACCTTCCCCGTTTTCGAGGTTCGGTGTTCGACCGCGATCTGACAGGACCGGCCAATGAGCGTTTCGATGTCAAACCCTTCCTCACCGATTTCCCCTTCTACAAAGGGCTTGCCTCGAAGGGCCTCGACCGCCTTCCGGAGGTGTGATCCCTGGCAAATCGTCGCGTTGAACCGGCGGAAGACCAGGAACCTTCTGCCCATCAAATCGGTGAGCCCGAGCTGGAACGTGAGCTGAACCTGCTCTCGTTCTTCCCCAGTGAACGGGTTCTCGTCTCGAACTGTCTTTACGTCCGCCAGAACGGCGATGTGAACCCCCAGAGGTGCCGGGGTGAATGCTGCTTTCGCAGGGAGCATGATGGTCATGCGTCGCTTTCCTTTCTCTTGTTTGTTCTTTGAAAATGATGTTCTTTCGCTGATCACGCGGGTTCTGGGGACCGGGAGTTCATTCAGGAGTTCAAGGACTCATCCTCATCACTCCCTTCATTCAGATAGCAGGGTTCGCATGTGATCCCTGCCCGGGTCTGAAAGCAGAATTCCGTTTCCCGGATTCCAGAGCCGCACTCGATACAGAAGATGTCTCCAGGGGCTTTCATGCGCGTGTCATGGCTCATTTCGCTTCCCCCCAGCTATCACCCATTCCCGCGTCAACGAGTCCGGTTCTTGGGACCTCCGGGAAGATCGAGAGGAACGCTTCGGTCATCGCTTCCTTCACTCGCCGGGCCGCTTCGGCCGCACAGGGTTCGGGAGCGTGAAGAACGAGCTCGTCATGGACGCATGCAACGAGTTCCGAATCGGTTTCTGCCAGGACGGCAGGGAGCTGGGTGAGGGTCGCATAGAGGACCTCTGCGCCGCTCGATTGGATAGGGAAGTTGAGAGATTCCGTCGGGCTCCACGTACTTTTGAAGAACTTCAGAACCCGGCCCGTCTTCGATGAAACGGTGAGGGTATCTCTTCCCCTGTTGATCTGCCCTTCCTGCCACTTCTTCAAAGCCGGATACCCCGCGAAGAACCGAGCAAGAACCGCCTTCGTCTCGTCAATCGAGAGATCCCTTCCGGTTGCCTGCCGGATCTTCTCTTTCACGGTGCCCGGGCCTGCCCCGTAGAGGGTCCCGAAGTTGAGCGTCTTTCCGACGGACCGCTCTTCTTTCGAGACGGCTTCCGGCGCCTTGCCGAAGACCAGGGAAGCGGTGAGCCGGTGAAGGTCCCTTCCAGTCTCGAAGGCCTGCAGCATCGCGGCTTCCTTCGCAAGGCAAGCTGCGATTCGGAGTTCTTGCTGCCCGAAGTCCGCCGAGATGACCTTCCAGCCTTCATCTGCCCGGAACAGGGAGCGAAACTCGGGGTCATGCGGGGCTTGCTGGAGGTTCGGGGCGGAGCATGTCATCCGGCCGGTCTTCGCCCCGGCGATCCGGTAGTTCGAGTGAATCCGGTTCGTGCCCGGGTGAAAAACCCTTGACCAGCTGTCCCCGTATGTCGAGACCAGCTTCTCTACCTTCCGCAGAGCCAGGAGAGCCCCGAGAGCGGGATGTTGCCCGGAGAAGCGCGCGAGGGTTTCGTGATCGGTTTGAAGCTGCCCGGATTCGGTTCTGCCCCAGGATTTGACGACAGGGGCCGGGAGGTTCCTCTCGATCCACTGCCCGATCTGTTTCGTTGAGCCAGGATCAAGGCCGGGGGCGCACGCTGTGAGCTTCGCGCGGGTTTCTTCGAGCTGAGCTTTCCAGCCGCTGACCATGCTCGCGTGCTTCTCCCGGGCGAACGGCATTCCGGCCCGCTCCATCTGCAAAACGGCAGGGACCGCATCTCGCATCTGCTTGTAGACCTTGCGGAACGGTGTCAGCCGGGATTCGAGAGCCTGCCAGAGCCGGAGTGTGGTTTCCGCGTCGCGTGCCGCGTACCGGAGCTGGTCCCCGGAGAGTTCACCGCTCCAATCCGACTTCTGAGCTTCTTTTTCAAGGCGGATGCCCAGAACCTCATCCGCCAGGACCTTCAAGCTTTTGGTCTCGTTGCTCGCGGCGTTGTGAGCCAGCATCGCATCCTCGAACCGCTTCGGCCGGATGCCCAGAGATTCCAGGAAGGACAGATCAAACTTCGCGTTGAACCAGATTCCAGGGGCATCCTCAAGGAGTTGCCTGAGAGGTTCGTGCCCGGTCTTGAAGACGTCGAAGACGACCGTTTCGTTCCCGTCCGAGACTTGGAGAAGCCTGATCTTCGAGACCAGGGGATCAAGTCCGGTGGTCTCGGTGTCGAATGCCAGGGGGAGACTTCTGTTCAAGAAATGACGGGAAACCTCTTCGGCTTGCGAGGGCGAGGTGATCGGTTGCGGGGTCTGCGGGCTCTGCGGGGTGTCATCCCTGCCGGTCTGAGCATCTCCCCGTGCTGTTACTGCATCACCCTCAGATTCTTCCTCACAAGCGTAGGAACCAGAGCCCGCAGACCCCGCAGACCCCGCACTTTCCCCCGTCCCCTGGTCTGCAATGGCAACCCGCCAGTGTTGCGAATCATCTCGGTCAAGCCAGGGATCGAGGAGCAACCCCTGAACCGCTCTTCGGCGACATGCACGGAGTTTGTTCCCCACGTTCCTGGAGTTCAATTCCGGCCGGGCAACGAGTTCTTCGAGAGCTTCCTTGAGTGCCGGGTGTTGATCGCACGCGGAGAGAATCTCCCGCGCCGTGAGCCCCTTGTCTTCAGGATCTGCCGCACGGAGAGCCTTCAGGAACCTGCCAAGAGCGGCCGTCTCGGTGTCTGCCGAGTCCCGGATTTCCCCCCTGGTCAACAGGGGGTCAGGTTCCCCAAGCCAGAGAACTGGCATGCGGATATTCCGAGACCACGCCGTGAAGGAACCCATTGCCGGGGCGGCCGTCTGAGGGCATCCGGCCGCATGCCATGCCCGGAAGATCGTGAGTACGGCCTTGAGATCCTGAGGGAACCGTTCGAGAACGTGCCCCAAGACGTCGGGAATCGATACCTTCCGTTCTTCCGGCCGCTCTTCGGTGCTTTCGAGGCGAACCACGATTGCCCGCCGAACGATGTCGGGAGTGATCAGAGCGTTGTTGCTCGTTGCTCCCAGGACGGTCCCGACCGGAACGGTAACGGAGCGCGATGCCCCAAGAAAGCGGTCCGTCCATGTCTCAGCAGTGCAAGCCGCTTCGAGACTCGTCCCCCCGAGAGTTCCCTTCGCGTTGTCAAAGAGTATCGCGACGTCCCCGGCGAGAAGGTGTGAGGTGAGGGCTTTTCGAACCTCATCGTCTTCGCGCGGCAACGCCCGCACGGCCAGGATGAGACCGGTTGCGATCGCATAGGCGAGTTTCCACAACAGGGTTTTCCCGCTTCCCCTCACGGAAGCATCGATCAAGAAGAGCGGGCAGGGAAAGACGCCCGCTACACGTGCGGAGAGGGTCATCACGAGACAGAGCCATGCCGAGAAACTGCCTCTCGAGAAGGGGAACTCCCGCACGATTTCGAAGAGCTGTTGCTTCGCCTTGAGAGCATCTTCCCTTGACGGGTTCGCTGGAACGTCGAAGGTCTCGAACCGGCGAGACGGGAAGAACGTCTTCCACTTCGCGCAATACCCTTGCCGGTGAATCACCGAACCATCGGGAGCCAGGGCAGGGGCAGGGAGTACATGCCTGATTTCGCGGATCCCGGGCCAGTGACGCCGGTCAATGATGGCAGGAGTGAGGTAATCCGGAGGATGCTTCTCGGTCTCTATCCCTCCGTCCAAATGCACGAACCTTGCGGTCTGTGTGAGCATGGGGCGAAGAACTGTCCTTGGAAGCGGCGCAATGACCGGTTGCAGCGGGTCCCGGTACTCGTCTTCTCCGGCGGGCAGGACGTCAACGAGAACCCCTCCCCGGGAGAAGACGGACTCGTTGCGGGCAAGGGAAGCAATGGCCTCATTCACAACCCGGGCTTCATCGGAAGAGAGAACGATGGTATCCAGCTGTGCCACTTCGACCGGCCGGGCCTCCCCGGCAGAGAGCCCGGACTTCAGTGAAGAATCGACTTCATCGGCAGGGAGCCCGGCTTCGGCCGCACGGTCCTTCAGCGTTTCCGAAAGACTCTGAAACTCGGATTCGTCGAACAGGGAACGAGCTGAGCCGAGATCTGCGGCGGATCTGAAGAGATCGAGGTTTCGGTTCCCTTCGGCGGGCTTGAACCCTTCGACCTTATCTTTCAGCCGGTTCTTGAACCGTTCCGGATCCCGAACCGGGCCACGATGATTCTTGGTCTTCTTCCCGCCCTTGAGCCAGAGTATGAGATGAGAGGGGGGAGCCTTCACGAGACTCACGAAGGCCATGAGAAGAGCCCCCATTCATAACGATGACCAGAGACCAGGGACGGGGGCGCAACGATGATTTGCCCGGCCCCAACGTACTCAATCTCAATTTCCTGCCCGTCCGGCCGGATCTTGTATTTCCCCCGAACCCCGAAGTCCCGAAAGTAGAGGTGGAATCCCCGGCGGGTCCTGACGGACAGGACATCTTCGAGCCGGGTGTTTTTGAAGATGACCGGCAGGAGAGGCAGGGAATCGACGTCAACAATGTTGAATCCCACGGGAGCGATGGCGAGGTTCAGTTCTGGCTCTTGCTCGAACCAGACCCGGAACTGCTTCATGTCGAGGGTCGCGTTCTCGAACCTGACTCCCGCATAGCCTTTCTTTGTGCCTGGCCGAAGGGGGAAGACAGGAACCCCGTTCGCCGTGTACCACTCCGCCGCTTCGAGCATCGGGGTTCCCGCCGGGAAGGGAAGAGTCGTCATTTCGTCCCCCGGGTCAACAGGTTGGCTGCAGCCATCAGCCGGGAGACGGCTTCGTCGAAGGCTCTCGGGTCCGGATCACGAAGCCACAGATACAGGAAACTCGCCAAGATCGAGGCTTCAAGACCGTTTCGGATGAGTGGTTCCGGTCTAGAATCAGCCAGCAAGACGGACTCCTCCCGGCCCCCCTCGCGGGGGTCTTCTTTTTTGCTCATGGCGTTCTCGCTCTGTTACTACTGGGGAGTAGTCTTCGCCGTCAGGAACGCCCGGAGTTCAGACAGTCTGAAGCCGGAGCGGCGGGAGTTGAGAAAGACCCGAGGGGGGAAACGGTCGGGGAACTTCCGGACAGTGCCCGGGCTCACTCCGAGAAGCTTTGCCCCCTCCGAGAGCGGAACGAACGGGTCAAGCCCGTAAGCTTCCGCAAGGTTTGCGACGGTTGCGACGGTTGAGTATCTAGCGTCCATGACGCTTCCGATTTTCAAGAGCTTTATTGGACATCCCCCTCTGGGACCATGTCCAATACCCGGCGAACCTGTCTTTCCGAAAGCCTGAATTCGCTCGAAAGCCTTTCATAGGCTTCCATCTTCGAGAGCCGGGCTTCCTGTCTCAAGAATTCAAAACGGTTCTTTACTCGCCACCGCATAGCGGTTGCTGCCGATTCGGAGAGCGTGGCGTGTGCTCTGCAATGGGACAGGGTGAATGCTAGTCGGTTCAACCTTTCGCGGGCCTCCCTTCTCTGTTTCTCCATGTAGGCAAGGAAGGGGCGCAGGATTTCGTAGGTTTGCTCTGGTCTCGCAGGGGGGAGAGTTCCTCCGAGAGGAAAATCCTCGGGGTCCGTCTCCCAGGAGACAACCTTGATAGATGGCCTTTCTCCAAAGGGAGGAGCAAAACCGATCGTTGGATCTATTCCGAGCATTTCATGGGGCCACGGAGCGCGGGGTCTTCTCCGTTCGATTTCTTCGGGAGACGATGGCGGGAGACTTACGGCAGGAGGGAGACTCTGCGTGTGAAAGATACCGTCTCGTCCAAATAGCCCAGGAGGGCATTTCGCATCTTCCGAGAGGCAAAACTCCATGTATCCCCCGTCGTCAGTCGCGCGAACCCAGGAATCAGGCAGCATCGAAGCCTTGATGTCTTGGATTACCTGTTCGAGAACTTCAGGGACGGCTAACGAAGTGGGGTCGTGAGCGAGGATCCCTTCAAGGCCAAGTTTCTTCAGGCGAGCATGGTTCCACGACGCCGCTTCCACGGAAAGGGTCAAGAGCTTGACAGGATCATGCCCAAGATCAAACAGTTTCCCCGCCAAATCCAAGATGAGGGCCAGGTATGAATCAAGACTTCCTCGATCCTCCGGCATAGACAAGCTTCCTCGCTTCCCCCTCGCGAACCAGGAGAAAACGCCGGGGAGAAGCGGCGAGGGTCGCGTTCCAGGGGCTCATGACTTCCCCCGGTCTCCCCGGCGACGGTTTACGTTACCAGTTCAGAATAGCGCTTCCGCTACGCCAGGACACGAGAACGGGTGCCAGTGTGGTGCCCCATCTTCGCAACGACAAACCCGGTATCGTTTGCCTTCTCTTTCGATGCACTCGTCTCCCGGGAGGGGTTCCCCGCAACGGTGCTGAAGGTCGAAGTCTTCGAGGTTCGGACGAAAGCTCTCAGCGGGCATGCCCGGCTCCATCGTTCAACCTCTGATAGAGGGCCTCGAAACCAAGAGCCCTTCCCCTGGTAGCTTCGGCCGCATCCTCTTGCCCCTCTTCTCGAAGCCGGATCCATTCGTTGGATGAATGCCCCACGGCTTCCGCCAGGGCTCCCAGGAGAAGCGAAAACTCGTGATGGGATAGTGTGAAAGGGTGACTTTCGGAGTTCACGGTGGAGTTCACGATGGCGGTATCGGAAGCTCTCGGACCCTCCTTGAGAATCGCGAACGTGAGATGGGGTCCGGTAGAAACGGGAGTTTCTGACAGTCTTGAAAGGTCTTCTTTCATCTCGAACCTCTCGTGCTGTCATCGTCAAGTAGGGTCTCTGCTGAGATTCCGGATTTCAGGGTCCTGGTGCATTCAGCTTTGCCAATTTCTCGATGATGGCCTCTGCTTCTTCGCGCCGGGACCCCTCGAGTTTCGAGACACGCTCGAATTCCTCCCTTGCGCCTTGGGTGTTTCCAGCCTGAAGGTAAGCCTTTCAGGGGTAAAACCGGGACTCTTCCAGAAAAGAACGCTCGCCAAGATTTGTGGTCCTGGTGAGCGTTGTTATAGGCTGGCTGGCTATTTTGTTTCTCCGGCCAGGAGTTGGGTGACTCCGAGATAAAAAGAGATCTCCGCCGACTCGGGTTCCATCAGAGCGGCTGCATCGAGACCGCGAACGGCGCCCTTCCAATCCTGCCTTGCGTACAGTTCCATCGCTTCGTGAAACCGCCGAAACTCCTCCCCATCCGTGCATCTGAGGCGTACGGCGCTGTACACGGGTGCTTCAACCCGGGCCAGTCCGGCCAGGAGAGAGGAAAGAGAGAAAGGGACAGACAATCTACTCTCCCGCCCACCCCCGATCTACATCGCTAGTTGAGGTTTCTGTATTTTTAACCTTGACAACAAGACACTAAGGTTTTAGATTAAGGGCGTTGCAAGTGGAGGCGAATGCAAATGAGCAAGATCATCGGAATTGACCTCGGCACCACGAATAGCGTCGTGGCGATCCTGGAAGGGACGTCCCCTGAGGTCATCGCGAATTCAGAAGGGGGGCGCACCACCCCCTCGGTCGTGGCCGTCACGAAGTCTGGGGAACGTCTGGTGGGGCAGGTCGCCAAGAGGCAGGCCGTTACCAACCCTGAAAACACAATCTATTCCATCAAGCGGTTCATGGGCCGCCGGTACGAAGAAGTCAATGCCGAGATGAAAATGGTCCCCTACAAGGTGGTTCGCTCGGCAAACGGAGACGCTCGCGTCACTCTCGGAGGGAAAGAACTCTCCCCGCCGGAAATCTCGGCCCAGATTCTGACAAAACTAAAAGAGGCCGCCGAAGCCCACCTCGGAGAGAAGGTCGACCGGGCCGTCATCACGGTGCCGGCGTACTTCAACGATGCCCAGCGGCAGGCCACCAAGGATGCCGGCCAGATCGCCGGCCTCAAGGTCGAGCGGCTCGTCAATGAACCGACGGCCGCAGCCCTTGCCTACGGTCTCGACAAGAAGAAGAACGAGACGATCGCCGTCTACGACTTCGGAGGCGGCACCTTTGACATTTCCATCCTCGAGGTCGGGGAAGGGGTGGTCGAGGTCAAGTCCACCAATGGAGACACCCACCTGGGTGGCGACAATATCGACCAACGCATCGTCGACTGGCTGCTTTCGGAGTTCAAAAAGGACCAGGGGATCGACCTCTCCAAGGACCCGATGGCGATCCAGCGTCTGAAGGAAGGGGCCGAAAAGGCAAAGATCGAACTTTCGACAACCGTCGAAACAGAGATCAACCTTCCGTTCATCACCGCGGATGCCTCCGGGCCCAAGCACCTGAACATCCGTCTCACCCGCGCCAAGCTCGAATCCCTCGTGGACGACATCTTGCAGAAGTCGATCGGTCCCTGCCGCCAGGCCCTCAAGGACGCAGGCCTCGATGCCAGCAAGATCGACGAGGTCGTGCTCGTTGGCGGTCAGACCCGCATGCCCAGGATTCAGCAACTCGTCAAGGAGTTCTTTGGAAAGGAACCGCACAAGGGAGTCAATCCGGACGAAGTCGTGGCAATCGGCGCCGCCCTCCAGGGTGGCGTTCTCTCGGGCGATGTGAAGGATCTCCTTCTTCTCGATGTCACACCGCTCTCTCTGGGTGTCGAAACCCTGGGAGGGGTGATGACGCGTCTCATCGAGCGCAACACCACGATCCCCGTCAAGAAGTCTGAAGTCTTCTCGACAGCGGCCGATGGGCAGACGTCCGTCGAGATCAAGGTCCTGCAGGGCGAGCGCGAGATGGCTGCGGACAACAAACTCCTGGGTGTCTTCCAGCTCATTGGAATCCCCCCGGCTCCGCGGGGCATGCCCCAAATCGAGGTTTCGTTTGATATCGACGCGAACGGCATCTTGAACGTGCACGCCAAAGACAGGGGCACGGGCAAGGAACAAAAAATCACGATCACGTCCTCCTCGGGCATGGCCAAGGACGAGGTTGAAAAGGCGGTCCGGGAGGCCGATTCTCACCGCACGGAAGACAAGAAGCGCCGGGAGAGTGTGGAGGCCAAGAACCAGCTCGATTCTCTGATCTACGCCACCGAGAAGCTCATTGAGGAGAACAGCGACAAGATCGGCGAAGGAGAGAAGTCGTCCGTCAAGGCCGCCATCGCCGAGGCCAAGAAAGTTGCCGACTCCAAAACCACGGATGCGGAGACGCTCAAGAAGGCCGCTACCGACCTTCAAAAGGCGAGTTACAAGGTCGCCGAGGCTCTTTACAAGAACGCGCCCCCGCCAGGGCCAGAAGCTGCCCCTCACGCAGGCCCGCGCGCTGGTGCCCAAAAGCAAGATGAAGTGATCGACGCGGAAGTCGTCGACGATCGGAAGTAAACTCAACACATCCAGGAAATCCGGGGGCCTCGCCAGAGCGGGGCCCCCCTTTTTGACGGCGCCAGGGGAGTATGGACGACGATTCGAGTTCCTATCCGAAACGGTCAGGGCGCCGCGGAGTCAAGTCCGGCGGCTCCGGTGAGGAAGAGTATGTTTTCATCGGGTCCGTGGCCCGGCGGTTCGGGGTGCACCCGCAAACCCTGCGTCTGTACGAACGTGAGGGGCTGATCCGGCCTGTCCGGTCGTCTGGAAATACACGTCTCTACGACCGCGAGACGGTCGAACGGCTGGAAATCATCTTGACGTTGACCCGTGACATGGGAGTCAACTTGGCGGGAGTAGAGGTCATCCTCGATTTGAGATCCCGGCTGTCGAGAATGGAGGGTGAAGTGACGAGATTGATGGACGCCTTTCGGGCCATGGCCGCAGATCACGCCGCAAAAACAGCGCAATCTCAGGGAACCACGAATGCTCTCGTGTTGCGGCCCAGGGCTCCTCTCGTCAGAAAAGGGTCTTGACACCTTCTTCCAGCTCATGGCTTTGATTGGATAATGGGGCCGTGCCTGTACGCAGACGCACCGACGACGAGAGTCACGTTCTCGAGAGATACATGGAGGAAATCTCGAGGCATAACCCTCTCTCAAACGAGGAGGAGCGGGAACTCGGCCGGATCATCCAGGATCCAGATGCGCCTACCGAGAAGAAAGAGAGGGCTGTCGAGGACTTGGTCCGGGCCAATCTGCGTTTTGTCGTTTCCTATGCCAAGCGATTCCATTCTCCCGGGGTGTCGTTTCTCGACCTAATCAACGAGGGGAATATTGGTCTTCTGCACGCGGCGCGCCGGTTTGATCCGGAGCGAGGTGTCCGGTTCATTACCTACGCGGTCTGGTGGGTCCGGCAGGCCATCTCGCATGCTCTCAACGAGCAAGCAGGGGCGTTGCGGCTGCCCCACAAACAAGCGGCGCTGCATGCGCGCGTCCTGAGAGCGCGGGAGGACCTTTTCCAGACACTGGGACGGGAGCCAACCGTTCAAGAAGTGGCCAAGGCGGCGGACGTTACCCCCGAAGAAGCTGAGACGCTTCTCTCGGTCAATCGAACGGCCGAATCCCTTTCGCAAGCGATTGGAGACGAGCAAGAACGGACGTTAGAGGAGATCCTCGAACAAACGAGCGTAGCCGCGGCTGATGAAGACCTCCTCAGGCGTTCGTCGATCGAGAAGACACGAAGCCTTCTCCTGTCTCTCCCGAAGAAAGAGCGAGAAGTCCTGTGCCGGCGGTTTGGCATCTCGGTTGATGGATCGGAAGAGGAGAGGGAACCGATGACACTGCAGGAAATCGGCGACGAGTTAAAGGTCTCGCGTGAACGGATCCGGCAGATCGAGGCCCAAGCTCTGGCGCGCATCCGCAAATCACTGAAGGAAAGAACGCTCAGGGCCTATCTCAACTGAGAGCGCGGCCAGATCCGCCTACAATGGCGGGCGTGTCGTCTGTACCGGCAGAGTCCGTGTGTCCGGTTTGCCGCGGATTTGGAGTCCTCGAAGCCCGGGATGGGCGCCTGGTTCCCTGTGCCTGCAGGGAGACCGAGGCGGTCCGTTCCCGGCTCGCGAGCGCGGACATACCCGAACGTTATTCCAATTGCCGTCTTTCCAATTTCAATGGAATTCACGAGTCCCAGAAGGTAGCCAAGGCGCTTGCGGCGCGATTCGTCGAGGCGTATCCGGCCGTCGACGCCGGACTCTTGATCCTCGGTCCCGTTGGTGTGGGAAAGACACATCTTGCCGTCGCTATTCTCGCGGAACTCGTCGAGTCCAAGGGGGCTCGCGGATTGTTCTGCGATTTCACGAGCCTTCTCGAGCGGTTACAGGCAACCTACTCGAGAAGCAGTGAAACCGCCGCGGAGGAGATCCTGGACCCCTACCGCGACGCGGAGCTTCTGGTTCTGGACGAACTCGGCGCCCGGCGGCCTTCAGATTGGGCCCGGGACATCCTCTACGGACTTCTGAACACCCGCTACAACCGCAAGCGCACGACGCTCATCACCACGAACTACGGTGATCAGCCAGAAAAACCTGGAGGCGAGACTCTTGAGATCCGCATCGGGGTCCCCGTCAGAAGCCGGCTCTCGGAGATGTGCCAGCTCGTCCTGATCAATGGACCAGACTACCGGCGGGAAGTGCGTCCGGGACGGTCCTTTTCGTGATGCTCAAGCCACGTTCTCCGGTGAGGGCGACGGTTCGCGGTGTCCTTGCCGTGCTCGGCAACCCGCTGCTTTCGGCCGCGGAATTCCTCTTTCTCCTGGCCACGGCCATCTGCTTCTTAGCGGCTGGTGCTGCTTCGGTTTTCCTGGGCCGCCGCTTCTTCCCAGAAGTCCTTCCGGGAACTCGATGGCAAGAGACTGTCCTTTCGGTTCTGGAAGGCGGCGGACGGAACCTCCTCGTCATCTTTCTCATCTTGACAGTGCTGAGTGTGGGAGTGCTCGCCCTTGCTGCCTTTGTCAAGGCGGGCCTTTGCGGAGCTTTCCTGGCCGCGGACCAGAAAGCTCCTCCCGAATCCCGACGGCCTTCCGAGTTCAAGGTCTCGCCGGGACTCTTTCTCGAGACGGGGAGGCGGTACTTCAGCACCTTCTTCTGGCTCCTCAATCTCTACGTTCTCGTTGTCTCCATCCCGGTTTCATTTTTTCTCGTGGCCCTTCTGTTGCTCGTCGCCGGAATCATCCGCGAGAACTGGATTCCAGGCGCGGTCGCCGTTGCCGTTACAGGAATCTCTACCCTCGTTACGGGTATCGCTTCACGCCTCCTGCTGCTGGCGGCGTGCCGCGAGGCCGTCACGGGAAACAACTCGATGACCCACGCTGTCAAGGGAGGGATACGGGGCCTTCGTCAGACCATAGGCCACAGCCTGGCGCTCTTGTGTCTGACATCGGCCTTGAGTGGAGTCTTTGGAGCTATCTTTTCCCTTCCTCGGATCTTCTTCGAGCTTGCAAGCCCAGGCATGCCCAATCTTTGGATTTGGGGAGGGATTTTCGTCTTCTGTCAGCTCGTCGCCTATGCGGCGGCTGAACTGCTGCAGGTTGCCTCGTTTCTCTCCCTGTGGAATGGGCCAGAAGAGACCGGAATCAGGGTTCCCCCCGTTGCTTTCCTGAATACGCTCGATTCCGAGAACACAGAGACCTCATGAGACAAGACTCCCCTTTCACTTCGGCGTTTTCTGAAGATGCCCGGTCGTTCGTCCCCTCCGCTATCCGGGCGCTGGCTCCCCTTCTCAACGATCCAGAGGTGATTTCCCTGGCGGCGGGAGTGCCGAATCCGGAGACGTTTCCGGCGGCAGCCCTGTCTGCCGCCGCTCATCGCATCCTCTCCGAAGTCCCCGCCCGGGTGCTGCAGTATGACGTCACGGCTGGTTACCAGCCGCTCAGGGAAAAAATCGTTGCCCGGACGCTCACCCGGGGCCTTTCCTATTCCGCTTCGGAAACCCTGATCACGACTGGCTCCCAGCAAGCGCTTGACCTGACAGCTCGTGTGCTTCTCGATCCAGGAGATGTTGTTCTGGTCGAGGTTCCGACCTACGTGGGAGCCCTCGTCACCTTCGCTTCGCGCCGCGCGAGACCAGTGGGAATCCAGCGCTCGAAACACGGAATCGACACTGACCACCTCGAGGCCACCGTTGCGAAACTACGATCGCGGGGCGAAAGGGTCAAGCTTCTCTACACGATTCCCGACTTCCAGAATCCCTCGGGACTGTCGATGACTGGCGCGGCCAAAAAGGATCTTTGTAATGCCCTGGAACGGCTGGATCTGCTTGCCTTCGAGGATGACCCGTACGGAGAGCTGGCTTTTGGAGAAGGGGACGAAGACCCAGCACCCCTCTCCGCCCGGCTTCCATCGCGGACGGTCTACGCCGGCTCCTTCTCGAAAACGTTATCAGCCGGCTTGCGAACCGGCTGGCTTCAGGGGCCGCCCGCCTTTGTCAGGAAGGCGGAACTGGCAAAGCAGGCTTCAGATCTCTGTTCGTCGACATTCAACGCGGCGATCCTGTCGACCTACCTCGAGGAGAACGATTACGACGCCCACCTCACAGGCCTCAGGTCGTTCTACCGGGAGCGCTGTAACACCCTTCTCTCGGCTCTGGCGAGGTCTTTCCCCCAGGGAACACGGTTCTCAAACCCTTCGGGCGGGCTTTTTACCTGGGGAGAGCTGCCAGAAGGGCTGGACTCGGCAGCTCTTCTCCAGAAAGCAGTCCAGACGGCCAGGGTCGCGTACGTACCCGGAGGGCCCTTCATCGTCGAGGGCGACACAGGGCGATTTCTGCGCCTCACTTTCGCCAAGGAGGAGCCTTGCAATCTGGTTTTGGGAGCGGAGAAGCTCGGAGCGTTCTTCCGGCGGGAGCTGACATGAAGAAGCGGGCCTCGTGGCTTTGGCTCGCAGCGTCTGCCGCCGTCCTTGCCGGGTGCAGCCCCACCCCGCACCCGGTCAGGCCCCTGCCCTTTCCGGCCCAAACCCCGGTAACCGGCGAAGCAGCCCCCACGCCCTCGCCAGTGAGTCCAGTCACAAGCGCGCTTGTGTTCCCCTCAGTGGCGGAACCCGCGCTCAGTGTGGCGCTTCAGGTTCATCAGGCTTCCCTCTCGTTGCCAAAAAGGGACTATCTAATCGATACGGGGGGGGAAGTCCTGCGTTACTCGGGCCCGGTCACCCTGACTCCCGCAAATGGAGGCGGCATCTCGGTGACGGGGTCCGAATCGACCTGGGTTGTCAAGGAGGCCATCCGGCTCGCGCCGGCGGACCCCGCCGAGTATCTGAAGACGAGTGACGGAGCCTATCGCGGGATTTTTGTCATCAGGGTGGGAACAAAAGGGTTGCTGCACCTCATCAACCGGGTCTCGATGGAGGATTATCTCAAGGGGGTTGTTCCGGCAGAAATGGGTCCGAGGGTCTTCGATGAACTGGAAGCCCTGAAGGCACAAGCGATCGCCGCGCGCTCTTATGCTGCAAAACATCGCGGTGAATCGGCCGCGGAGGGGTACGATCTGTGTGCGACACCGAGGTGTCAGGTCTACTCGGGAGTGAACGTGGAACATCCCCTTTCGAGCCGGGCAGTTGACGAGACGGCGGGAGAGGTGCTTCTTTTTGGCCAGCAGATTGCCGACACGTTGTTCACCTCGACCTGTGGAGGCCGGACTGAAAGAGCGACGGACGTTTTTCCCGCGTACGATAAGAACGCGTACCCCTACCTTGTTTCGGTCCCGTGCTCCGGCGAGACCCCGCAGAAACTGACAACATCTCTCGCCCTTGACGGGAAACCCCGAACACTGCTCGCCATACGCGGCCGGTCGCTCCTGGCCTCCCTCGGGGTGACAGGCAGCAGTTACGCCGACCTTGTGGAGGCGAGAAACGCCATGCGGAAAAGGCTGGGATTACCTTTGGGAGGCGGGCCAAAAACCCTGGCTCCTGACGTTGTGTTCGCCGACTGGGCAAAGGCGGCAGGGCTGGAGGACCTCGACGTCCTGATCGAGCCTTCGGAAATCGATCTGGCGCCAAGGACATGGCCTCTTGCCGCACGAAAAGCCTACGCGGTGGCGCTGCGCTTCGATGTCTCTCTTGCTTCCCCCCTTCCACGTGAACGGTTTTTTCAGATGGAGGAGGTGAGCGGGCTTTATGCCACCGTGCTCTCCCGTCTGGGAGCCCTTGAGGAGCAAGAGGTGCGCCTTCTGTCCGTGGCGGAGGGGAAAACAGTCGCTGTTAGAGGATCAAAGGGCAAGGAGACGCTCGAATTGATTCCCAAAGTGGCGCTCTTCTCTGGTCTCGGGGATGTTTTCAAGGCAGAGAGAGAGGCGGCATTCTTCCCTGGTGACCGGGCCCGGGTGTTCACCCGGAATGGGAAAATCTGTGGACTTTCGGTTCTCGAAAATGGTCCCCAGGGGCTCTACGACCGTGATTCGGCATGGAGCTATTGGACGAGGTGTTTTACGGGGCAGGAAATCATGACGAGAATGCGTGAGCGAGACAAATCGCGGCCCGGAAAGCGCGTCACGAGAGTGGAGATTCTGGGCAGGGCGGTTTCCGGGCGTGCCACGCGTGTCAAAATCGTGACGGATGAGGGGAGTTTCACTCTCACGGGGCTCGAAATTCGCTTTTCCCTCGGGATCCCCGAAAACCTCTTCACTGTGACGCCTGGCAAGGAGAGTGGCGGCGAACCTGTCTTCACGTTCCATGGAAGAGGGTGGGGCCACGGGGTTGGTCTCTGTCAGAACGGTGCTTTTGGAATGGCTCTGGCCGGAAAGAACTATCGCGAGATCCTCTCGCACTTCTATCCCGGAACCACGATTTCAAAACTGGACAAAACACAGAATTCTCAGCCCGCGATTCCACAGCCGGCCGCTGAAGGCCCAGCGGGAGAGGAGAGGAGGAACCGATGATCGACTTTTCATTATCGGACGAACAGCAGCATCTACAGGACCTGGCCCGGAAGTTCGCCAAGGAAGAGATTATTCCGAAGGCGGCTCATCATGACGAGACGGGTGAGTTCCCGAGGGAGATCGCCAGGAAGGCATGGGAACTCAACCTCATGAATACCCACATTCCCGAGGAGTACGGCGGGATGGGGCTGAGTGTGCTTGATGGCTGCATCATTACCGAAGAACTGGCATACGGGTGCACGGGTATCGCTACCGCCATGGAAGCGAACGCCCTGGCCTCGGCGCCCGTGATCGTTGCTGCCAGCCATGAACTCAAGAAGGAGTACTTGGGGCGCCTCACCGCTGAGCCACTCTTTGCCGCCTACTGTGTGACGGAGCCGGGAGCCGGATCGGACGTGGCCGGAATTCGGACAGTGGCCAAGAAGGTTGGCGATGAGTACGTCATCAACGGCTCAAAGATGTGGATTACGAATGCCGGAGTCGCCAACTGGTACTTCGTGCTCGCGTACACCGACACCGCGAAAAAGCACTCGGGGATGAGCGGCTTCATTGTTCCAGCCGACAGCCCGGGGATCATCGTTGGCAAGAAAGAGCACAACCTCGGCCAGCATGCGAGCGACACGCGCGGAATCACTTTTGAAGACGTGAAGATCCCGGCAGACCATCTGGTCGGCAAGGAAGGCCAGGGCTTCCGGATCGCCATGGCCGCGTTTGACCACACCCGGCCTCCGGTTGCCATCGGTGCCGTCGGGCTCGCGCGCCGCGCCATGGACGAGTCGATCAAATACTCCCAGGAGCGAAAGACCTTCGGATTTTCCATCAAGCACCACCAGGCCATCAGCTTCATGATCGCCGACATGGCCAAGGACATCGAGGCGGGGCGTCTTCTTGCTTACAAGGCTGCATGGGCGATCGACAACGGTAAGTCCAATACGATTTTCGCCGCCATGGCCAAGGCCTACTGTGCGGACATGGCTATGCGCGTGGCCACCGACGCCGTACAGATTCACGGCGGATACGGCTATTCCCGCGAATACCCGGTGGAGAAGTTGATGCGCGACGCCAAGATCTACCAGATTTACGAGGGCACCAGCCAGATCCAGCGGCTCATCATCTCCAAAGAGATCTTCGACCGGCGCTAGGGACGGTAAAAAGAGACGAGGGCTCCCGGCCCTCGTCTCTTTTTACCGTCAGCTATTGGGGACAGACAATTTTTCAGAGTAGACTCCTGTCATGAGAAGGGCACGTGCGTTTCCGGTAGAAGGCTCCCAGGCAGGGTTCTTCCACTGCCTCTCCCGGGTCGTCGACCGAAGGTTCATCATGGGCGACCCCGAAAAGCAGATCTTCCGCAAGATACTCCGCCAGTGTGAGACCTTCTACGGCATCAGAGTCTTCACGTACTGCATCATGTCGAACCATTTCCACATCTTGGTGGAGGTTCCCGAGCCTCAAGAATTGACCGAGGAAGAAGTCCTTTTGCGCGTTGCAGCCCTTTACCCAGGGAAGTACGTCATCGGCGTGCGCCGCGACCTCGACGCCTTACGGCAGGCGGGCCTGGAAGAGCGGGCTCAGGCTCTCCTCGCATCCTTCACGCGCCGGATGTTCAGCCTCTCGAACTTCATGAAGTCGCTCAAACAGCGCTTCAGTAGCTACTACAACCGGAATAACCAGCGATCGGGCACCCTCTGGGAAGAACGCTTCAGAAGCGTCATCGTCGAGGGAGAAGAGACCACCCTCATGACCATGGCGCTCTACATCGACTTGAACCCAATCCGAGCGGGCATAACAAGCGATCCGGCTGACTACCGGTTCTGCGGGTACGCGGAAGCGGTGGGAGGCGGAGAACGCGCTCGGGAAGGGCTTCGATGCCTGCTGTCTCGCAAGCCCGAATCGTGGCGGACCGTGCAGGCGGAGTACCGGCGTCTCCTCTATGGCGTGGGAGAAGCGACCTGGGTTCGCCAGGGCTTCACGAGAGATGAAGTGTCTGACGTGGAAGCCCAAAAAGGCGAACTTCCCAAAAGCGCCGTGCTCCGGAGCCGGATCCGGTATCTTTCCGAAGGACTCATTGTGGGGAGCCGATCCTTCATTGACTCCTGGCTTCCGGGAAACCGCTGGCGGTTTGGCGAACGTTCCCTTTCCGGGAGCGTGGAACGGCGGTTGCCAGATACCACGGGCCTGGGCATCCTCCCCCCGGTTCGAGCCTGACAAGAGCCCGGAATCCAGGTGAAGCGAGACCTGCGTTTTCGGTAGGAATCTGGCGGACAGGGTGGGATTCGAACCCACGGTAGCCTTTCGACTACACACGGCTTCCAACCGTGCTCCTTAAACCACTCGGACACCTGTCCGCAAGAGTGGGACGCCAAGACTGCCTTGAACGGCGCATTCCGTCAAGGGAGAAGTGAGTTCACGATTCAGGCGGCCTCGAGACACCGCTGCGAAAACGACCGGAAGAGGCGGGCTCCATCCGAACTGCCCAGAAGACCTTCCACGGCGCGCTCTGGATGGGGCATCAATCCCAGAACATTTCCCCTTTCATTCGCCACGCCAGCCACGTTCCCCAAAGACCCGTTTGGATTCGCACCCGGCGTCACTTCGCCGTTCTCATCGGCATAGCGGAAGACAACTTGCCCCATCTCCTCGAGCCGGGTCAGCACCCCAGGCGGAGCCGTCCAGTTCCCGTCTCCGTGAGCCACCGGCATGCGAAGGCATTCTCCCCGCAAAAGGCGTGACGTGAAGACATTTGATGTACTTTCGACACGAAGATTCACGTCCCTGCAAACGAAACGCAGCCCGGAGTTCATCAGGAGCGAACCGGGCAGAAGCCTGGCTTCACACAGAACCTGGAACCCATTACAAATCCCGAGCACCGCTCCACCCTTTTCCGCATGCTCTAACACCGCTGCCATGACCGGCGAAAAACGCGCCATGGCGCCACAACGCAGGTAGTCTCCATAAGAGAATCCACCCGGCAGGATGACGAGATCCGGCTTCCCGAGGCTCTTTTCCGCGTGCCAGACGAGTCTGGCCGGTGCCCCCAGAACGTTCTCCACGGCATCTGCCGCATCACGATCGCAATTCGAGCCCGGAAACACCACCACCGCGACCTTCACTTCAGAACCTCAACCTCGAAATCCTCGATGACAGGATTCGCAAGAAGTGTCTCCGCCATTTTGGCCGCCAGGTCCTTCGCTTCTAATGCGCTTTCAGCATCGATCTCCATGCGGAAGACCTTCCCCGCGCGCACATCGTGCACCGCCGAATAACCGAGACGAGTGAGCGCACTGGCAATGGCCTTCCCCTGTGGATCCAAAACACCGCCTTTTGGGACAACGACAACCTGAACCTTCACGTTGAATTCCTCCATCTTTCGGTATCAGCCGGTCTCAAACCATCCGGCCGGACGATGCCGGGTGGCCACGGCAATTTCGATGTCCGCACCCGTCTTTTCAAGACACACCCTTGCAGCCTCTCCGGCCAGCACGGGAGTGTTGTTCTGCTCTGAAAGATGGAGCAACACAACTTGCCTGGTTCGGGGGCCAATCAGCGTTTGGAGCCCTGCGGCCGCCTGCTCGTTAGAGAGATGCCCCTGATTCCCCAGAATGCGAGCCTTGAGTCGCGGGGTGTACGGCCCAATCCGCAACATATCGACGTCGTGATTGAACTCGAGCCCGATAACATCACACCCGCCAAGAGCCTCGAAAACTTCGGGAGAGAGATACCCGAGGTCAGTGGCGATACCAATTCGCGCCCCGGCAGCATCGGAAAACACATAACACACGGGCTCCGCTCCGTCGTGCGGAATGGAAACGGTTCTCACGAAGAGATCCCCCAGGACGACCTCCCTTCCCCCGCGCACTCTTCTTATGTCGGCGAAAAGAGGCCCTGGCAAGCGCGCTCCGTGCTCTGTTCCCTCCGTTGCGTGAACGGGGAAACCAATGGTGTTGATAAGGTCCGTGATTCCGGCGACGTGGTCAGTATGTTCGTGCGTCAGGAAAGCTCCTGAAAGATCCTCCAGACCGAGGCCCAGGAGTCCGAGCCGCCTCTTCGTCTGCCGGCGGGTGAGCCCCGCATCGAGAAGAACCGCCGTCTTCCCCGCCTGAATGACAGCGCAGTTCCCCGAGGACCCAGACCCCAAGAACGCAACCCTCATCACCGGCTTCCCGTGCTCCCGAACCCGCCTTCGCCGCGTGACGACCCGGCGATCTGGGGACGCCTCTCAAACCCGGCCCTCATGGCCCTGGCGAAAACCAGTTGTGCTATACGATCTCCCCTCCGGATCGTGACCGGTTCCCGCCCGAGGTTCACCACGAGCACTCCCAATTCACCCCGGTAATCGCTGTCAATCGTACCGACTCCATTCACGAGACCAAGCCCGCACTTGAAGGCCAGGCCAGAACGCGCACGCACCTGCCCTTCAAAACCACGGGGTATCTCGAGAAACAGGCCTGTTGGAACAAGGGCACGGTCCAGCGTCCCGAGCGTGAGAGGCTCTTCCACCGCCGCCCGCACGTCTGCCCCCGCAGCTCCCTCCGTCGCGTATTCGGGGGCTCCCAGATCTTCACACCCCGGCTTCACCCGGAAAACGACCGTGAGGTCTACCGGAATCTCGGGCGTCACCGGCTCAACTCCTTGAGTAACTCATCGAAAACTCCCGTTCCCGCTGGCGGCCCTGAAATGCCTAGCCCAAATCGCTCTGGATCCCCAAAAAGCTCCTGCGCTAGCTTGCCGGTCTCCGCCTCTGAAACGGCCTCAATATCGGCAACGATTTCGTCCACCTCGTAGGGACGCCCGCGATACATCCAATCCCGGGCGGCTCCTTCCCGGCGCGCCGCCGTCGATTCGAGCGAGAGTTCGAGTTCCGCCCGTACCTGGTCTTTCGCCTTTCTGAGTTCGTCTTTTCGCATCCCTTCGTCGCGAAACTCTCGCAGAACACGGCCCAATGTTGACAGGAGCCGCGGGAGACGCGCCGGAGCCGTTGCCGCCTCCACAAAAAAAAGGCCACTCGAACGGTACAGGTTCTGGGAGGTTCCTATGTGGTAGGCGAGCCCCTTGCGGTCCCTTACCTCTCGCCAGAGACGGGACGACACCCCGCCCCCCAGGATGGTGGAGATCAGCCACCCGGCCGGAAGCGCCGGATCGGTCTGAGAGAAGGCCGGAATGCCAAAGAGTAGATGTGTTTGAGAGATGTCCGGGCGCGCAACCTCGAACCGGCAGGGCTCTGGAACCGGTTTTTGGATCTCGTTTTCCCGACAGCTTGCTTTCTTGCTTCCAGAGTTCGGGTGGAAACCGTTGAGTTTCTTGATGAGCACTTTCGGATCAAACGCACCCGCCGCGGCAAACAACATCTTCTCTGGCCAGAAGGAGCCAAAGAACCGCTCTTGAATCTTCTCGAGCGAAAGCTGTTTCACTTCGTCCGGGGTTCCCAGAATGGGCCGGGCAAGAGGGTTCCCCGAAAAGATCGTCTGGGCGAACGTCTCGTGCAGGCGATCTTCGGGAATGTCACCCGCTTCGGCGATTTCCTCGAGAATGACCTGCCGCTCGATTTCAACATCCCTCAGAGTGAAAGCGGGTGCGCTCGCCAGGTCCAGAATGAGACTCGTGGCTTCATGAAGCCGCGCGGCCGCCGTGCGCGCGTGGAAAGCCACGCTCTCCTTTGTGGTGTAAGCGTCGCAGTCCCCTCCCAGGCGATCGATCAAGCGGGCAATAGCGGCCCCGGTACGCCGTCTCGAGCGCCGAAAGAGGAGATGCTCGAGGAAATGCGTGGCGCCGTGCCCGGCTGGCTCCTCTGTTGCCGACCCGTGGGCTACAAAAACCCCGAGGGCCACACTCCTCACATCCCGCATGGGGTCGAGCCACACGGTCAAACCGCTGGCAAGTTGCTCGATGATCACTTCTGGATACTACCGCCTGGGCGGGAAGCCCGGACCGGCGCCTCCCCCTCCCATTCCAGGCCCCGCGCCCCCGCCGGGAACAACTCCCCCGCCTGGAGCCACGCCTCCGCCCGGAGCAGCGCCTCCCGGCACGCCCGGGATCGTCACCATCCCTGTCTTCGGGTCGGCGCGTAGAGCATCCTCCGTGAACTTCCACTCAGAGTAGACTTCGCGGCCCTGATAAAGACGGAACCCCTTCTTGCTGGATTTCGAAAAGACGCCCACAACGGGCCCCTGCGGCTGGTCTGCAATGCCGCCGAAGCTCCCTCCGCCCACCGGGGTGGGCGCTGGTGTTGGCGTCGGAAGAGCACGCGGGCCCCCCTTGCCTCCATCACCTTGCCCTTGAATTGGCGTCTGCATGAGGGATGTCGGAGTGATGATTCCCCAGTCGGCCTTGCCCGACATCGGGTCTTTCCATAGTTTTCGGATGGTCCTGGGCTTGAAGTCCAGCATCTCTTGCAGGGTGTTGGGAAACCGGCCGTTCCGCTTCTTGAAGAGCCTGATTCCCTCCGCGTACTGAAGTCCGCGAAAGATGAGTTCCTCCTCGCGGTCTCGCTGGGCTTGCGTGGAGGCCACGGGCAGGGCAGCGGACATCGCGATGAGCATGCACGTGATGGCCACCATCAGGGCCACCAGCGTGTAGCCCCTCGGAGAAAAGACTCGAACACGCAGACGGGTCACCACGTGTTGTAGGCAGTTCCGTCGAGGGCCGTATCCGGGGAGCCGGAGTGAACATCGATGATTCCGGGCTCCTGATCGGGCGAGGCGGATTCGGAATCCACCTCTTCCGTCACCGTTTCCCACGTGTCAGCGGAACCCGTGAACGGATCCACGGGAATCCTGCGGATGTACCCGTCCGTGACGAGCGTCTCCAGGGACTCCGGGTACTTTCCCTTGTCGGCCTTGTACTGGTCGATCATCGAGCGGAACGTAAAGAGATTCTCCTTGAGGGCGGCTTCTTTCGCCTTGATGGGCGTTCTGAGCAACTGCGGGATCGCAATACTCGCCAGAATGCCGATCACGGCCATGACCACGAGCAGCTCGATCAGGGTGTAGCCCCGGTGAATCCTTCCCAAAGAAGGCCGTGGGGGCTTTTCCTGGACCACAAAGAGGGGGGGGCGGAACCGTCTCATCGTATTTTCACCAGTCCCTGTACTTGGACTTGTCCAGTCCGACTCCGTTCGAGAGCGAATAGACGTCATACACGTTCTGACGGCCCCAGCTTGTCGAGTCTGGCGCATCCTGATAACTCCTCATGCCCCACTCGGCCTTCCCCGTCATAGGATCGATGGGCACGCGCCTCAAGAACCGCTTCTTCTTCTTCACCTGGCCCACAATATCGACGCCCTCCACGAGAGACTCGAGATCTTTTGGATATCCCTCGCTATCCAGGGCAACCGGGATGAGGCCCTGGTCGGACATGCGCTTGTAGTCGTCGATGGCGTTTCGCATGGTCCGAAGAGCTTCTTTGAGTTCCAACTCTTTCTGCCTCGTGATCGAGAATTTCGCGATGGGCACGATCATCGCCGTCAAAACCAGGATCACAACGACCACGACGACCAGCTCGACGAGCGAGTAACCTCGCCTGAGAGCCTTTCGCCGGAATCTTCCAATGGCAGTCATTTCATTCCTTGACCGTGACGAGAAGAGCTTCGGCCTGGGGCCTGACGGGTCCGTTCCTTCCCAGTGCCGCCGCGGCCGAGAGCCTGAAGAGCGAAACCCCGGCCGAACGGCCCTTGAAGTCCACGCGCGCCAGGGCTCCCTGCGGCAGCCCGATGGCGTTCCCCGCCCGGCTCAGCTGAATGAGCGCCCGGCCCTCGACTCTCTCCGAATTAAAACGTACTTGCCCATCCGCATTCGCATCCGACCAGCTTCCGGCCGAGACGCCATTTACCTGAACCACGGCCGGATCCCACTCGAGCGTGAGTTCGAGCGCGTTGAGTTCCGCCATCTCGGGAGGAGCCTGGATGACGAGGTAAGAAGCCGAATCGGGTCTGATCTCCGAAGCCGGCGTCTCAAACCCCAGGACGAATTCGCTGGTTTTGGGCACGGCCACGGGCGTCTCCGCCGGCTCCTCCAAAGTTCCCTCGTTGGCCACATTCTTTGGGGAGGATGTCGATGTCTTGAAGGGATCCGACGGTCCCTTCCCCGGTGCAAGCGCGCTTGCCGGGTTGATGGGCGCCGACATCGGCATCATCGGCCGCGTCTGCCCCCCCACCATCCCCGGCCGCGCGTTTCTCTTGACCTCCGAGGCTTCGGTTGGCTGGGGATCAAAGGGAGAGCCGGGTGCGCTCGGAGACTCCAGACGCACGTTCAATCCAGAGAAGCTCACGTTGTTTTCCGTTCCCACCCAGATCGGGGTGAGGTCTTCCTCGCTGATCTGAGGCGCGCGAATGATGCGGGGCGTCAGCGTCAGAAGGAGGTCCGTCCGCCTGATGTCGTCCGAAACGTTCGTGAAAAGCGTCCCCAGAAGCGGGATATCACCGAGGAACGGTACGGTCGTCCGCCCCTTGGTCGTGTCCGTCCGGATGAGCCCCGCCAGCACGTTGGTTTCCCCATCCCGCAGCCGGATCGTGGATGTGATGGTTCGCGTCCCGATCGTTGGTTGCGCGGGGCTGCCAGCCGTCGCCGTTCCCTTGTCCGTGATCTGTGAAACCTCGACCGTGAGCTTCATCGTGACTTCTTTGTTGTGGTGCACCCGCGGCTCGATGTCGATCTTGATGCCGACATCCTGATACTGGAACGAGGTGATGGGGACAACTCCCGTCGAGCCCACGGCTGTCTGTGCGCTGATCGTGGTTACCGGGATAGGAACGCGGTCCCCGATGACGAGTTGAGCCTTCTCTCCCTCGGAAATCCGCAGGGCAGGCTTGGCGAGAACGGTCGCATCGGTGTTGTTCTTTATGAAGTTGAACGTAACGGTGGGGATGGAGAACGAAAAGTCAGAGATGCTGATTTTCGTCAACTGGTCCCACGGGAGATTCGTAATGGCTTTTCCGTCTGAACCGTAAAGGCCCGCGGTGGTCGAGTAGCTGCTCAACTTTGTCCCGAGTTCCAGCGTCTTGGCGGTGTTGAGCTGAACGAGTTCCACATCGACGATGACCTCGGCCTTCGCCTTGTCGTTGACTTCGATGATCTTCTCGGCCACGGCCACCTTGTCGGCCGTATCCCGGATGACGATGGCGTTCAACTGCGGAATCACGCCGAGCCTTCTCAAATCGAGAATCGAGCGGACCATGTTCGAAACGTCCTTCACGTCCCCGTTTGAGAGGAAAAACGTGCGGATGACGAGGTCCTCGTACTCGCGCCGGTTCTGGTTATTGTCTTGCGCGATGAGAATCGTTTTTTCATCCAGGACCTTGTAGAAGTGGCCTGCCTGGCGCATCAGCACTTCCAGGCCCTTCTGGAACGTCACGGCGCGCAAATCGATGGCGTATTTGTCGTCTTTGAGTTGCGGGTCGTAGATGATGTTGATGCCGGCCGCGGACGCCAGGACACCGTAAAGCCTCTTGATATTCGTTTCCTGGGGAAAAACGAGGTCGATGGGCTTATCCGAGGCAGGGTTGAGCATGGGAGGCGTGGCTCGAGACCCCTTCGTTTTCGCCTTTGCCTTCTCAATCGCGGTCCCCGTCTGGATCTCGGCCTTGGTGGCATCGATCATCTTCTTGACGGCATCCAGTTCCTGGGCTGCGGCTTCGATAGTCCTGTCGAGAGCAATGGCTTGCTCCAGCTCGATGGCCGCAAGTTCCAGCTGACCGGAAGCCTTGTAGAGTTTTCCCTTCTCAAAGTGCGCGATGGCGGCGCGCATCTTCGCCATGGTCAGGGCCGTCTTGTAGCGAAGACTCTCGGGGTCTTGCTCGACGGCCTTCTGGTAGGCCATCACAGCGAGATCCCAGTGTTTTCGAGCTTCCTCTTGCTGGCCGTCTCGATAGGCGGTATGGGCGGCGCAGCCACCCAGGGACATGGCCAGGATGGCGCACGACAGGCAGCCCAGAACAGTGGAAACGGAACGTCTTTTCGGCATCTTCGTCATTCAGGTGACCTTCAGCGGCGCGCGTCGAGGTTGGGAAGCGGGACCCGGCGCGTGATATCGGCCGGCAGCCCCACGAATGCAAAATCCACGGACTCACGATTAATTGTCTTCAGAATGAACCGGCCTTCGACCGTATCGCCCTTCTTGGCGGCAAAAACGCGTCCCTGCTCCTCGAAAGCCACGATGGGGTCGTCCTTGGGACCAAAGAGCCCCACGGCGGCAAAGGGAATGTTTGGAGGGACGATGGGCGTGGGCGCCGGAGTGGGCGGGGGGTTCATGGGCCACTGGTACAACCCCAGTGGAACCTCCGTGGGCACAGGCACCGGGGTCGGAGGGACCGGTACCGGGGTGTTGTAGAAGCGGAAGACATCCCTCACCACATCGCTCTTCAACTCGCCGCGCGTGATGTTGAGAACGAGCCCGGGAAGCTCGTCCGAAACAGGATTCGCAGCGGAACGCGCCTTCTTTGCCGCACGGGAGACCGCTGCGGCGGGTGCCGGCTTGACCTCTTTGGACTCTTGCTTCTGCCGGAAAAAAACGACGAGGACGATGACTCCAAAGAGGAGAGCAGCGAGACGCTTCGTGTTCATCTGTTCTCCCCGTTTTCCCTGGCGGCGGTCCCGGGTTGCTGGCTTCTTCTCTCGGCCCGGCCCGCGCGCTGAACTCTCTTGGGGATCTTCGTCGTGTCGCTGCGGAAGAAGTGCGCCAAGTCCAGCGTGACTCTCAGGATGTCTGGCTGGGTATCGTTAAAAGCGACGGACACGGTCTCGATGACGAGAAATCGTGGACTCGTTTCCATGGTGTACAAAAGCTTCTTGACATCGGGGTATTTCCCGTCGATGGCAAACGAGAGGTTGATCTGCCGCGCTCCGGGAATGTCGGCTTCCGCGTAGGTGATCGAACTGGGCCGCAACCCCGCTTCGCCCGTCATCTTGTAGATGTCCTCGATGAGTGGCGCCAGGCGCTCCTTGCGCGTCCCCAGGGTCTCGCTAAAAAACGACTCGAGCCTAGCTTGCAGATCGGCAATCTGCTTTTCCCGCTGTCGCAGCTTCTGAAGGCTTTCCTTTGCCTGTTCTCTCTGGGCGATGAGTTCCCGTTCCTCCCGGTTGAGGGCTTCCAGGCGATCCTCGTAGAAGACCCGATAGACGATCAGGACACCCGCGTTCAAGAGAATGAGGGCAAGCAGCAGGAGAAGGATGCCGAGCCTCGCCCTCCAGGGGGAGATGAAGCTAGTCATGGCTTGGTCCCTCCAGCATCCCGGTAGGCAACGGTCAGACTGATCTGGGTCCCCTCGGCGATTCCCTCCTTTGGCCCCACTTCCGACGAGGGTTTCGGTTCGTCGAAAAACTCGGAGGAGTAAAACGCCCGGATGACCTTTGGAAGGCCGTTAGGGTCGCGTGACACGAGTTGAAGGGTCAGGCTCATGTCGCCAACGGGCTGGTCCTCGCCGCTCTGGCGGCTGAGTTGAACAGAGACAACCCTGACATCCGCTGGCAACACTTTCTCAAGGCGGGTCAAGAACCGGGTCCACGAAAACGCCCGTTTACGCGCGATCCAGCCCGCATCCTCCGCGCTCAGAGACAGTTCCTCGAGGTCGTGGCGGTCCAGTTGACGCTGCGCTTCTTCCTTTGCCGCCTCGAGTGTCGAGATCTCACGCCGGATCCCCGCAATCGCCTCGCGGGTCTTCTCCGACCCGCGAAAGTACTGGGAGACGGTCTGAAAACTCACAAAAAACAGAATCACCGTCACGGCTGCCAGGACGCTGGCAAAAATATTGACGGGCCTGGTGTTGACGAAGGGGCGTCTTGCGAGGTTCAAGCGATGCGACATCGATTCGCGAACCCTTTCTCTCTAATCCTCGTTGGCCATGGCCCCAAGCGCCACGAGCACAGCGGGATCCTCGACCCCGGCCAGAGTGGAGGCCGTACTGGAGGCACCCGACAACAGAAGGGTGGACGGGAAGAAGGCCGCACGGGTGATGGGCTGGGGATCCCGCCCGCCGTGCTCGGCGCGAAACGCTCGAAATCTCGAGATAATGGGCGAGCCAATGGGCCCGGCCGCGCAGGCTTCCGCCACGTCGAGCGATTGTTCCAGCACCTCGGGACCGTCGGTGGACGAAACGAACGAGGCCGCCAGCCGGATCTCCTGGAGTGCTTCATCCGGGTCCGATGTGGCCTTGGTGCGCAGGAACCGGAGCCGCCCGTCCCGGAGAAACACGGTCGTTGCCGCGTCTCCATCGGCCCAGATGACGAATCCGCGGCCCGATGGAAGGGCCCGGCGCCCCAGCGTCGCCACCGAGATCGCCGCGCTTTCAAAGGCTCCGATGCGTACCCCCGCCTTCAGAAAGGCCTCCTCGAGCGGACGTGCCGTCTCTTCGAGCGTGGCCATGCCAATAACCCGGATGCCCCCCTCGCTCCCCTGCCCTGCCGTTTGCCAGGCTACGCGGAGCGCTGGCGGGCTCGACTCCCCAAATGCCTTTCCGAATTTCCACGCGAGAATCTCGTCGACTTCCTTGGGGTTCTTTTCCGGAGCCTCGACATCCACGCTGACAACCCGCACGAAGTCATCCGGAATGGAGAGGGACGCGGCGGTAATCTTGACCCCAACATCGGCAACCAGCTGACCGATCACGGGCTCGATTTCCGCGGTAACGACAGGAATTCCGCCTGGTCCAGACCTGAGGGCCACCGAGGGAAGCGGCCGGGACACAACCATGAGAGGAGCCGCCTGCTCGCCGCCAGACGTGCCTTTCTTCTGCTTGCGGCTCCCGGCGTAGACGAGACGGTTTCGTGTCAGGACGAACGCATGCGGAGGCCTGACCGTTTTCAAGAAACGGGACGGGATGAGACGGGACAAGAAATCAGTCGACAAACGTCACCTTGTTGATCTCTCTCAGTGTGGTTTCCCCTTCGAAGACCTTCTCGACCGCCGAGTCTCTCAAAAAGGTCATTCCTTCCTCGCGCGCGGCCTTCTTGATATCCGCCACCGGTTTCCTTTGAAGAATGAGTTCCCTGATCTGGTCAGAAAGATCTAGAAGTTCCGTAATGGCCATCCGGCCGAAAAACCCCGTGCCGTTGCACTCTATGCACCCGCGGCCCTCGAAAAAGGTCGCCCCCCTCACGCTGACACGGGAAATTCCCGACTCGTCGAGGAGTTGATCCGAAGGAACCACCGGCACCTTGCAGTGACGGCAAATCCGGCGAACAAGCCTCTGAGCCAGGATGCAGTTGAGCGCCGAGACGAAATTATAGAGTTCGACCTTCATGTTCAGAAAGCGCCCCAGGACGTCAAAGACGTTGTTGGCATGAACCGTCGTGAACACCAGGTGCCCCGTCAAGGCCGCCTGTACCGCGATTTGCGCCGTCTCCTCGTCTCGAATCTCCCCGACCATGACCTTGTCCGGGTCATGCCTCAATATCGAGCGGAGCCCCCGCGCAAACGTCAGGCCCTTCTTTTCGTTCACCGGGATCTGCGTGATCCCCCTGAGCTGATACTCGACCGGGTCCTCGATCGTGACGATTTTGTCCTCGACCGTCTGAATCTCCGAGAGGCACGCGTAAAGAGACGTCGTCTTGCCCGACCCCGTCGGGCCCGTCACGAGCACCATTCCGTAGGGCTCGCGAATCGCTTTTCTCAGGCGGCGCAGCGTGAGCGCATCCATCCCCAGAACCTCGAGCCTCAGGTTCTTGAATTCCGAGTTGGCCGACTCCTTGTCGAGAATTCGGATGACGCAGTCTTCGCCATGCACGGTCGGCATGATCGACACACGAAAGTCGATCGTTCGTCCCTTGACCCGGATCTTGAAGCGGCCGTCCTGGGGGATTCGCTTCTCCGCAATGTCCAGCTCGGACATGACCTTGATGCGCGAAATAATCGTCTGGTGGTGCTTCTTGTCAATCGGTTCCATGGCCGGGACGAGCACACCATCGATGCGGTACTTCACGACCACGAACTGGTCCTGCGTTTCGATGTGGATGTCCGACGTGCGCCGCTGGATCGCGTTCAAGACGATGGAATCGACCAGCTTGATGATGGGGCTCGCATCCGCGGCGATCCGGTCGATGGTGAGGACCTGCTCGCCCTCATCCGTATCAATGACACGTTCGAGCGTGAAGTCTCGCGCCACTTCGTCGACGACCCGCTGGGTCGATTCTGACTTCTGCAGGATCTCCTGCATGGCGGCCCGCGATCCCACCTTGATGCGCAGCTTCTTTTTCAGGAGCCCTTCCAGCTCGTCGCGTTTCACGACGTCGGTGGGCTCGGTCATGATGATGAAGAGCGTTCCGTTCTCCGCGCGCTCCGGGAGGAACTCGTAACGCAGCATCCAGTCGAGGGGGATCGACTTGAAGAGTTCCGGGTCGACCCGGAAGGTCCAGAGGTCCACATAGGGCATCCCGAGCCGCTGCGCCAGCGTGCGCGCGCGAGCTTCCTCGGAAGCGGCGTCGAGGACCTTGGGGATGATGGGAGCGCCGGTCCCGCTACTTGTCGTGGAGGAGGATCCGCCTGAGGACATCTTGAGTCACACCTTCCTGGAAAACGACCGTCACGCCTTGATTTGATTCAGAATCGTGAACATCGGGAGATATACGGAAACGAGAATAGTGGCGATGACGCCTCCCATGATGACCAGAATCAACGGCTCGATGAGGTTGATCATCCGCTGAAGCGCCGTCTCGATCGCCTCGTCATAGAACTCCGAGACGTTCTCGAGCATTTCCTTGAGGGCTCCCGTCGCCTCGCCCACCTTCACCATTTCGACTGTGAGCGACGAGAAGAGCCGGGTTTCTTCGAGGCTTTTCCAGAGTTCTGCCCCTTCTCGCACTTTCGGAACGACAGACTCGACAGCCCCGGCGATCTTGCTGTTCGATACCGAACCCGCACAAATCTCGAGGGCCGAGACGAGGGGCGTTCCGGATCCCACGAGCGTTCCGAGCGACCGGGTGAACTGGGAGAGGGCGAACTGGTGCAACACCGCGCCCACCACGGGAATCTTCAGCAAGAACCCGTCCAGCGCTCGCCGTCCGTCCGCTGTCGATTTCCATTCCCGGAACAGATAGTAGAGGAGCGCCACGGCCACGAGCCCTTCGAAGAAGTACTTCTTCGTTACCAGCGCGGTTCCGATCACAAAAACCGTCAGCCCCGGAAGCTCGGCCTGAAACCCAGAGTAGAACTCCGTGAACTTCGGGATCACATAGGTCATGAGAACCAAGATGAGGCCCACCGATAGCCCCACGAGAACCGAAGGGTAAACCATGGCGCTGACGACTTTTCGCCTCACGCCCGCGAGTATCTTCTGATACGCGAGGTACCGTCTCAGAACAGCCTCGATCTCTCCGGACCGCTCTCCGGCGCGAAGAGACGTCGCGTAAAGCTTCGGGAAGGCATCCCCCTGTGCCTCGAAGGCATCCGAAAGCGCGACACCCGAAACGAGCTGCTCCCGCACATCAAGCAAAATTCTCTTGAAACGCGGATCCGTTTGCCTTTCAAGCAGTGTCTCGACCCCCGAGACGATCGGCAGACCAGCCTTCAGCAAGGCAACGAGTTCCTGGTTGAAAATCATGAACTCCTCGTGCTTGATTGGCCCGCGAGTTTTCTTGAGGAAACCCTCGGAGAGGCTTTTTCCCCGGTCCGAGAGCCCTTTTGCCGGCTTGGCGGCGCTGATGGAGAAAACCCGCCCGCCTTGTTTGACGATCTCGTTTCGGGCCGCCTGTTCGTCGCTGGCCTCGACCGTCCGCGTGGAGATGCCGCCGTCCGGGGTCCCAACACGGCAAACGAAACTGGCCATCAGCGCAACCCTCCAACTCCGGGCCCCGGACCCGAAGGAGCGATGGCGGCGTGAAAAACGAGAAAGAGTGCCGCCTGGGCGGACTCGTCCTTGCCGATCCCGAGCACGTACGACTGCCCGGGCGGAACGTTGATCGACGTTCGTAAGATCTCGCGGCGCGTTTCTTGACCGTTCTGGCGTTTCACACGAGAAAGACTGAGGTTTTTCAAGCGCACCAAATCCTCACCCCCGGAAGGTTCCAGGAAGAATTCGATACGGTAGTCCGCGCTGATCGGATAGGCAACCTTTTCCCCTTCGGCACTCTGTACGACGACGGAATCGAGAGTCGCGTAATCCGTAAAGTTGAAGAGCTTCCTCAGCCTCTCACCCACCACCTTCATCTCTTCGCTTTGCGGCGTCTTCTCTTTCTCGGACCCCGTGCCGGTCCCTGCCCTCAACAGGGTGACGGCTATGGATCTTTCCCTGGGCGGCAAATCGAAAGCAGCGATCGCCTGGACGGCTTTCTCGACCGCCCGCGGCAAATCCCGAATGGTCAAGGTGTTCAGCCGGGGCTGAATCATCAGGGTGCCATCGAGGGTCAGAAGCGGCCTGACCGCCACCGCGGCCTCATCCGCGTTCCGGTATTTCAGCGTGATGACACGAACGACGGCCGTCTCCGCGCGACACGGTGAAGCCACGAGGCACGAGCAGAAAACGAATGCCAGAACGACCAAGACGATTTCCGGGAATGACCTTACCGGTTTCCTCGGGCGGTCTGTCCTGGGCCTTTTCCACAACTCTTTTGAAAACGGGTTCCCCAGCGGGCGTCGCCGCGCCCGCGCTGACCGGCCCGGCCCCGTCTCAAAACTCCACATTCTGGTCGACCACGAAAACCACCATCGGCTCCTTTTGCGACGAAGGGGTGAATTGATAGACCTTGGCTTCAGGGTTCTTGACACCCTCGATCCAGGGGAGCCTGGCCTCCATCGTTCCCGCCGGCACATTGGAAACCGGGAGGGTCTTGAGCAGGGGAGTGCGCTCCGGGCTACCGCCAAGAAACTTCTGCCCAAAGGAAATGAACGCCACCAGTCCGCCCGCCACGAGAAAAAGGGAAGCGGCCCGCAGAAGCACCGGGCTTACCGCTGGCGCCAAACGCCGCTTGAGGATCTCGATGTGCATGGCCCGGGACGTCGCGTGGGCCATCTGCCGTTGTTCTTCTACCGCTGGTTCAAATCCGAAGGCCTCTGCCTCGGGATCCCGGAACGCGGAAAGGGAGGAAAAAGAGACGAGGGGGTCAAGCGTAAGAGCCCTCTCGTAACAAATAGGGCACGCCGACAGGTGATGCGATAGCCATTCCCGGTCTTCCCTCGAAATCTCATCTCTCTCTTTACCAGCAAGAAGGGTCTCGGTCCTCGTGATGACGGTACACTCTTGACGGCGCCTAGTCATGGCGAGCCTCCCTGCCCCTGACATACTCGGGGAAACGGCGCCGCAACTCTTCCCGCAAGACCTGCCGCGCCTGAAAAAGGTGATTCCTCACCGTGGACTCACGGCACTCGAGAATCTCGGCAATCTCCTTCGTCTCGCGCTCCTCAAACTCCCTGAGAACGAAAACAAGGCGCTGTTTTTCAGAAAGCGCTCCGGCGCACGCCTCGAACACCCGCCGGGCCTCGTCCTTGGCCAGAGCCCGGGGCCCGTCCGGTTCCACGGCTTTCTCGTTGTTGACGACGAGCCGGAGATGCTCCTCGCGCGTGCGAGACCGGCTTTTCCGCGAACGCAAGGCATCCACGGCGAGGTTTCCGGCAATCCTGAAAACCCAGGTCGAAAAGGCGTAAGCCGGATCGTACCGGTGGAGGTTCTCCCACACCCGGATGAACGTGAGCTGTGCGATGTCCCGGGCGTCCTCGGGATTGCCGAGCAGCCTTCGAAGGTATGCCAGAACTCCGGGAGAACGGTTCGTCACGAGGTCAGAAAACGCTTCACCGTCCCCCGATATTGCCCGCGCAATCAATTCCTGATCGCGCTCTCTCGTGACGGACGAACCCATCGACCGGCTTGGCGCCCCCCCTCTTTCTCCTTTTGGAAACGGAACAATCACGGCACCCACTTCTACGAACCGTACCCCTGTCGCGTCTAGTCCGGGCCGGGACGGTCCTCCGTCCAACCACTATAATGCTAGCGGGAGGGAGGTGAATCCCTCCTCAATATTGAATCTTGCCTCTAGCTCAGTCCTCTCCGCGGCCAGAAGTGAGGCCCCTCCTCACTCTTGTCAGAGAACGCGCCTGGCCCGCCCATGTCGCGCGCTGTGTGGATGTCTGGGTTCATGGCGTCTCCGTCGGCGAGGTCGAGGTCGCTAGTACCTTTGTTTCCGCGCTCAGGGAATGCCTTCCCAGAAGCGCTCTCCTTTTCACCTCTTCCACACCCGCCGGCACGGCGCTTTTGAGGAAGAAGTACAGCGAAGAGGCTGCGAATCCCTTCCTTGCGGTCCGCGCATTTCCGCTCGACCTGCCTTTCTCGGTTCGCCGCTTGATGAACTCGGCGCGGCCAAAACTCCTGGCGCTCATGGAAACCGAGATCTGGCCAATTTTCTTGCGGGAGGCGAAAAGCCGCAACATCCCAGTGCTGATTGTGAACGCGCGCCTCTCGGAGGGGTCTTTTCGGCGCCTCTCGAAAGCCCGGTGGCTCTTTGAGCCTTCGCTTCAGGCAATTTCTCTGATTGCGGCCCGTTCGGACGAGGATGCGGCACGTTTTGAGAGACTCGGGGTCCCGAGGGAACGGATCGAGGTGGCCGGAGATCTCAAATTCGACCGGCCCAGTCCCCCGCGGCCCGTTTTTGAGACCGAATTCCGCTCTCTGGCCGGCTCCCGTCCCGTGCTCGTCGCCGGGAGCGTGGCCACGGAAGAGTTGGACCTCGTGTTGGCAGCCTTCCAGAAAATCCAGTCTCGCGTGAACGGACTTTTTCTCCTGCTGGCACCTCGCCGGACGGAGGCCTTCGACTTGGCCGCGCGCAAGCTTGCCACAATGGGCCTGGCTTTCGTCAGACGCTCGAGACTCTCCGAGGGCGGTCCCCGGGAAACATCTGTCTTTCTCCTCGACTCCATCGGAGAGCTGGCGTCTTCCTATCTTCTTGGCACCGCCGCTCTTTTGGGCGGGACATTCGCCCCGAAAGGCGGCCACAACATCCTCGAACCGCTCCAGGCGGGGCTCGCCGTCATTCACGGCCCCTCCATCGCCAACATCAGGCGAACGGTCACCGATGCGGCGGGAGCAGCTTTCGAGGCACGGGGCGCTGACGACGCCGCGGCCCTCCTCTCGGACATTTTGTCGAGTTCGGAACGTCAGTCGCGGGCCCGGGAGCAGGCATTGGCGCTCATCCAACGAAACCGCGGCGCCGCCTCGCGCGCGGCTCGCATGGCCATCAGGCTGCTGCCGGCGGTCGCTTGAAGATCCCCCGGGCCTTGCTTCGGCCAGCGGCTACTCTGTTCGGCGCTCTCAGTGCCCTTCGCCTGCGCCTCTACCAGGCTCGGGTCTTCAAGGTATCCCGCGCTCCCCTCCCGGCCATCTCGGTCGGAAACCTCAGCGTGGGCGGCACGGGCAAGACACCGTTTGTCAGATGGCTCGCGGGCCAGCTCGAGCGGCGCGGACGGCATCCCATCATTCTGACACGCGGTTACGGCAGGCAAAGCAAGGGGACGGTCGCCGTTTCAACGGGAAAGGGCCTGCCAGTACCCGTCACGGAGTCTGGCGATGAAGCCCAAGTGCTGGCTCGCGCCCTTCCCTCCGTTCCCATCGTCGCCAGTTCGAGCCGGATTCGGGGCGCGCGGCATGCTCTTGCGCAAGGTCTTCCGGGTGACCTCTTCCTTCTCGATGACGGGTTCTCCCACGTTTCGATCGCCCGGGATGTCGAGATCGTGCTCATGGATGCTTGTTCCCCTGGAGGCGATTTACTGCCGCTGGGCCGGCTGCGGGAACCACTCAGCTCTCTTTCGAGGGCCGACGTCATCGTCATCACAAAGACCGAACAGGCAAATCCCGCAAGGGCGCTGGAGATCTGCCGGACACACGCGCTCGGCATTCCGGTGTTCCATGCCCAGACGAACGTACTGGGGATCTTCGACCGCGAGGGAGCGGAGGTCGCCCCCGTGAATCTCCCCAACGGAACGCTGATTGCCGTCTCGGGCCTGGCGCGACCCGAGGCTTTCGAAAGCACGCTTTCCTCTCTCGGAATCATGCCCGAGGCCCACCTGCGATTCCCGGACCACGCTCAGTACGGGGATTTCAGGATCGGGAAGATCCAGAAGGCGGCGGAGGAAACAGGAGCCACCGCCATCATCACCACCGAGAAGGACGCCGTGAAACTCGAATCCCGGATCAACCTCCCCATTTTCAGCGTTGCCATTCAGATGACCGTCGTTGAGAGCCACTTTGTTTCGGAGGTTCTCGCGCTTCTCGAACGCGGGGTGTCGTAGCGAATGCCCAAGAACCGGAGTCCTTTCAGAAACCAGCTCGAGGACAAGACTGCCGGGCTCTTTCTCTGGCTTTTCTCCCGGGTCCGGCGAGAGACGGCTGAGACCATGGGCCGCCGCATGGGGAAGCTCTTCAGGGTTCTGAGCACGAGAAGGCGGCACCTTGCGGAGCAAAACCTGAAGAGGGCCTTCCCCGAGATGCCAGAGGACACCACGCGGCGCCTGGCAGGAGACGTCTTCGCCCACTTCGGAGGCGTCTTTGCCGAGCTGGTCTGGCTGGCCAGCCGCCCTTCGGCCGGAGCCATCGAATCCGTTCTCGTCACGGGACTCGAGAACGCAGTAAAAGCACGCGATTCCGGCCGCGGGTTCTTTTTCTTGACGGCTCATCTCGGAAACTGGGAGGTGGCCGCCATCGCCGCGGCCGCTCACGGCCTTCCCATGAAGGTCATCGCGCGTCCCCTGGACAACCCCTTGCTGGATGACAGGCTAAGACGTTTTCGCGAACAGACGGGGAACACCGTCGTTTCCAAGCGTGAAGCAGCCCGGGAAGTCATTCGCACCCTCAGACAGGGGGGAGCCATCGGAATCCTGCCCGACCAGCACGCTCACCCACCAGACGCCATCACGGTGCCGTTCTTTGAGAGACCCGCATCGACAACATCAGCGATCGCGCGCTTCGTGCTTCGGACAGAATGCCTGCTCCTGCCTGCCGCGGCCCTCCGGACCGGCCCCTGTCAATACCACCTGTTCATGGAAAAAAGCCTGGATGTGAGGGCACTCCGCGAGGAGGAGAGGACCCTGGAGCGGCTGACGGCCCTCGTCAACGAGATCCTCGAGGGCCTCATTCGGAAGGACCCGGCGCAGTGGCTCTGGCTTCACAACCGGTGGAGGCTCGACTGAATGGTTCAATTCCTCAAGCGGCTTTCCCGGCAGGAACGCGGCCCGCGCTTCCAGAAGGGAGAATCCTCCAACAACCGCCGTCAACTGGTCAGCTCGACATTCCAGTAGGCGATGTCGAGGAAGTTCCGCCAGTCAGGGTGGATTCTTTGAGGGGAAAGCAAACCAATGGGGGACGCCTTCGGTTTGAGAGCGGCCTTTCGGAGTCTCATGCCGGCTTCGTCCGGGGTGCGGCAGCCCTTTTTGACGTTGCACGGCAGGCAGGCGCAGACCACGTTTTCCCACGTCGATTTGCCGCCTCGAGACAGGGGGATGATGTGGTCGAGAGACAACTCGGAGGTCGGGAAGCGCCGGCCGCAATACTGGCAGCGGTTTCCATCACGCACATAAATATTGTGACGCGAAAACTTGACGTCATTTCTCGGCAGCCGGTCGCAGGTGAGCAGTTGGATGACGCGCGGAATTTTCAGAACCATCGACGGCGTCCTGACGACATCCATGTCAGCGGGCTGCACGGGGATGTCACACCACTCCTCGAAGGCATACGTCGTGTAGTCGGGCAGCACGGCCCGGGCATGCCCTTTACAGAAGAGGATAAAACACCGCTTGACATCCGTAAGAGCGAGTGCCGCGAACCCCCGGTTCAACACGAGAACGGGAGAGTCCAGCATTGCAAACGAAGGATAACGGAAAAGCCGTGAGAATTCTGTTAATCAGGCTCTCTTCATTCGGCGACATCGTCTTCACCCTGCCGTTGGCACAAATTCTGTTTTCTCATGTGCCCGGAGTCGAGATCGGGTGGGCAGTTGAAAGAAGTTTTGCCGGGCTCCTCGAGGGCGCCGCTTTTGTTCAGCACTCTTTTTTCGCAACGACACGCGCCTGGAGAAAAGCGCCGTTCTCTCGTGCGGCCCGTCTGGAGTTTCTGGAGTTTGTCTCGCGCGTGAGGGCCTTCTCGCCAGATGCCGTCATCGATGCTCACGGTCTTTTCAAGTCTTCCTGGGCGACGTTCTTGACTCCCGCGACTCGCAAGATTGGTTTTGGCCCGGGTACCGCCGGCGAGTGGCTCAATTGCCTGGCGACTGACGAGTGGGTGGAGGCGCGCGAGCGGCCTCACTCGACGGATCGTGCCGTAGCCCTCGCCGAGCATTTTCTGAAGCGATCGCTTCCGGCTCCCCATCCTGATGTGCAGCACCTCGTGAACCGTCCGGACGAGGCTGTCGACCATTGGCTGGCCGGGCGCCAGGGAAAACCGTTTGTTCTCTTGCTTCCTTTTGCGTCCCGGCGGGACAAGGAATGGGAGAACCAGGAGATCCGGCACTTTGCGATGAGAGTAGAACGGGAGTTTGGTTTTGGGACTGTCATCAAGTGGGGGCCAGGGGAAAGGGAGCGCGCGGAATGGCTGTGCCAGGAAGCGCCGGACATTCTGGAACTGGCGCCTCTTGCGGGGCCTGCCGCCACGGCGCGTCTGGCGTCGCGGGCCTTCGCTGCCGTGGGTGCCGATACGGGCCCCACTCACCTTGCCGCGGCAACCGGGAGCCCCACGCTGGCGCTTTTTGGCCCCACCGATCCTGCACGGTTTGGACCTCGTGGGGAGCGGGCACGGGCCCTCGTGAATCGTAAAGACTACAATGCCGCGGGCGCGAAGTTTGCTTTGCCCTTTGCTGATGACGCCGTTGATGCTTTGGCCTCGCTCGTTTCGTAATCTCGCGGTCGCGGGTTCTGTCCTCGCCTTGGTGTCCTTCTGGGCGGCTGGCAGTTCCATTCACGCGGAATCTCAGCGGTCCGTGCTGGCGCCAGCGCAACGCGAGAACCTGCCAAAGGACCGTCTTCTCCCCGTGCCATTCGAGCCAGGAGAGACCCTTGTCTACAACATCGCGTGGCTCAAGATCGAGGGCGGTGAGATGACGCTTTCAACCGGCCGGGAGATGACGCCTGACGGGGTCGCTGTCCACCGCATCATTTTGATGGCGGACTCAAACGAGTACGTTTCGAAGTTCTATCCCGTTCGCACCCGCTACGAGACGTGGGTGGATGCGCGTGATTTCCAGCCTTTGAGATTCGAGAAGCACGCTCGGGAGGGCCGTTACGTTTCCGATGAGGTGGAGGAGTTTGATCTTGCCCGCCGGGTTGCAACCTGGCGTGATGTAAAAACGCGTCTTCCAGAGAGAATCCAAGACATCATCTCTTCGTTTTATCTTCTCCGCGCAGCGCCGCTCGTTGCGGGCCAGAGCGTCAACGTCGACATGTTTTCCCGCGGGAAAATCTACAAAGTCAAAGCTGTTGTTCTCGGGAAGGAACTGGTGGAGACCGAAGCGGGTGAATTCACGGCGTTCAAGGTCCAGCCGCAGATGCGCGAGAACGAAACCGAGGAAGACCGCAATCGCGGCAAGCTTTTTCTCTGGTTTTCCGACGATGCCAGAAGGCTTCCCGTCATGGCCCGGACGATCCTCCCGATCGGTTCCGTGACCGCCCGGTTAAAGGAAGTCCGCACAGCCGTGACACCGGCCACACCATAACGCCTCTCTGACGTTACAATTCCGGACATGGCCGTAAGACTCGGGGAACTTCTCCTCAAGGCGAAGCTCATCACTCCGGATCAGCTCAACGACGCGCTGAAGCAGCAGAAGGACTCAGGCATCAAGCTCGGGGAGTCTCTGGTGCGGCTCGGATTCGTATCCGAGGACGACATCACCGAGGTACTTTCCGCGCAGTTTGGCGTTCCGACGATCAACCTGACTCACTTCGAGATCGACCCCGCCATCCTGAAGCTTGTGCCCGCCGATGTTGCGCGCAAGTACAACATTATCCCCGTCGGAAAGACGGGCGCCACGCTCACGATAGCGATGGCGGATCCAACCAACGTCTTCGCCATGGACGACATCAAGTTCATGACGGGGTACAACGTGGAACCTGTCGTGGCTTCCGAGATGGGGATCGCTCGCGCGATTGACCGCCACTACGGTGCCTCCCACGCCATCGAGTTGAAAAAGGTCATGGAGGAGATGTCGCAAGTCGACACCACCGAGACCAACCTCGAGGTGATGGAAGACGTCGAGGAGCAGTCGACAATCGACGTCGATAAACTCGTCGAGGAAGGCGAGGAGGCCCCAGTCGTCAGGCTGGTGAATATCATCTTGACGGACGCCATCAAGCGCGGCGCGTCGGATATTCACGTCGAGCCTTACGAGAAGGAATACCGCGTCAGGTACCGGATCGACGGCATCCTGTACGAGGTGATGACCCCGCCCCCCAAGCTGAAAGAGGCGATCTCATCCCGCATCAAGATCTTGGCCCGGCTCGACATCGCGGAAAAGAGGCTCCCGCAGGACGGCCGAATCAAGATCAAGATGAAACTCTCGGGGAAAACGAAGGAACTCGATTACCGGGTTTCGATTCTCCCCACGCTCTTTGGCGAGAAGATCGTCATGCGGCTTCTCGACAAGGACAACCTGATGCTCGACATGACCAAGCTCGGGTTCGAAAAAGAGAGTTTGCAGAGATTCGAGAAGGCGATTCTGCGCCCATGGGGCATGGTTCTCGTTACGGGTCCCACGGGGTCGGGGAAAACGAACACGCTCTATTCCGCCCTCTCGCGAATTAACACGCCGGAAACGAACATCATGACGGCCGAGGACCCGGTCGAGTTCAACCTGCCTGGCATCAACCAGGTTCAGATGAAGGATTCCATCGGTCTGAACTTCGCCGCGGCGCTGCGGTCTTTCTTGAGGCAAGACCCGAACATCATCCTCGTGGGAGAGATTCGAGACTTCGAGACGGCCGAAATCTCCGTCAAGGCCGCCCTCACGGGCCACCTCGTCCTCTCCACACTCCACACGAACGACGCGCCCTCGACCATCAACCGCCTCATGAACATGGGAATCGAGCCCTACCTCGTCGCGACATCTTGCTGCCTCATCCAGGCCCAGAGGTTGATCCGCCGGGTCTGCAGCAACTGCAAAGTACCGACGGAGGTTTCGCCCCAGACGATGATCTCGATTGGTTTCACGGCTGAAGAGGCCAAGGCCGTCCAGGTCATGAAGGGGAAAGGGTGCGAGCGGTGCAATGGCACGGGCTACAAGGGCCGCGTGGCGTGCATCGAGGTCATGGAGATCACCGATGACGTAAGGGAACTCATTCTCTCGGGCGCGACATCGGTCGAGATCAAGCGAAAAGCAATGGAAGAGGGAATGCTCAGTCTCAGGCGCTCCGGCATTCAGAAGATCAAGGATGGGTTGACATCCATCGAGGAAGTTCTGCGCGAGACGGTTCTCTAGCAGGACGGCACGGATGAAGAGGTAACGGCAGAGTGCTCACGAACTCGAGGCGGGAAGCCTCGAGCCGTGAGTTATGATTCGAACTAGTTTTCGATTAGGGGGACCGCGATGGGAGCAACGCTGCACCAGCTCCTCAAAATTCTCGTGGAAAAGAAGGGCTCGGATCTTCACATCACGACCAACTCGGCGCCCATGATCCGGGTTCACGGAGACCTGCAGCCGCTGGACTTTCCGCCCCTCACGGTCGCGGAAACGAAACAGCTCTGCTACTCCATCTTGACCGACGTCCAGAAGCACCGGTTTGAGGAAAACCTCGAACTCGACCTGTCTTTCGGCGTCAAGGGTCTCGCCCGGTTCCGTGGGAACTGCTTCCTCCAGCGAGGCGCGGTTGCCGCGGTTTTTCGCCAGATCCCCTACGAGATCGTCGATTTCAAGACGCTCGGCATTCCGCCCGTCGTCGAGCAGCTGTGCAAGAAACCCCGCGGCCTCGTTCTGGTGACAGGCCCGACCGGTTCGGGCAAGTCCACGACGCTCGCGACGATGATCGACAAGATCAACAAGGAAGAGCCCAAGCACATCGTCACGATCGAGGACCCGATCGAGTTTCTTCACAACCACAAGCGGTGCATCGTCAATCAGCGCGAGCTTCACGCGGATACTCACTCTTTCCCGAACGCCCTCAAGGCCGTTCTTCGCGAGGATCCAGATGTCGTTCTCGTCGGCGAGATGAGAGACCTCGAAACCATGGAATGTGCGCTCAGAATCGCCGAGACCGGGCACCTCACCTTCGCGACCCTGCACACTAACAGCGCCGTGCAGACCATGAACCGCATCATTGACGCCTTCCCCGCTGGTCAGCAGGCGCAAGTCCGGGCGCAGCTCTCGTTTGTGCTCGAGGGGATCCTCTGTCAAACGCTCTTGCCGAAAGCAAATGGAACAGGGCGTTGCATGGCAATGGAAATCTTGATTCCAACTCCGGCCATCAGAAACCTCATCCGAGAGGACAAACTTCACCAGATCTACTCGATGATGCAGACCGGGCAGAACAAGTATGGGATGCAGACGCTCAACCAGGCTCTTGCCTCGCTCATCATGAGGCGCGTCATCAGCCGGGAACTGGGGATGACGACCAGTTCGCTACCGGACGAACTCTCGGAGATGCTGGACCGGGGTGTTGGCATGCCGCAATCGGCTCCTCCCCCGCCGCCCGCGGCGGGACAGGCTGTTCGCCGGCCGTAAAAGACACGAGAACTGTGAAAGGGGTTTAGAACCATGGCTCAGTTCGTCTGGAAAGGAAAGACCCGTCAGGGTCAAGTTACCGGCGGCGTCTTGACGGCCGAGACCAAGGACCTGGCGATACAGGATCTTCGCCGCCGTCAGATCGATGTCACCTCGGTCAAGGAAAAAGGCAAGGAGTTTGCCGTTCCCAAAATCGGGAGCGGAAGCGTCTCCCCGAAACTTCTCGCCATCTTCACCCGGCAGTTCTCGGTCATGATCGACGCCGGTTTGCCGCTGGTTCAGTGTCTCGAGATCCTCGGCTCCCAGCAGGACGACAAGACGTTTCAGAAGGTCATCCTGGCTGTCCGTCAGGACGTCGAGTCGGGCTCGAACCTCGCGGACGCGCTGAAAAAACACCCCAAGGCTTTTGACGACCTTTACGTCAACATGGTCGCGGCGGGGGAAGCAGGCGGTATTCTCGACACCATCCTCCGCCGTCTCTCCCTCTACATCGAAAAGGCGGTCAAACTCAAGGCTCAAGTCAAGACGGCCATGATTTACCCGGTCTCGGTCATCGGGATCGCGGCGATCGTCGTGGCCATCATTCTCTGGAAAGTCATCCCCACGTTTGCCGCCCTGTTTGCCTCGCTGGGTGCGCAGCTCCCGCTGCCAACCCGGATCGTCATCATGTTTTCCAACTTCGTCGCCAACTACATCTTCTTCATCGTGGCTTTCTTTGTGGCGGCGTCCATCGCACTCCAGCGGTACTACAAGACGTACAAGGGAAAACGCGTCATCGACCAGATGCTCCTCTCGTCCCCGATCCTGGGCGATATCCTTCGCAAAATTGCGGTTGCCCGTTTCTGCCGGACACTGGCCACCCTGACGTCGTCGGGCGTTCCCATCTTGGATGGGCTCGAAATCACGGCGCGAACAGCCGGTAACTCCATCATCGAAGACGCGATCATGATGGTCCGCAAGGCGGTTGAGTCCGGACGAACCATCGCCGAGCCCCTCGGGGAAGCCAAGGTCTTCCCGCCCATGGTCGTGCAGATGATCGGTGTTGGTGAGCAAACCGGCGCCATCGATGCCATGTTGAACAAGATCGCGGAGTTCTACGAGGACGAGGTCGACAACGCGGTTGCCGGACTCATGAAACTCATGGAACCGCTCATGATCGCCATCCTCGGGTTCATCATCGGGACCATCGTTGTCGCGATGTACATGCCGATGTTCTCGCTCATCTCCAAGATCGGGTAAAGAAATCGAGCCAGGGAGAAGGTTCGCATTCCCCCTCTCCCTGGCACCGGTATCCTCAGCGGGTGATGACCGTTCCCGCCATGACAACAGATCCCCCAGGCCCGGCAGGCCTGCGCGGGCTCGTCATGCTTCGGGTCGTCATCGTCTCCACCCTCATCGTTTCCGCCCTCCTCATCCAACTCACCTTTAGCATCGAGCTGCCGCTCAAGCCCATTTATTACCTCTCCGCTTTTGCGTACGGGCTGTCACTCCTGGCGGTTCTTGTACTGGAACTTGCGCCACTGGAGATCAACGCCGTCATCCAGATTCTGGGAGATATCTTCGTCATCACGGGGCTCGTCTACATTTCAGGCGGGCCCGATTCGAGCTTCACATTCCTTTACCTCGGAACGGTGGCTTCAGGCGCGATCCTCCTCGGGCGCCGCGGTGGGATGGTTGCCGCGGGGCTCGCTTCTGTCTTCTATGCGGTTCTGGTCGACCTGATGTACTTCGGCGTCCTCCCCATTCTGGATCCGGGGGACCTGCCCTTGCGTGTCTGGACGGTTCCAGCCCTTGTCGGGAACATCTCCATGAACACCGCGGCCTTCGTGCTCACCGCGCTGCTCGTATCAACCGCCTCCGAGAATCTGCGCCAGGCAAGGGCCGACCTCACCCGCCGGAAGGACGAGATGGCGCGGCTTCAGGCTCTGCACGCCTCGGTGCTCAACTCCATGTCTTCCGGCGTGGTGACGGTGGATTCGGAAGGCACGGTAACGTACGCCAACCCGTCCGCATCCGAACTCCTGCACATCCCGAATGGCGAACTCGTCGGCCGCGACGCGAGTACTCTCGGCCTCATCGATCCCGAAATCTGGAAGCGCGTTCTTCGAACCGAGCACGAACTTCTTCGTTTTGAAGGAAACCGGACCATTCTGGGTCCCGAGTTCTACTTTGGGGTTTCCATTACGGCGCTGCGGGATGGAACAGGAGCTTCGATTGGACGTATTCTGATTTTTCAAAACCTCACGAACCTCAAGAAACTCGAGAGCGAAGCCCGGCTCAACGAAAAGCTGGCCGCCGTTGGCGAACTCGCCGCCGCCATCGCTCACGAGATTCGCAATCCGCTCGCCTCGATTTCGGGTTCCGTGCAGGTTCTTCGCTCCTCCGTCACCCCGGGCAGTTCTGACCAGCGCCTCATGGAAATCGTCGTGCGCGAGTCCAAACGGCTGTCTGAGATTCTGGAGGACTTCCTCCGCTACACCCGTCCGCGAGAGCGAGCCATCGACACCGTCGACGGCTCGGGGGCCCTGCGCGACGTGTTAACACTCCTGGCCCACAGCGATGAACTCACGCCGGCTCACACCCTCGACATCGAAGTTCAGCCCGAGTCCCTTCTCCTCAAGGCTGACCCGGGTCAGCTTCGCCAGGTCTTCTGGAACCTTGCGCGTAACGCCATCGCGGCCATGCCGGATGGAGGTACCCTTCGAGTGAGGGCGCACGCAGAAGAGGGGAAGTGGATGGTTATCTTGACCGATACGGGACGCGGAATGACAGAAGAGGAAAGGGAACGCCTCTTCACCCCGTTTGCTCACAGTTTCCCCGGAGGCACGGGCCTCGGACTCGCCATCGTCTACCGTATCGTCCAAGACCATGGAGGCGTCATTCGGGTCGACTCGGCTCCAGGCAGGGGCACGAGCATCGCCCTGGCTTTTCCAACCAGCTCACAGGACTGCGCCGGGCCTGCGATTCCCGTTCCTGTCCCGGCTTCCGAGGCTGCATGATGGCATCATCTGACGCAATTACACGGCCCATAAAGGGTCCCCTCCTCCTCGTCATCGACGACGAACCGGGAATCCTCGAAATGCTCTCCATCGTCTTTGAAAAAGAGGGTTATCGCGTTCTCAAGGCCAAGTCATGCAAGGCCGGCCTCGAACACCTCGCAACGTGCACCCCTGACCTCATTCTCACCGATCTGCGCATGCCAGACGGCAACGGATTCGACATCCTGAACGGGGCCAAGGAGCGAATGCCAGACACCCCGGTCATCATGATCACGGCATACACCTCCACGAAAACCGCGATCGACGCTCTCAAGGCCGGAGCCTACGACTACATTTCGAAACCGTTCGACATCGACGAACTCAAGCACGTCGTTGGGAAGGCCCTGGAACGCAAGAGGCTGACCGACGAGAACGTCGTTCTGCGGCAGCGCACGGATCTTGCCCCGGGGGCCCTCGTTGGTGTCTCCCGGAGAATGCGCTCGGTTTTCGATCTCATCCAGCGCATCGGGAAGACAACCTCGACCGTGCTCATCACCGGCGAATCTGGAACAGGGAAGGAGCTCGTGGCGAAGGCCATTCACAAGAGTTCCTCCCGTACCGCGCGAGCTTTTGTCTCGATCAATTGCGGAGCCATGCCCGAGGCGCTCCTGGAGTCCGAGTTGTTTGGCCACGAACGCGGCGCGTTCACGGGCGCCATCCGCGACAAACGTGGACTCTTTCAAGAGGCCGAGGGGGGAACCCTCTTTCTCGATGAAATCGGGGAGATGTCGGTCACCATGCAAGTCAAGCTCTTGAGAGCGCTGCAGGAACGGGTGATCAGACGCGTGGGGGGCGTGGCCGAAGTTCCCGTCGACGTGCGGATCATCTGCGCCACGAACAAGGACTTGGCCAGAAGAGTCGCGGAGGGGGCCTTCCGGGAGGACCTCTACTACCGCATCAACGTGATTCCCTTACCCATCCCGCCTCTCAGGGACCGCCGGGAAGATATTCCGTACCTCGTCAGCCACTTTTTGAAGAAGGTCGCTCTTGAACAGGGGATTGCCGTCAAGAAAATCTCCACGGAGGCGATGCGGCTTCTGGAGAGGCATCCGTGGCCCGGAAATGTGAGGGAGTTGGAAAACCTCATCGAACGGACCGTGGCTCTCGAGCCCTCGGACATCATCACAAGCGCTTCCTTGCCAGAGGTCTTTCTTCACCCCGCGGGCGTTCCCGGCGGGACGGGCACCGCTGAATTCGACCTCCCTCCCGAGGGAATCGACATGGAAGCCTACCTCGAGTGGATCGGCAAGCGGCTCATGCAGCAAGCCCTCGAACGAATGGGGGGAGTTCAAATACGCGCCGCTGAACTTCTCAGAATGTCTGAACGGTCATTTCGTTACTACGCCAAGAAGTATGGCGTCCGCCGGGAAGAGGATACCTATGACGATGTCGCTGGAACCCCGCTTGAAGAAGACTGACCCTCTCATCGCTCTTTCCGCCACGCTTCTTCTGGCGTGCAGCTCCTCTCACAGCGCTCCTCCCGCGGGTCCCCGGGTCGTCCTTCCCACGGGGGCTACCATCCACGTCGAACTCGCGCTCACTCCGGACGAGATCGGGCAGGGCCTGATGTTCCGGCCTTCCATGCCCCGGGACGCCGGAATGGTCTTCATCTTCGACCGGCCAGACGTCCGCGCCTTCTGGATGAAGAACTGCCACTTCCCCCTCGACATGGTTTTCACTCTCAAGGATGGAACCGTGGTAGATGTTCTCGAAAACGTACCGCCGTGCAAGGCAGACCCCTGCTCCTCCTATCCGCCGAAAGCCGCGGCAGACACTGTCGTGGAACTGAACGCTGGCATCGCGAAGGCGAACAAGGTCGTCCCCGGCAGCAAAGTCCGGTTTCTCGAGATCCCCGCTCGCTGAGTCTTTTTGATGGTAAAGAACTCTTCCAGACTCCTGACCGAATTCCAGTCCCTGAAAGACGAAGAAAAGGAGATCGTGCGCGCCGCGAGTCTCTTCTGGGGAACCGTCACCCGGGAGGAGATCATCGCCTGCCTCAATCTAAAAGACGTGGAGAATCACCTGAAGGCCTCCTGGGTGATGTCGCGGGCGTGGCCCGTCTTCTCCGCCCTCGAGTCGCGCTCTTTCCTTCAGCGCGACGGAGCCTGCAACACGGTCCTCAGCCACCCGCTCACTCTCGAGATCGCTTCCGGGCCGCACGCCCAGCACTGGTTTTCGGCGGCTCGCACGGTTCTCGAAAAACGGACCCAGATGTACTGGATGCCAGCGCTCCCCTCGCTTTTACGGCTGGCCGTCTACGAGGGCAACGGGGACAAGATCAAGCAACTCGGTGAAAAGAACGCTCAGCAAAGCTTCCGGCACGACACCCGGCCAGTCTTCGTGAGTGATTTCTTCCGGGACGCCGAAATCGGCATGCCCTGGCTCTCCACGAGACCTCCGTCCGTTCAGGTCGAGATCTTCTCGGACCGAATGCAGCGCCTCTTCACCACCGGAGAACCTCCCGGCGGCATGGCCGAGATGGCGGCCTATTTCCACACTACCCTCGACAACCCAGACTATTTCCGGGCGGCTTCGCAGCTCGTCAATTACGACATTCTCTCCCTCGATTTCGCCGGTGCTCGCCAGAGTGCACGGGCCATCTTGCAGGAGTACCCGGAAGCTTCCGAGGTAGCGGAGGGCTCAATCGCATTCCTGGAAGGGCGGGGACGAGAGGCGGTGGCCCATTTCAACGCCGCGATCACCATCATCAAGAAGGCCGAGGGGCGGAAAAAGGCCAACCTCCCTGCCATCTCGGGAGTCCTTCATATCCTCTCGCTCCTTTCCGTGGAGGACGCAGCTCTTCTCCCCACGGCAAAGGACGCCCTCGGATTCCTTCAGAGGAGCAAGGCCATTCCCGGCTCCATAACGTCACTGGAAATCCTGATCCTTTACCAGGAAGGTCTGTCCGCGCAGGCTGCCACCCGTGCAGGCGTGTTGCCAGATACCCCGGACAGCAAGGACGCTTTCAGCAGGGCCCTTACAACTCTTGCGGTCCATATCGTCTCCCCAAAGGTACTCGCCTCGAGACACGCCGAAATAAAGACATGCTTTCACTCGCTTTCCGGAGCCCTCTGTGTGCTCGGCGCCATTTATGCCGAGATCTTGAAGGAAACCGCGGCTGATCCCTCTCCCTATGAGGCATTTCTTGCACCCCTCAGGAGGCGGGGGCTACGTCCGTTTACTCGCTTTCTGGAAGGAGAGGACTGGGAACGGAAGCTCAACGCCTTAGAACTCCTGGTTAACGGGCCAGCCTCGGCAGTTCCCGCCCGGCCGGTATCGAAACGGCGGGTCGCCTACTTCGTCGATACCAAGACGCGCGCGATCCAGCCGGTCGAGCAGACAGAGAAGGGAGGCAAGTGGACGGGCCGCAAGGTCATCGCCTTGAAAAGACTCGTGGACCGGCATCCCTCCATCGACTACCTCACAGCACAGGACCAGGCCGTCATCCGTACGATCCAGACGTTCAATCACGGCTGGGGGCACTCCGTCTATCTCAGTTTCGACTTCGATCAGGCCATCCTCGCCCTGACCGGACACCCGGCCGTCTTTTCCTCGAGGAATACCCAGCAGCCCGTGGAGGTCGTCACCATCACCCCGGAGGTCGTGGTCAAGGAGACGAAAGACGGATTCCGCATCGGGCTTTCCCCGAAACCGGATATGCGGGAAGTCGTTCTCCACGAGGAAAGCCCCGAGCGCTGGATCGTCATCAACTTCGCCCCCGTGCGCGAGGTGGTCGCCCTCGTCGGCGAAAAGGAGATCGCCGTTCCCACCGGCGCCAAAGCCAAGGTCATGGGGATCCTTGCCGCCCAGAACCCGCGAATCCGGGTTCGCAGTCTGGGAACAGGTCTGGACGAGGAGACAGTCCGGGCGGATGATGCACCCGTCCTGCAGCTCACGCCCGAAGACAATGGCCTCCGTGCCCGTATCGCCGTGAGGCCCTTCGGACCGGGCGGGCCGGCCTACCCTGCCGGCGAGGGTGCGCAGACCGTGACTTTCTTCTCGGGCAGCATGCGTAAACGCGCACACAGGAATCTCGACGCGGAGAAAGCACGCAAGCTAGACTTGATCGACGCCTGCCCCCACCTTGCAGAGGCCGATGATGGCTCGAATCTCTTCATCATCGATTCCCTCGAGGAGAGCCTGGAACTCATGATGGAGCTTCAGGCCTTTCCGGGCCCCCACTACGTGGAGTGGCCCGAAGGGAAAACACTCTCGGTCACCCTGCCCCTGACGGCCAAGTCTTTCAGGCTCTCTCTGCAACGCTCGCAAGACTGGTTTTCGGTGGACGGTCAACTCGAAGTGGACGAGGGGGTGCTGCTCGAGTTCAAGGACCTCCTCGAACACGCACGCGCCGCGCGTGGCCGCTTCATCAAGCTCGAGGACGGGCAGTTTCTCGCGTTAACGCATAGACTGAAGAAGCAGCTCGAAAGACTCCAGGCCGTGGCGGGAGTTCAGAAAGGGAGTTACCGGTTCCACAAGTTCGGCATCCCGGCGATAGAGGAGTTTCTCGGCGATGCGGGACGTCTGGACGCCGATGACAGCTGGAGAAAACACGTCGAGCAGATGCGGAACGCCGCACTCCATGTACCCAAGATCCCGCACCTTCTGCAGGCTGATCTTCGCGAGTACCAGGAAGAGGGTTACTGCTGGATGATGCGCCTGGCCCAGTGGGGAGCCGGCGCATGCCTGGCGGACGACATGGGAGTTGGAAAAACCATCCAGGCGATTGCCGTCATGCTCGAACTGGCGCGAAAGGGCCCCTGCATCGTCATCGCCCCCACATCCGTTTGCCCGAACTGGATTTTGGAATTGCGCCGCTTCGCGCCAGCTCTTCAGGCCAGCCTCTTCTCGACGGCGGACGGCCGGAAGGAGATGGTCGATGCGCTTGGCCCCATGCACGTCCTCGTCGTGAGCTACACGCTCCTGCACATGGAAGCGGACCTTCTGAGCGAAAAGAAGTGGGCGATGGCCGTCCTCGACGAGGCCCAGGCGATCAAGAATGCCGACACGCGGCGGGCCCAGGCCAGCGTGAAGCTCGAGGCGGGGTTCCGCCTCGCCCTGACGGGAACGCCCATCGAGAACTACCTGGAAGAACTCTGGAGTCTTTTCAACTTCGTGAATCCGGGACTTCTCGGCTCAAAGGAGTCTTTTCAGAAGCGGTTCGTGGCCTCTTCGAGCAAGGAGCAGGCAGCGGAATCACGGCAAACACTGAAGGCCCTCATCAAACCGTTCATTCTGCGACGGACGAAGGCAGCCGTCTTGAGCGAACTCCCTCCACGCATCGAGAAGACGGTTTCGGTCGTACTCAGCCCGGAAGAGCGCAGCTTTTACGAGGCCCTCCGGCAGGTCGCCATCGAACGTCTCGCCAGCCTCGGCGATGGACCATCTGGACAACAAAAGATCCACATCCTGGCCGAGATTACGCGATTACGCAGGGCATGCTGCCACACGAGACTCGTCCAGCCAGACGTGTCTCTGGAGAGCAGCAAGTTGAACGTCTTTCTCGACCTCGTCGAGGAACTGCGGAGGAACTCACACCGCGCCCTTGTTTTTAGCCAGTTTGTTGGGCACCTTCAGGTCGTGAGGGAAGCTCTCGACACGAGTGGAATTCCCTACCAGTATCTCGACGGCCAGAGTCCAGCTGCCAGCAGGGAACGCTCCATATCGGCATTCCAGAATGGAGAGGGGGATCTGTTTTTGATCAGCCTGAAGGCAGGCGGCCTTGGACTGAATCTGACAGCCGCGGATTTCGTCTTCCACCTGGATCCGTGGTGGAACCCCGCCGTGGAGGACCAGGCCACGGACCGCGCGCACCGGATTGGACAAACGCGCCCCGTGACGATCTACCGGTTGATCGCGCAAAACACGATCGAGGAGAAGATCATCCAGCTTCACCAGACGAAACGGGACCTGGCAGCGGATCTTCTGAGCGGAGCGGAGATGGCGGCTTCACTCTCCAACGAGCAACTTCTGGAACTCATCACGGGGTGAGTCCCGGAAGGCTGGATTCTCAGGAATTCTCCTGCCTGAAAGCGCAAGTGTTTTGTCCGCCGCCCCTGGAGACCACCGGGGGCAAGCAGGATGCCAGCGCCCCCAGGGAGAAAAACGCTGGGGCGGGCACAAGGCCCGCCCCAAGGAAAACCGGCTGACAGCTTAATGGTTCATCTGCAAGTTGAAGGTTGCGGTCAGGAAGACGGCCATCTCGGCACGAGAGACAGCGGCGCCGGGGCAGTAGTTGCCACCGCCACAGCCTGTTGTAATGCCCTCGGCCGCGAGTTGCTCGATGAAGGCTCCGGCCCAGTGGGTTGAAGGCACGTCACCGAAGACCGTTCCCTTTGCCGGCGGAGGTGTCCAGTTGGTTCCATGTTTGGCCACGAGCAGGAAGACGGCCATCTCGGCACGAGTAATGGGGGTGTTGGGACAGTAGTTGCCAGATCCGCAGCCTGCCGTGATGCCCTCGGCGGCCATTTCTTCAATGAACTCGCCCGCCCAGTGATCGACCGGAACGTCAAAGAAGATGTTCCCCGTGGAAGGAGGCGGCACGAACCAGGAGCCATGCTTTGCCATCAGAAGCAAGACGGCCATCTCGGCGCGCGTCAAAGGAAGCGACGGGCAGAACACGGAAGGACCGCAACCGGCGGTGATGTGGTTGTGGTAGATGGTCTCGACGAACCGGTAAGCCCAGTGGTCCACGGGAACGTCGGAGAAGCTCTTTCCGACATGGATCACCCACGGCTTGATCGTTCCCGTCGAGAGCGTTTCGAGGTAGGTCACATCCCAGTGATTGGCGGGCCGGACGGCCGGATTAGTCACGCCAATCGCATACGAGTCCGCAGCGCAGGAAGCAGTCGAATAGGCAACGATTGGACCATAGGAAGCTGCTGGATCGAGAAGGGAATACTCGGCTCCGGCCGGCCCCATGAAGGCGCTCGCGGTGGCCGTGACCGTAACCGTTGACGGTGACCCGTTGTACCAGGTGGGAGCCACGCGGACCTCTTCGCCCGGTTCCAGGACGCCGTTGACGTTGGACGAACCGGCTGCATACGACTGGGCATCAACAGAAAGGCCCCGTGCCTGGAAGGAACCAGGATTCAAGGCGACGGTCACTGGCAGAACGGATTCAGTTGAAATGCAGCCCGTTGAGGCCACTTCCACCACCTTGACCGTCAAGGACCCGGCGGTACCAGCCTTGATGAGAACGGATGGACTGCCCTGGCCAGCTAAAACTTGGCCATTTACGACCGACCAGGAGTAGGTGGAACCCGGCATCGAGGAGACGGATGCAACAAAATTGGCACCCGGCTCGACCGTAGCCGGAGCTGTAATCCAGGGGGCCGTCCCCGGAGCGACGGTAATGGTCGCGCTTCCTGTCGCCGTCCCCTGGCCAGCGGGGTTCGAAAGAGCCGTGATGGTGTAGGTTGTTGTGAACCTCGGGTCCACGATGCGAGTGGCAGGCGATGAAGAGACGTTCTGGATGACGCCATCGGACCACGTCAGCGTCCAGGGCGGCGTGCCAGTCAGGATGGCCGTGAGCGTCGTGGAAGTGCCTGTGCAGATTGCGGTTGACCCGGTCACCTCGGCCGTTGGGAGCGGATCACAAACAAAGACGGCCGCCGTGCGTCCCGGAACCGTGAAGACACCGGTCGAGCGCGTGTAAGCCGTTTCGGCGATGAGGGCTGGATCCCACATGGCTTTCTGGACCGGGTGCAGTGTCAGGGCCTTCCCTTGCAAGAGCGCATCGGAGAAGTTCTGAGATTCCTTCGTGGCGTTGATCACCACGACCGCGAAGGGGTTGTAGCCCGGGAGAACGACCGAGCAAGCACCAAACCCCGCCGCATCCGGCTCGGCGAGCGAGTAGGCCAATAGACCTGGAATCTGTGCCGTTCCGCCATTGAAGAACTTCATCTTCTGCATGACTTCGACCTGACTGCGCATGCGGAAGAGCCGCGAACTCTTGCGGATCGCCAGAATCTCAACCATGTTGTTGACGGATTTGGTGATATTGGCCGGCTGAACCTTGAGCGCCGGGTCGGCCAGGAGAGGCCCCATGACCGGCCAGTTGGCCTGGTTATCACCAGCGGGCGGCAAGCCCACTCCCCAGTTATTCGACTGATAAGTGAAGTCGAGTTTGTTGAACCAGTCACCCGAATTGTAGCTATTCCGGTCGAGTGACTTGGAACGGAGCATGTCGTCTCCGGCGTGGAAGAACGGAATTCCCTGGCCGAGCCCCAGAATCGACATGCCGAGCTTCTGAATCTTGACGCGATCGGGGAGGCTCGTTGCAACGGGAGCCTTGAGCTGGATGGCGTCAAAAATCGTGTCGTTATCGTGCGCCGAGATGTAGTTGATGAGTTCCTGCGGATCGAGTGTGTACCCGGCCTGCTGACCGTTGTAATCAACCTGCCAGCCCTCGACAGTCGAGTTACTCGCGTCGAGGAAAGTGAAACCGGTCTTCAAACCGCCTGCCATCGAGACCTTGATCCAGTCCGTCATGTGCAGAAGCCGCAGCCGCTGGTCATTTGGGCTCCCCTGGGGGGTGGCATTCGGATCGTAGAAGAGCCCCGTCATGAACCCTTGTTCCTGGATTCCGCTGAATGGTCCGCCGCCGCGAACACCATCGCGGATCCGGTCGTTGAATGACCCGATCCCCGTGCCGGCCATGTTTGCCTGGATAGCGTTGATGCCGCGAGCGTTGTTGGCGACTTCGCCGAAATTCCACGCTTCACCGTAGAGGTAAATCTTGGAGCCATCGACACCATCGTTTGCAACTGAAAGGGATTTCAGCTTTGCCTGGATCTTCAGCATATTCGACTTCATGTGGTGTCCCATGAGGTCGAAGCGGAATCCATCGACCTTGTAGGCGCTGGCCCACATGGCGAGGGAGTCGATCATGAGCTTTTCCATCATCGCGTGTTCACTGGCCGTATTCGGGCAGCAGGAACTCGTTTCAATGGTGCCTTCGAGATTGAGCCGGTGGTAGTAACCAGGAACGATACGGTCCAGTACCGAACGCGGTGCTGACTGGCCCGCGGCCGTCGTGTGGTTGTAGACGACGTCCATCACGGTGCGCAGACCCGCTCCGGAAAGACCCATGACCATCTGACGGAATTCGAGGATGCGCGCGGGTCCATCAGGATTGGTCGAGTAGCTCCCCTCGGGCGTGCTGTAGTGGTACGGATCGTATCCCCAATTGAATCCGTCCAGATCTCTCACGGCCGCGACGGCCGCCTGCTGCTGGTCGGAATCTGGCGGGAAGAGCGAAAGATCCCCGGCTGGCTGCTGCTGCAGCGCCCGGTTTTCTTCAACCGTCGCAAAGTCGAACGCCGGAAGCAAGTGAACGTGCGTCAGCCCGGCCTGGGCGAGCATCCGCAGGTGCTTCATTCCATTCGAGTTGGCGTTGGCAAAAGCCGCGAACGTGCCGCGCTGTGCATCCGGCACCGTCGTGTCGTTGATACTGAAGTCCCGAACGTGCAGTTCGTAGAGCGCGATGTCTTCGGGAGCCTCGAGCGTGGGCTTGGGAAGCGCGTCCCAGCCGGCAGGTTTCAGAGCCGAGTCGTTCAAGTCGATGATCTGGCTGCGGGTCGAATTCATCGACAAGCTGACGGAATAGGGATCCGTGACGATATTCGTTTCGACGGTCAGCGTAGAGTTCACCCAAACCTGAACCTCGAAACGGTAGAACTTCCCGTACCAGGCCGTCGAGCCCGTCAGGCTCCAGACACCCGTTGCCGCATCAAGCGCCATCGCTTGCGGCACTGGGACCTCGGCCTCGCCAGAGGTGTTATAGAGAAGAAGCTTGACGTTCTTGGCGGTCGGAGCCCAGACCCGGACCGTGGGAACGCCAGCCGAGAACGTCACCCCCAAAGAGCCGGGATAAGTGTAGTAATCGTCCAGAACGCCCGGGATCTGAAGCGACGTGGCATCCAGAAGGACATTCGCGGGAGTCACGACGGATACCGCAATTTGCCCCTTGAGGAACGCCTTTGCCGTGTTGATGTCGCCCGCGGCAATCTTGTAAGCCTTATATGTCGCAAGATGCGGGAACTTCTGCTTGATCGATTCGGGAGGCCCAGCTGGATCGAACGTCAAGGCAACGGCATCTCCGCCGGTGACGCCGTTCGCGGCGATGGCGAGTCCCCCATTCGCCGCGTGGTGCAGTTTGATGACGGAACCTTCCGGATAAGCTGGCGGATTCCAGAGGATGAGGTCACGGGCCACCCAGTGAGCCTTGGCCTTGTTCAGGTTTCCTGGAGGGGCGCCGCCCGCTGAAATCGTCAGCACGTGGGTGGTGGCGTTGTAGCTGAAAAGCATTTCCTTGCAGGGGGCGGGGACGGTGAAGGAGATGTTGGCTCCACCGGGTGCCCCTCCCTCGCCGTAGTTCTCTGCCCAACCCTCGTTGATGGCAACCTTCGCTTCGTAAGTGCCAGCTGGCAAGATGGACGTCGAGAACGTGTAGATCCCGTCGCCGTCCGGGTCCTGTAGCCAGGACCTGAGACAACCCGGCTCCCAGTCGCCGCCCACGGCTCCGGTACAGCCAAGTTCGCTCTGAAAGCTGCCGACAGCAACCGCGATCGCCTTGTTCTTGTTATCCGCGATCCAGTGAGTGGCGTGGTCGTAATAAAACTTGACGTCCGAGGGGGCAGCGAGGACGAGGCCAATGTTGGCGCCATTCGGACTGGCGTTGATACCGTAGTTCTCGTCCCATGAGTTGTTGATTGTGGCCTTGTATTCCCAGCTGCCGGCAGGGACACTGAACACCTTTTGCCAGACCTGGTCCGTTGCATCGTAGACGAGATGGCTGGCGGCGCATCCCGCATCCCAATCCCCCGCGCACCCGATCTCGGACTGCAGACTTCCCGCAACCGTCACAGCGCCGGGCTGGGGCGGGGTGAAAGCCTCGGGAGTGATCGTCAGGATGTGTGTGGTTGCGTTGTAGGAAAACCGCAGCCGCGAGCAATCTGTTGCGACGGCAAAGGGAATGTTCGAGCCGCCCGGAACGCCGCCTGCGCCGTAGTTCTCGCTCCAGCTTTCGCCGATGGTGACCTTGGCCTCGTAGTTTCCAGCCGGAAGCCCAGCCGTGACGAATTCATAGATACCATTCCCGTCAGGATCCTGAAGCCATGAGCGGAGACATCCCGGATCCCAGTCACCGTTGCATCCCAGCTCGCTCTGGAAGCTCCCGGGAACCGTGGCGATGATTGAGTTCTTGGTGTCCGTGACCCAGTGGGTCTGGTTGTCGTAGTAGAACTTGACGGCGGTCTCCGCCCCGAGATCGAGCGGGATATTGGCACCGCCACGCACGCCGCCGGCTCCATAGTCTTCAGTCCACGAGCCGTTGAGCGCGGCCTTGTATTCGTAGTGTCCGGCAGGGATCGTGAAAGTCCGCTGCCAGACCTTGTCTTCGGTGTCGAAGTTCATCTGGGTCGCCACACAGGGTGGTGCCCAGTCATCCGCACACCCGAGTTCGTTCTGAAGGCTCCCCGCAACGGTGACGCTAGAAGGCTCCGCGGCGAGAGCGATACGTCCGGCGAGACCAAAGACGAATAAAAGCAAGGTTGCCAGCGAAACGGCCACCCGCGTTCGCGTCGCAAGACTTCTACTTGACATGGATCGGCACCCCTTTCGTTGGGGCGATTCTACTCCGCGTAACGGGGGGCAGGGAACGGGTTTGAGCGCCCCCTTCGGAGGGAACTGGAGGTAATAGGGACAGGCATTTTCAGGCGAGGAGGTTCTTGGACGGGCCACGGGGACAGACATTTTGTTAGTAGAGAGAGTCTTTCCCGAAGATCTCCTTGGAACCGGTGTCAGCTCCCCCGGCGCACGCGCCCGGGCTGCACGGCGGCGATGAACTTCAGCTTCGGATTCGTCTCCACGATACGGTTCAGCATCCACTCGCTCTGGAACAGGATCAGGGGCCTCCCCTCGACATCCAAAAGGCAGGCCGTCCGGCCTGGATCGTCGAATTTCCTGGGGTTGAAACCGTCTCCTTCAACCCATCGGGCGAGTTGATAGGGCTGCCTCACGTAAGACACGTCCGCGCCATACTCCGTTCGCAGCCGATACTGGATCACCTCGAACTGCAACACGCCGACGGCACCGAGAACAGGATCTTTCTCGAGGGAGACCGGGTGATAGAACACCTGCACCGCCCCCTCGTCTGAGAGTTCGTCGAGCCCCTTCTTGAGTTGCTTTCTTTTCATGGGATCCTGCAAGACCACTCTCACGAAATGCTCTGGCGAAAAGCGGGGAATCCCCTCGAATTCGAACAGCTTGTCCGCACTGGGCGAAATCAGGGTGTCTCCGATCCGCAAGGCCCCGGAATCCCACAACCCGAGGATGTCGCCCGCGTAGGCCTCCTCGATCAGCATGCGTTCCTGCGCCAGAAACTGCAGGGGCTTATTCAACTTGAGGTTCTTTCCGGTCCTGACGTGCCGGGCTTCCATCCCGCGCGTAAACCTTCCGGAGCAGACCCTGAGAAACGCCACCCGGTCTCTGTGCGCCGGGTCCATGTTGGCCTGAATCTTGAAGACGAATCCCGAAAACGGACTTCTGACCGGATCGACTTCGCCCTCTTGCGTCGTGCGCGTCCGGGGCGGGGGCGTCAGGTTCAAGAACTGACGCAAGAATGGCTCGACTCCGAAATCGTTCATCGCGCTGCCAAAAAATACCGGAGTCTGTTCGCCATGCATGAAGAACTCGTGATCGAAAGGCAAGCCGGCCGCATCGAGAATCTCGAGTTCCTCCAGGAGCTTCTGGTGCGCGCTCTTTCCGATCGAATGGACGAACTCTTCATCATTGACCGAGTTCATCTCGATGAAGTGCTTCTTTTCGGCATGTTCGCCCCGCTCATACCGGTAGAGGCGGCGGGACATACGGTCGTACACCCCCTGGAAATCGGTTCCCGATCCTATGGGCCAGTTGAAGGGCACGCACGGGATGCCGAGAATCTTCTCGATCTCATCCATGAGGTCGAACGGATCGCGCCCGGCGCGGTCCAGCTTGTTCACGAACGTGATGATCGGGATTCGCCGCATCCGGCAGACCTGAAACAACTTGATAGTCTGGGGCTCCACGCCCTTGCCCGAGTCGATCAGCATCACGGCGGTGTCGGCCGCGGCGAGGGTACGGTAGGTGTCTTCGCTGAAATCGTTGTGGCCGGGCGTGTCGAGGAGATTGATGTGGTGTCCGGCGAAGGCGAACTGCAGGACGCTCGTGGTAATCGAAATCCCGCGCTCGCGCTCGAGTTCCATCCAGTCGCTGGTCGTGTGGCGGCTCTGCGCCTTTCGGAGTTTCACGGCGCCGGCGGCGTGGATCGCGCCTCCATACAACAACAGCTTCTCCGTCAGCGTCGTCTTGCCAGCATCCGGGTGCGAGATGATGGCAAACGTCCGGCGGCGCTTTATTTCTGCTTCAAGGGAGTTCACTTCCGCGGTCATTGCTTCAAGGTTCACGGTTCTATCCCGGGAACGGAGCCGGAACTCTAGCACGCCCGGTTTCTTTTAAGATGGTGGCAGGAGGCGTATCTTGGCATCCAATTACCCGCCCCCCTATCCGTCCCGGCGCCCTTCCGTCTTCTGGCCGCTCGCTGTGGGCGTGCTCCTGGGATTGCTCCTGTTTCGCTTTCTTCCCCTAAGGTCTCCGTCCAAGGGGGGCTCGCCTCCCGCGGATCCCCGGCCGGTCGCAGCTCGCGGCGATCTTTCCTCGGATGAGAAGGCCACGATCGAACTCTTCAAGCAGTCGAGCCCTTCGGTCGTTTACATCACGAGCCTCGCCCGGCGTGCCTTCGGCTGGTTCGATGTCATGGAGGTTCCGCAAGGTACGGGCTCTGGGTTCATTTGGGACCGTGACGGCCACGTGGTCACAAATTTCCACGTCATTCAGGAGACCCGCTCCTGGAAAGTGACTCTCTCCGATCAGTCGAGCTGGCCGGCGCGATTCGTGGGCGGCGCCCCGGACAAGGACATCGCCGTGCTACGCATCGACGTCACTAGCGAAAAGCTGGCGCCCATTCTCATCGGAACGAGCGCGGACCTTCAAGTAGGGCAAAAAGTGTTTGCCATTGGCAACCCGTTCGGCCTCGACCAGACCCTGACAACAGGAATCGTCAGCGCGCTCGGGCGAACCATTGAATCGGTCACGAACAGAAAGATCGAGGGCGTTGTCCAGACCGACGCCGCCATCAACCCGGGGAACTCCGGGGGTCCCCTTCTCGACAGCGCCGGACGCCTGATCGGAATCAACACCGCCATCGCAAGCCCAACCGGGTCGAGCGCCGGCATCGGATTCGCCGTGCCCGTCGACACTGTTAACCAAGTCGTTCCGCAGCTCATCCAGCACGGGAAAGTGATTCGCCCGCAGCTCGGCATCGTCCTCGCCGAGGACCGCATCGCCCAGCGCCTCGGAGTGGAAGGCGTTCTCATCCTGCGCGTGCAGCCAGGCGGAGGAGCCGCGGCCGCTGGTCTGCGCGGAACGGAACGCGACGAGTACGGGGACATCGTTCTCGGTGACGTGATTCAGGCGATCGACGGGAAGAAGATCGGGTCGAGTGATGACCTCATCAGCAGCCTCGAACAGAAGAAAGCGGGAGACAAGGTAACGGTGACTCTCCTGCGCGGCGGAAAGACCCTCGAAAAATCGATCGTGTTGGAAGAGTCGCGTTGATGCTGGCCGCACGGGCCGTGTCGCACAGGCGGTGACGAGTCGCGGGCCACGACAGCGAGATTCCAGTCAGTCATTTTTTTGGCCTCGTCCCGGCGAACTTGCCCGGGACGTGATGAACGCTACAGACGGGCCGGCAGCGCGAGAGTATCTTGATAAAAAATAAAAATGGCGGCGGCGGCGGGGTCGAGAGCTTCTTTCCATGTGTCCGGGTCACGTGGATCTCCGTCCTTCTTCAAACCGGGTCCTGGCTGTTCTTCACTCCTTCTCCGTCTCGATGTCGTAGGCCTTGAGCTTGCGGTGGAGGGTGGTGCGGTCAAGCCCCAGCCGCTCGGCCGTTTTCGAGACATTCCCCTTGTTCTCTTGCAACGCTTGCAGGATGGCCCGTTTCTCAAAAGCCTCTCGAGCCTCCGCGAGTGTCTGGCCCGGCAAGAGTTCACGCGAAAGAGACTTGTCCCGTGATGGCATTCCGGCGCCCTCCGGGATGTCCTCGGCCCTGATGACCGGACCTTCGGTCATCAACACGAGCCGCTCGACGATGTTCTGTAGTTCCCGGACATTCCCCCGGAACTCCCGTTTGGAGAGGGCTTCGAGGGCACCCGGTTCGAACGTCTTGGGTCTGCGGCCGCGCCTTCTTTCCAGACGTTCCGCAAAGAACCTGGCGAGGATGGGGATGTCCGATGGTCTTTCGGCCAGGGTCGGAACACGAATCGGGACGACGGCAAGCCGGTAATAAAGGTCTTCCCGGAAAGTTCCAGCCTGAATCATGGCGGGTAAATCGCGGTTTGTCGCCGCGACGATGCGCACGTCTGTCGTGATGGTCTTCGCCCCCCCGACGCGTGTAATGCGGCCATCCTGGATGGCCCGCAGGATCTTGGCCTGCGTCCTCGGGGACATATCACCGATTTCATCAAGAAACAGCGTGCCCCCGTCGGCCTGCTCCCATTTCCCCTTGCGGTCCTCCAGGGCTCCCGTGAAAGAGCCCTTGAGATGCCCGAAAAGCTCACTTTCGATGAGTTCTTCCGGGATCGCCGCGCCGTTCACCTCGATGAACGGTCCACTCGCGCGAGGGGACGCGCGATGAAGGGCTCTTGCCACCAGTTCCTTGCCGGTGCCGCTTTCGCCCGTGATCAGGACACGCGAATCCGAGAGCCCGGCTCGTTTCACTTCGTCCATGAGCCGCTGCATGGCGGGGCTCTCGCCGAGGAGCGTGTCATCGCTCGACTGAGTTGAAAGCGCCTCCCTGAGCGCCTCTCGCTCCTGGTACAAGCTCTGGTGCTCGAGGGCTTTCTCGAGTGTGAGCAGCACGCGTTCGAGCGATAGGGGCTTCTCGATGAAGTCGTAGGCTCCCTTCTTGACGGCCGTCACGGCCATTTCGACGTTCCCGTGTCCCGAGATCACGATGACCGGCAAGGTGACGGCCGCGGCCCGGAGTTTGCCGAGGACCTCGAGGCCGTCGATACCGGGAAGCCAGACATCCAGAAAGAGAGCGTCGAAGGCATGGCCGAAGCCAGGAGCCGTCAGCCGGTCGAGGGCTTCTTCTCCCGTCTTGGCCAGTTCTGTTTCGTACCCCTCATCTTCGAGGATCTGGCCCAGGGTTTTCCGGATGCCTGGCTCGTCATCACAAATCAAGACGCGTCTTCTCATGGCTCCTCACGCCGCCGGCCACTCGAGAAGGAACCGGCTCCCGCGGGGGGAATTCTCTTCTACTCTCACCCGGCCCGAGTGTTCGGCCGCGATACGGGCCGTGATTGCAAGACCCAGACCTGTGCCTCGGGCCTTGGTGGAGAACGCCGGGTCAAAAATTCGTTGCCGGTCGGCTTCGTCAATCCCGGGGCCATCGTCCTGGACGCTCAGGCGAGCGTTTCCATCGTGCACCGCGGCCGTTATGCGAACGTTCCCTCCCGCGGGACTCGCCGCGACAGCGTTGTCCACCAAGTTGATGAGCGCCCGTTTGATCTGCTCGGCATCGGCCCGGACCAGGGGGAGAGGGTCTTCGATTTCCGCGGTTATTGAAACGCCGGCTTTCGTTCCCGCATAAAGCTTGACCACCTGTTGCACGACGGCTCCGATATCAGATGGCATGAGGTCTGCCGCGGGGAGGCGGGCGAACCTCCCGAAGGCATCCACCAGGCCGGCCAGAGTTCCGACCTCCTCGATGATTGTGGAACACCCTTCCTCGATCGCTTTCAGGATCTCCGGGGGAATCCCGGCACTCCGGTTGGCCGCCCGGGTTCTTCTGGCCATTCGCTCAGCCGCGAGCCTTATGGGAGTGAGGGGGTTCTTGATCTCGTGAGCCATTCGCCGCGCGGCTTCCTCCCAGGCCGCCGCCCGCTCCGCGCGCACGAGAGCCGTCATGTCCTCGAGCGTGACCACCCATGTGCCTGGCTGCAACTCACCCAGGATGCGGGCCACGCGCACCTCGACGAACCGCGATTCGCGGCTTTTTGGAACAACGATCGACAAAGTCGTCTCTCTCGGGCCGCCAGGAGAAAAGGCGCGAAAGAGAAACTCCCTGAGAGGCTGGAACTCTTCACCCGCCAGAACATCACCCAGACGAACGCCCTCCGCGGGGACTGTCTCCAGAATCCTGTGAGCCGCCTGGTTGGCGCCGAAGAGTTGGGCATCCTCGGGGTGGCACTGCTGGGGAGGATTCGGACAATCCCCCATCCGCGCCCCTCCAAACACGAGAACTCCCGCGTCGATGTGAGCCAATACCTCGGCTATTCCTTGACGGGCCTCCTCCAGGCGCCGGTTGGACTCGGCCATCTCCGCATTTGCTCTCTCGAGTTTCTGACGGCTGATACCAAGTTCCCGGGTCATCGCGTTAAAGGCATTCGACAGTGAGGCGATTTCGTCTGCCCCCTCGACTTCGACTGTCGCGCTGAAGTCACCAGACCCAACCCTCCTGACAGAAGTCGCGAGGGCCGCGATTGGCCGCGTGACGCGCCGGGACAGGACGAGGCCCGCCCAGACGGCGGCCAGAAGAACGATGAGCGCAATCAGCAAGAAGAGGAGAATCTGGATAGCCTGAAGCGAGGCGCGCTCTGCCCGCAACTGTGCATAGGCAGTCGTGGAACGCGTCAGATCGCGAATGGCCGAGGCTTCTTCTGGAGGTTCGTACGAACCGAGGATCAGAATCCCTCCAGGAATGGCGGCCACCGTCAAGCCAGCCTGAGCCCCGTTGGAAAGGGACTCGATCCGCCGGATCGCCCCCCGTTCCCTGGCCTCGGAAATCCAGGACTCCTCGGGCCCGCCCACCTCGCGCACCGGCCACCGGGACGTGCTGACAGCAACAGGGACGAGTCCGGATGCCGGGTCTGGCCTCCACTCGATGAAATCAAGGCCCGAGAACTCACGGGCCTCTGACAGGAGGTGAATCCGGAAGACATCATCACTCGCGGTGAGGAGTTGCGGTCCGAGCTTTGCGGCCGTCTGACGCTCATGGCGGGCATTTCGTTCACGCACGATCTCGGCGACCGTCTTTCCCGCCCGGATCGTCTCAACGACCGGAGGCTCGAACCAGTAGTCAGCACTGCGCTGTATGAGACCCGAGATGGGGACGAGGAGAACGGCGATTGGCAAAAAGGCGAGCCCCACGTGAGTCACGACCACCCGCACGCGAAAACGCGACCCGAAAACCCCCTTGCGCGACTCGAGGAGGAGCTTGATGGCGCTTCGCCCCAGAACAAAGAGAAGCGCCAGAATCAGAATCGTGACGATATAAAACAGGGCGAACAGGAGAATCCTGTTCGTCGTCACGGTTGGAGGAACCGCCGAGGTGCGGCTCAGCACCGCGTAGAGCATGGAAAGGACCACACCGAGCGCCACCGCGATCCCAAAAAGAATGCGGTTGTCTTTCTGCCAGGAAGGTCTCACGGGGCGTGATCCCCCGTCCATTGAAATACCGGCGAACGCGCCCAGTCTGTCGCCAGGGCTGTTGGAACCACACCCATCGATACCGACGAGCCGTACAAACAGCGGACTTTCACAAAGAGAGTCTTTCTTGCCAGATGCTGTCCCATCAGGAAAACTGGCAGAGCCCTGATGGTCAGAAGGTTCTCCGTCGCCTCCGCGAGTGTGGAAACAGAACGCATCTCCAGGAGTTTCCCGTCAAGCCGCCTCTCGACAAGGTAATCCGAACGCAGGGGCCGGTAGGTGGCGGTGACGAGGTACTCTCGTTCGTCCTTCAGGCCAGAGAACCAGAGGCCCCGATCAACGAACAACCTGACCGTCCACACCGCGCTGACCGGAATCCCGGCTTCGAGCCGCTCGACCACGGCCTGGGGTGGCGAGGGGTGAAGCTCGGCGCTCACCCTCAGTTCGTGATTGACGAGAGCGAGGCGCAATTTGGCAACCTCGGGAAGGCTGCCTTCCGCTGCGCTCCGGAGGGGGAGAACAACGAGAATGGCCGCCAGGAATGCCGTGCCAAAACGGCCTCGATGATCCAAGGAGTGCACAGATTGAATTTAGCGCTTCCCGGGCGCATTGGGGGAAACTGGAAAAGAGAAAGTGCCATCCGGGTCCGGATGAATGGGTACGGCTCGAATGAGGATGCGGTACCTGAAAAGTGGTCCCAAAAGAGGCATCCAGGCGAGGGCCTTTTCCAGCCAGCGAACCAGGGGAAACGGAGAAACGGAGTAGTCCGACAGCTCGATGTGGAACCCGGAGGCCTGGAGAAGCCGCTGGTACTCGCTCGTGAATCGCACGCCGATGTGTTGCGGGAACTGCTTGATGAGAAAGTTGCGGGCCTTCATCCTCTCCACGTAATGGGCCCGGTCAGGCGTATAAATCCCGAGCCGGCCCCGGGTTTTGAGAATCCTTCGGCACTCACCGAGCATCGCCATGAGGGTCGGGTCATCGATGTGTTCCACGAGATCGATCGCCGCGACGGCGTCAACCGAGCGGTCTGGAATGGCTGCAAGGTTGGCGACATCAGCCTCGAGCCAGCGGACGTTCTCGAGTTTCAGTCTCTTACGTTCGCTTTCCGCCATCTCCAGAGCCTCTGGCGCTGCATCCACGCCGATCACCTCGCGCGCATACCCCGACAAAAAGAAGCTGATGTCACCCCTGGCCGATCCAAGTTCCACGACCGTCTCCGAAGAACGGGGACAGACAATGGCCAGGACGTCGCGGTTTCGTTCCTCGTATTTGCGCTTCGGGTTCTTGAACCAGTGATGGGGATGCAGCGTGCGGTAGTACTCGGCATCGTAGAGTTCGCGTTCAAAAGTCACGGCCCGGGAGTGTATGGCGAGAACTCCCGGTACAGGAAAGCCCATCCCGAAAGATGCGCTGAGCATCCCGGGGCTCTTAGAATCCATGCGATGACACACCCATCCCCCCGTGTCCTGATTGCTGGCGGAGGTTTCGCCGGGGTCGAATGTGCGTTTCAGCTGGCCGGGCGGGGGCACCCGGTGACCATTTGCGAAATGCGTCCCCGCCGGATGACACCCGCCCACACGTCATCCCACCTGGCGGAAATGGTCTGCTCGAACTCGTTCCGGTCAGACAACCCGCTGAATGCCGTCGGCCTTCTCAAACGCGAGATGGAGATTGTTGGATCGATCGTGCTCTCCGAAGCCCGCAGGGCTGCCGTCCCGGCGGGCGATGCCCTCGCTGTCGACCGGACCCGTTTTGCGGCGGGCCTGACCGAACGGCTCCTTTCCATGCCGGAAGTACAGTTCTTGCAGAGCGAAATCGAGTCGGTTCCCAGCCCGGGAGACGGGTACTGTGTGATCGCTACAGGTCCCCTCACGTCTCCCGCGCTCGAGTCCTCGCTTCTCACGGCTCTGGGCGAGAAGTACCTCTACTTCTACGATTCCGTCGCGCCTATTGTTGAGGCCGCATCACTCGATATGTCGAAGCTCTTTGCGGCAAGCCGCTGGGGAAAAGGCGGGGGGGACGATTACCTCAACATCCCGCTCAACCGCGGCGAGTACGAGACTTTTGTTGCCCAAATCCTGGCTGCGGAGACGGTTCCGCTTCACGATTTCGAGAAGGCTGTCTTCTTCGAGGGATGCTTGCCCATCGAGGCCATGGCCGGGCGCGGGCTGGAGACCTTGAGGCACGGACCCATGAAACCATTCGGATTGACGGATCCACGAACCGGCCGGGAACCTTATGCCGCGGTCCAGCTCCGGCAAGATGACCTCGCGCGGGATCATTTCAACATCGTGGGATTCCAGACAAAGATGAAACAAGGGGAACAAAAGCGAGTGTTTCGAACGCTCCCGGGTCTGGAAAACGCGCAGTTCGCGCGTTTCGGTTACCTTCACCGGAACACGTTCATCAACGGCCCAGCGCATCTGGACCGCTTCTTCAGCTGGAAGCAGAACCCCCGAATCTTCTTTGGAGGACAGCTCACAGGGGTGGAGGGCTACCTCGAGTCGGCCGCCACGGGGCTCATGATCGGCGCCACGATCGCTCAACTTCTGGAAGGGAAGACCCCAGAACCGCTCCCCTTTTCGACGGCCATGGGCGCTCTTTCCCGGCACGTATCGGTCCGAAAAGAGCAGGATTTCCAGCCTGCCAACATCACTTTTGGCTTGATTGACGATTCCGAGATCCCTCTCATCCGGGACCGCTCAAAACGGCGCGAGGAGATCTGCCGCCGGGCCAGGGAGAGCGTCGCGGCTTGGCGTGACCGCGTCCTGGGAGACAGCCCTCCCGTCTCGGCTGCCGATGGGAAGACTCGAAATGAGCCTCAGGAGTGAACCGATTGAGCGCCCAGCATTGCTATGTCGGGTAGCCGCCTCTCCGAGCCCCCGGACAGGGACCGCTCGCCAAACCGCCAGCGGTTCCCGGCAAGCCACTCGTCAATGAAGGAGCGGCTCCCCACAATGATGCCCTCGGAAAGGTACCGGATCCGCTTCCGGAGGGCGGTCCCGATGGGGAGTGCGCCCTTCTGAGCCACCACTTCAGCCACTGCTGCCCTCGTGAAACCCTGGCGAACCGAGGTCTCCGCTCCCGCCGCGTAGAGTAGCCGCCGGTACTCCGCCTGTACGGTCCGCCAAGAGTCGGTCTTGCGAGACATCAAGCATCGAATCCCCTCCCGGGCGTCTTCTCCCCCTCCCACGGCCTCCGCGTACCCGCAGAACCGGTAGTCCGAAGGGTCACTCGTTATGCCGGCTCGAATTGGGTTTAGGTCAATGTAAAGCGCCATGGTCATGAGAGTGGTCTCTTCTCCTTCGACGATGACACTTCTGAAGCGCTCTTCCCACAGAGTGCCCACTCGCTGGTGATTCCGGTTGAAGTGGCTGCTGAAGCGTTGTTTTAGCGACTTCATGAAATTCGAAAGGCTGAACATCCGGCGCGTGAAGGAAGCGAGCCGGGTCCGGACGAGATCCAGGAGACCAGCATCACGGAAGGCGTCGAGTTCGCGGCGTAACCCCATGACGAACTTTGCCGGGTAGAGAGCGGCTACGCGAGCAAGCACTTCCTCCTCGGTCAATTCCCGAGGTTCGGGAACCTCGACCAAGATGTGGAAATGGTTCGACATGATGCAGTACGTGAAAACCTTGAGACCGTAGAAGGCCTCGCACTGGCGGAGGATCTTGAGAAAGATCCCCTTTTCCGGGGCACCCATGATGAACCTGCGGTCGACGACCCTTGAAATGCAGTGGAAGAACCCTGCCTGGGACCCTTCTACCGGAAACGCTCGCGCCCTTCGCATGAGCTGAGTCTACCATAATATTGTCTGTCCCCTTTTCATCCTTTCGTTTCATGGGCTAAACAACTTATATTTATAGAGAACCATGCTCCTCACTGATGTCGAGTCGTTTCTGAAGTTCCTCGAGAGAGAGAAAGACGCATCACCCCACACCCATCGGGCCTACCAGGCCGATCTCGACAAGTTCACGCTCTTCCTGTCCGAAGAGTTCTTCTCGACCGACTTGAAAAACCTCAAGACAGAGGACGTCGATGTCCTGGCCATCCGCTCTTTCTTGGCAGCTCTGCGGAAGAATGGCCTTTCAAAGAACTCTATCGGGCGGCACCTCTCGGCTTTACGCGCGTTTTTCACGTACCTGAAACGGGAAGACCGTGTCACGTCGAATCCAGCGCGCGCCGTCAACGCTCCAAAGACCGAGAAACCGCTTCCCAAGGTGCTCTCCATTGTCGAGGCAGAGGCCGTCGTCGAAGCCCCCGAAGAGGAGCAGCCTCTCGGGGCCAGAGACAAGGCCCTTCTCGAAATGCTCTATGCAACAGGCTTACGGGTCTCGGAACTCGTCGGGTTAAACCTTACGGACGTCGATCTCATTCAAAAGCAAGTTCGCACCCTCGGAAAGGGACGCAAGGAGCGCGTGGTTCCATTTGGCCAAAAGGCGGACGAAGCCCTCCGCGAATACCTGCCGGTTCGCAAATCGCTTCGCAAAGGGCGGGTTTACCGCGACAAGGAACCTCTCTTCGTCAATTCCAAGGGTGGCCGCCTGACGGACCGGAGCGTGCGCCGCGTGCTGCTTCACGCACTCTCCACGGCGGAAGTCGAGCGGAACGCGTCCCCTCACAGCATGCGCCACTCGTTTGCCACTCATTTGCTTCAAGCCGGAGCCGACCTTCGAACCATCCAGGAACTTCTGGGGCACGCATCGCTCAGCACTACACAGAAATACACGCACCTCGATGCTGACCGCCTCATCGAGGTCTACACGAAGGCGCACCCAAAGGCACGCGGCGACACTTGAAAAGTAACGCCCTCCCTGGTACGGCAGTATTCTTGCTTCCTCCGCGCCGTCTCGCCTGAAAGGACCCGGAAGAGGACATGAATTCAAATCTCGCCAAGCCGTCTCTCCTCTTTACGCTCGTTCTCGTTTTCTCGAGCCGCCTTCTTTTCGCTCAAGCCCCTCCGGGAGCCGTGCAAGAAAGCAAGGCCGAAGCCATGGGGATCTCGGTGCCCATCGAAATCCGGGAGCAGTTTCTCGGAAAGAGCGGGAGCCGGACCGTTGTGAAGTTCACCCTCTCGACTCCAAAGGAGGAACTGAGGCGCGCAGGGGCGGACCGGCCCCGTACCTACACTTTCTTTGTGTCGGGTGATGTCAAGGACGCCTCGAACACCAGCGTCGACACCTTCCGCATTCCTGTCGGCGCCGACCTCTCCGAGGCAGAATCTGGCAAGAGGTTTCAGGTTTCCTTCCTGCGCTCCCTGCCGCCGGGAAACCTCGAGGTCAGTTTGCGGCTCGAGACGGTGAACGGGAAAACGGCCGGACTCCGCGCCGTCAGTCTCCAAGTTCCCGCCATGCAATCGGAATTCTTGGCCTCCGATGCGGGGACTGACACCGCCGGGCTCCCCTCCGCCGCCGCGGTGGTTCTGGAGGCGGAGAACCGCGAACCTCTGCCGCGCGACGAAACCCTCATCAGAATCCTCGCGCCATCCCGGGAAGTCCCCGTCGGGCTCATTCGAGTCGAGGCGGAAGTGAAACCGCCCATTGAACGCGTCGAGTTCTACCTGGACGAGAAGCGAATCCTCGTTCGCAACAAGCCTCCGTACACCGTGGAACTCGACCTGGGGACGATCCCCAAGAAGCAGACCCTGAAAGCTGTCGGGTTTGACCGTCGCGGGAACCTGATTGATGCCGATGCCTGGGCCATCAATGAGCGTGACGCCAAACTGGCCGTGAGAATCGTGGAACTCGACCGAAAGTCCGACGCCCAGAACGTGAGTGTCAAAGTGGCCGTCCAGTCGATCGCGGGCGGCGTGGCCACCAACGTCAAACTCTTCGCCGATAACGACCTTTTGAATGAATGGACCGCCCCCCCTTTCACGGCAAGGATCCCCAGAGCGAAGCTCCAGCGAGCCACCCTTCTGAGGGCCACGGCTCTGGATGCCAACGGCAAGGAGTTCTCGGATTTCAAGTTCCTCAAGGGCGATGACCGGTTCATGTCGAAAGTCGAGGTGAACCTCGTCGAGTTGAATGTGAGCGTCCTCGACGGAGACGGGCGCTTTGCCAAAGGCCTCGAAAAAAGCGATTTCGAGGTTCTCGAAGACGGCTCCTCGCAATCACTCGGGAGCTTTGAATTTTCAGGCTCGCTCCCCATCTCGCTCGGAATGGTCATCGACGGGTCTGGCTCGATGAAAGACTCGATGCAGACCGTTCGCGAGGCCGCCTCCGGGTTCATCACACGCCTCATTGGCGAAAAAGACCAGGGATTCGTCATCGAGTTCCGAGAGGTCCCCACCCTGCTCGCGGGAATGACAAAGAGCCGGACGGAACTCCAGAGAGCCATCAATGAAACGCGGGCCGGCGGGGCCACGGCTCTCTACGATTCCCTCGTCATGGGCCTCTACCAGTTTCGCGCGATCCAGGGACGCAAAGCCCTCGTCGTTCTCACCGATGGCAAGGACAACCACTCCTGGACCGAATATGAGACCCTGCGCCGGTACATTCGTACCGCCGGCATCCCGGTCTACTTCATCGGACTCGACCTTTCCATCCTGGACGTCTTGCTCAAGTCGCGGCTCAAGGATTTGGCAGCCGATACCGGCGGCGCCACCTACTTCATCGGGAAGGCATCTGAACTCGAGAACGTCTATAAGACCATCGAGACCGAACTTCGCTCTCAGTACTTCATGAGTTATCTGACCGAGTCGAAAAAGGCCGAAGACCACTACCGGACCATCGAGGTCAAACTGAAGAAGCCAGGTCTTCGGGCCAAGACGATAAGGGGCTACTTCCCGTGATGGCCCGGGCATGAACGGCACCCGCTTTCTCTCCCAGAGCCCCGAGGTCACCCTCGTGAGTACTTTCGCGCGTTCCTTTGATGGCGTGGTGGCGGCCGCCCGGACCTGCTACAGCCCCAGGGGGATCGTCACCATCGAGGACGTGGGCGCGGACCGTGTGACCGATGAGGCGGAGAAGGAAAGACGCCGCGAGCGACGAAATGCACTCGCAAAAAACATCTACCTGGCCGGCCACCACACCACCTACCAGCACGCCCACTTTCAGTTCGCGCTCAGAAACGTCTCCCGGCAGTTCGTCTGGTCGTTCCTGCACGCGCACCCTTATTACAACTCCGAGCAGACGTCTCAGCGCTACGTGGAAGTGAAACCGGATGCGTTCGCCGTGCCTCCGCTCGCTCCCGCGGCGGAAAGGGTCTACAGGGAAACGTGCTCTCTGCAAATGGCGGCGTACCAGCGGCTCATGGAACTTCTCCACCCCGAAGCCGCGCGGGCTTTCTTTGCAACCTTTCGCGGGCGCGAGAGACAAGAAGAACGCTGGTTTTCAGCAATCCAGAAAAAGGCGCAGGAAATCGCCCGCTACGTTCTGCCCGTCGCAACCTTCACGACGCTCTACCACACCATTTCGGCGGTCACGCTCTTCCGCTACTTTCGCCTCTGCGAAGCGCTGGATGCCCCCCTTGAACAAACGATCACCGTAAGAGCCATGGTGGACCAGGTTCTCAGAGTCGAACCCGGTTTCGGACTCATCATCGAGGAGCCGCTTCCTCTTTCCGAGACTCCTGAATTCGCGGCCTTCGAACTCCTGGAGGATCTCTTCCGAAGGCCCGGCAGGAGACCCGCTTTCAGGGAAGAGTTCGACCGCTCCCTGAACGGCCGGGTCTCCTGTCTCATCGACCGCAAAAACAAAAACGAGGAAATAGTTGCCCAGGCAGTCAGGGAAGTCCTTGGCTTGGAGAGGAGCGGCCTTTCAGATGACGACGCTCTGGCCCTTGTCCTCGACCCTTCCCAAAACACGCTCCTCGGCGAGACGCTCAACCTCACGACGCACTCCAAGCTCTCGCGCGCTCTGCACCACGCTTCTTACACGTTCAGGAAAAAGCTCTCCCACACGGCGGACAGCCAAGACCAGCGCCACCGGACAACACCCGCATCCAGACCCACTCTCCTCGCCTACCTCTCGGAGGAACCGGACTACATCACCCCCCAGCTGATCCGGGAATCACCCGCCGCCACCAGGGTCTACCGGGAAACCATGGAGCGCACATGGGAGAACATCCGGGCCCTCTCCCGGCTCGGCGTGAAAGACGAGTTTCGTGTGTATCTCCTCCCGAACGCGGTGGCAATCCGGCTTACCGAGTCGGCCGACCTCTCCGGCTTACGCCACAAACTCGCGATGAGGCTCTGTTTCAACGCCCAGGAAGAGATCTGGCAGGCTTCCGTTGACGAAGCGCTGCAGATTCGCGAAATCGAGCCGCGGATTGGAAAATGGCTTCTCCCCCCGTGCGGTTTGCGAGCAAGAGCTGGGGCCAAACCCATCTGCCCCGAGGGCAGCCGGTTCTGCGGCGTCGTCGTCTGGAAACAGGATGTCTCCGGGTACCGGAGGCGCTTGTGAAACCCCGCGGCCCTTCCCGGTCATTCGACTCTTACCAGGGCTGACGTGACCGGCGAAAGGGGCCGGCCAAAGACATCACCTTCGTCCGCAAAGACATAGATATAGTAGTTGCCTCTCCCTTGAGTGAGCGGAATGGCCGTGCGGAAAATGCCTGACGAGTCGACGGCGATTTCCCCCTGCGTGTCGTCCTTGTAAAGGCGGGGGTGCGACAGCCGCACCCTCAGCCGCTTGCAGGAGGGTGGATACGTGTACCCGCCGCGTTTCCGGATCTGCTCTCGGGTCAAGGGGGGCGGGACAGGTTCGTATCCCACCTCGATAAAGGCCAGGTTCCAGCGGGACGGGAGCTTGGCCGCAAAGAGAGCGAACATCCCCGCGGGCAGGGGGCGGGCGGGAATCTCGATCCACTCCAGGTTCTGGCGGCTAAACTCCTCGGTCATCCGGAACTCACCCCCGGCGAGCGCGGCCCCAATTCCAACGTGGGTCCAGGCGGGATCGAGCACCGTGCGGCGGTGCCCGTCATCTGGAGGCTTCTCGGCCATCATGCGGGCGTGCGCCGACAAAAGAAGTGTCTCGACGCTCTCGGTGAGCGGGCCCGGAATCTTTGACTGTGAAGCGAAGTTCTGCGCGTGGTAATCGACGCCGCCGCCAAGGGCCCACCGAAGGTACGGGGCGCGCCCCTCCAGATCCCAGTGACCGATGAAGAAGTTCCGGGCGGAATCAGCACAGAACTCATCTCCCACGCGGGCAGCACGCGTGTCGTATTTCAACTCCGAAAGCCCAAGTGCCTTTCTCTCGTTGTTGATCTGTTCCAACAGGCGGCGTTTTTCGGCGCGAAATGGCTCGCTGTAGTCGAGGGAAGACCGGTCCCTGCCGTAACGGACCGTAGCCATCGCCCCTGGTTCCTTCTGCCGGGCTCTCTTCTGCCCTTCAAGAGAGTGGCCGCAGGCAGACGCTGTCAGAAGGGAAAGAAAGAGGAGCTGAAGCCCCGTCATACGGCAGGATGATGCTCGAACCACTCGCCCGGCTCAACGTGACGCGAAGCGATGTCTGTTTCCTCTCACGAGGCCTTCCTGAGGCAGCCGTTTCAGGGTTTGCGGCATGGGAGCAATCCTCCTTCTCGAAAACACGGACCTCTATACAATCTACTTCAGTCATCGCGTCCGCGCGGCTTGGCAAGAGAGGAGGTTGTGTGATCCGTTTCGGTTCGACCCCCGAGGTGGTGCTCACAACGGACGGCTCCGTGCCTGGCCAGGTACGGCATTTCGTGACCGCCATGGCGCGGGTTGCACGGCGTTCGGGAGACACACACAAGGGAATCCTCATAGCCTCTGATACAGGCTCCAGGTACGAGCATCTCGTCAAGGAAGCCGCCACCGTACTCCAGCAGGAGGGCCTCACGGCACACCTGGCCAGCCGGGACGTTCCGGCCCCCGCAGTCTCTTTCACGGTCAGAAGGCTCGAGGCCCTTGGAGCAATCGTCTTCTCCAAACTCCCCCGCGCACACGATTGCCTTGGCATCGGCGTCTACGATGCCCGAGGCGTTCTGGCACCTGAAGAGATGACGGCCGAGATCAATAGGGAAGCTTCAGCGCTGTCCCTCTTGACGGCCCACCCAGCGCGGGAAACAACTGATGAGGCATTCGACCCGGCCGAGGCGTACCACACCGGCCTTCACCAGAAGGTCAACCGGAGGGCCATCCGAACCGCAATTCTCAAGGTTGCGGTGGAGACCCGGAGCCGCTGTTCGCGCGGCTACCTCGACTCATTCCTCTCGGAGGCGGGCGTCGATGTCTTCCCGGTTGCGGACCCAATGGGCTGCATTGCGGGGAACGAGCCTCCGGGCTGTGGCGAAGTGGATCTTCTGGACCTCGCAAAAATCGTTGTTTCACAGAGGTGTCACATCGGTCTTGCGACCTGCGGGAATGGGAGCCGGTTTGGAGTCATCGACGCCTGCGGGAGTTATGTCGCACCGGCTCATTGCCTCATGCTTCTGGCCGACCGGCTTCTGCCGCGGCGGTCCGCAACAGACAAGAGAGGCGCCGGACGTTCCGCTTCCGCCACACACGGCATCGATGCTGTCGCGGCTCTTCACGGGGCGGAAGTTCTCGTCCAGGCCGGCGGCGCGAGAGGAGTCGCCGAGCTATTCCTTCAAGACAGGATAACCATCGGTGCGGGAGAGAACGGAGAGTTCTTCATGGCTGGACACCTGCCCGAGAGTGACGGCATCTTGGCGTGCTTACTTCTGGCAGAGTACGTCGCCGAAACTGGGAAGTCCGTCAAATCGCTAGTAGAAGAGCTTTTTGAAAAAACCGGATCTTTCTACCCCATGCGCATCAGTCTCCCCGCACGTCCGGAACAATCCAGAGGTCTGGGATCTCTTCTCAAGGACGGGCCGTCGAGGTTCGCGGGCCTCCATGTCAAGGCCATCGAAAACGGAGAAGGGACAAAGCTGTTGCTCACGGAGGGCCGCTGGGTCCACTTCCGCCCTCTCGGAAATGAGAACGCAATCGAGGTCTCCGCCGAGGCTGACTCGGAGGCCGAGACGAAACGGCTGCTGACGGCAGCAAGGAAATTTGTTGGGGAAGACTAGAATTCAGCCGGGGCCGGCCCGAAGAGCGGTACCGGCAGGCTTTTGTGAGAACTGCCCTGATGGGGTGATTCCGCCAGAAGGAAGAGGTGAGCCTATGTATGTGATCGAAGAGATTCATGCCCGTGAGATCCTGGACTCGCGTGGAAATCCAACTATCGAGGTCGAGTGCCTTCTCGAAGGGGGCGCGGCTGGCCGCGCGGCCGTTCCTTCCGGAGCGTCGACGGGTTCGCGCGAGGCTCTCGAACTGCGCGATGGAGACAAGTCTCGTTACGGCGGGAAGGGTGTTCTGAAGGCGGTCGAGAACGTCAACAAGATCATCGGACCCGAGATCGAGGGAATGGACGCCCGGCAGCAGATCGACATCGATCAGCTCCTCATCGAACTCGACGGAACGGACATGAAGACGAAACTCGGGGCAAACGCGATTCTCGGCGTCTCGATGGCCGTCTGCCGCGCGGCCGCCGAAGCGGTCGAACTGCCCCTTTTCCGGTACGTGGGAGGCGTTGGAGCCGCCACTCTGCCGGTTCCCCTAATGAACGTCATCAACGGTGGCGCTCACGCCGACAACCCCCTCGATTTCCAGGAACTGATGATCGTTCCGGCCGGATTCTCGTCCTTCCGCGAGGCATTGAGAGCGGGGGCCGAGGTTTTCCACGCCCTGAAGGGCACCTTGAAAAAGAAGGGGTTCGTCACCGGGGTCGGCGATGAGGGTGGATTCGCCCCGGCCATCGAATCGACAAAGGCCGCCCTGGACTGCCTGCTGGAGTCCATCGGAAAAGCTGGCTACGAGGCCGGCAAACAGATCTTCATCTCCCTCGACGTGGCCGCCTCGGAGTTCTTCGAGAACGGCAAATACCACTTTGAGGGCAAAGACTGGACCCCGGAGGAGATCATCGCTTTCTATGAAGACCTCTGCGCAAACTACCCGATCCTCTCCATCGAGGATGGTTGCGCCGAGGGGGATTGGGACGGCTGGAAAGCCCTCACCGACCGGATTGGAGCCAAGATTCACCTGATTGGCGACGATATTTTCGTCACCAACCCGAAGATCGTCGCCGAGGGCATCCAGAAAGGGGTGGGCAACGGTCTCCTCGTGAAGGTGAACCAGATCGGGACGATCACGGAGACCCTCGACGCCGTCCGGATGGCCCAGGTTGCCAAGTACATCACCGTGCTGTCACACCGGTCCGGAGAGACGGAAGACACGACCATCGCGGACCTCGCCGTTGCCACGAACTGCGGCTTCATCAAGACAGGGTCCCTGTGCCGCTCGGAGCGGACCGCGAAGTACAATCGCCTGCTCCGTATCGAGGAAGACCTCGGCAGTTCGGCCCGCTACCCCGGGCTTGCAGCAAGGAAGGTCTGACAGCGGTAGCATGACTTCAAGGAAGCAAGAGCGTTGAGATTCAACCGGGTTTCGATTCCAAAGAAATCCTCCGGGCACCAGCCCGGACGGGCCTCTTCCAAACCGAACGCCAACCCCAAACCCGGCGCCTCCGCCAGCGGCGGCGCTGCCAGCGGCGGCGGTTCGGGCATTGGCGGAGCCCGGCCTGACCGCGGCCCGGTGAAGGCGAAAACCTACGTTCTTGCTTCCGTGAGCATCTCCACCCTGCTCCTTCTTTTCTTCTTGTTCGCGGATCGTGGCCTTCTTCAAGCCCGAAGGCAGAAGGTGCAGTTGCAGGCGCTGCAAACCGAGATCTCAAAACTGGCCCAGGAAACCGAGGCGCTCGAGGATGAAGTAAAAAAACTTCAGACAGACCCGGCGGCTGCAGAGAAGATCGCCCGGGAGGAACTCAACCTGGTGGGTCAAGGGGACGTCGTCTTGGTGTTGCCGCCTGGCTGGAAAGAGGGGGTAAGCACACCATCTTCCGCAGGCAGCGGTCCATCCAAAAGAACCTCGGCGAACTGAAGGAAAGGACTTGCCAAAACCAGGATTCCTGCTTATATTTCCCCTCCGCTCGCGTGACGTGCGGGGTCGTAGTTCAGCTGGTTAGAACGCAGGCCTGTCACGCCTGAGGTCGCGGGTTCGAGCCCCGTCGGCCCCGCCAACCTAAATCCTTTCATTAGAATCCTTTCTATCGGCCGAAGTTGATTCGGCCGATTTCGTTTTTTCTGGGGTGTCTAAGGAGACCATGGAAAACAATTCGTCCTTCTCCTTCTCTTTCCCCTCTCCCCGGTGAACGCCTTGAGCGATGGACACGCTCTCACGCGAGTCCGGCTCGGGAACGGAATGACGGATGGAGACTCGGGTTCGACCCAGTGACCGTCCGGTGAGGGAACGAATCGCACTTGGAAGTTCGTGCCGGGCTTCCCAGCGGAGGCACCAAACCAGGCTCTCAGAAGGTCGGGGAGTTCGTTCCGGTCCTTCCCGGCGGGCCGGGCTACGTTGCAGAACTCCTTCATGAACCGGAACCGCCACACGGCTCCATCAAGGAGCCTCACGTTCCTTGCCCTCTCTCGTCCGAAGACCTCGGCCGAGCTGCTGGAGGAAGAGAACGGGTGATTCCGTCGGACGAAGCAGGACGACGCGATCGACAGCAGGCAGGTCGATCCCCTCGTGCCATTGCCTTGGAGTAGTGCAAAGTACTGGAGTCTCTTCTCTGGCTGTGAAGGACCCGGGAAATGTCCAGCACTGTGAGCAGCCCTTTCGAATTAGAGAGGGCAAGCGCGTGAAGAAGAGACTCGAGATGGTGCCTGGCATCCTATTAAGGCTGTCCGTGGTTCGCTGATCCCGGTTCGTAAGAAGAATACTTCTCCCGAGAAGAACAAGTGTTACGCTGAGCACATGTCGCGTGTTCTGATTTGCTGGGTCGGAGACACCGATCGTCAAGCATCCCGCGGTGTCGCTGCTGCTGGCGCTGGTCCGATCGGGCGAGCCGTGGAAGAACGGTCTTTCGACAACGTCATTCTGCTCAACAACTACCCCGTGGAGGATGCCAGGAGGTATCGGGAGTGGCTGCAGAGCCGGACTTCGGCAAAGGTGTCAGTCCGTCAATGCGGGTTGCCATCCCCTACGTACTTTCCTGGGATCTATCAGTCGGCTCGCGAAGCCTGTGAGTTTGCAAAAGGCGAGTTTGGGAGAAAGGCGAAGCTCACGTTCCACATCAGCCCTGGCACTCCTCCGATGGCTGTTGTCTGGATCCTTCTTTCCAAGACTCACTTTGAGGCGGAACTCATCCAGTCCTCGAAAGATCATGGAGTAGAAACCGTCGACTTCCCTTTCGAAATCTCCTCGGAGTTCATCCCCGCGCTGACGCGGCGAACTCGAGCGGACCTCGAACGGATCTCCTCCGGGCTGCGCCCCGAAGAGGCACCGGAGTTCTCGGACATTCTCTATCAGAGCGAGGAGATGGGCCGGCTCATCGAGAAGGCGTGCATCGCGGCGGTCCAGCCGGAAGCCATCCTCATTCAGGGTGAGACAGGAACCGGGAAGGAACTCCTTGCCCGGGCGATCCACAAGGCGAGCCAGAGACGCGGAGATTTTGTTCCCATGAACTGCGGGGCCATTCCCGCCCCACTCGCCGAGTCGTTGCTCTTCGGACATGCGAAGGGTGCCTTCACGGGCGCAGACAAGGCACAAAGCGGGTGCTTCGAGGACGCAGCACGTGGCACGCTCTTCCTCGATGAAGTCGGCGAACTTCCTCTGGACCTGCAGGTCAAGCTCCTCAGGGTCATACAGGACAAGACTGTGCACCGCTTGCACGGGAAGATCCCCATCCCCGTCGACGTGCGGATCGTATCCGCTACAAATCGAGATTTGATGTCAGCAGTGACCTCCCAGAGATTCAGAGAAGACCTGTTCTACCGGCTAGGTGTGCTCGTGCTGACGCTCCCTCCCTTACGCGAACGAGAGGGTGATATCAGCTTGCTGGTGAAGAAGTTCATGGAGAGACGCAACGAGATAGCGACCAGGACCCCTGGATACCTGGAGAAGAGACTCTCTCCCTCTGCCATGAATGTTCTCCTGCGTTACTCCTGGCCCGGGAATATCCGAGAACTCGAGGCCACTCTGCTCCGAGCGTTCGTCTGGTCGAAAGGGTCCGTTATCGAAGAACAGGACATCGTGGACGCCATGATTCAGGGGGTGGGGAGTTCCGGTGATGCGGTCATGGGCCAGCCGCTTGGAAACGGATTCGACCTGAGGAAGGTCTTGAGGGACGTCACTCAGCACTATCTAACGCGCTCGTTCAAAGAAGCTGATGGAAGCAAGATGAAGATGGCGGAACTTCTCGGATTCCCGAACTACCAGACGGTGAGCAACTGGATGAGGAAGTACGGGGTGAAGGCCTAACGGCAGAGACTCTCCTGAGGTGGTCTACCGTCGTCGCCAACTCCTCAGACTGGGGCGACTTCAGTTCGTTTTCCTGACTTTAGCCAGCGTTTTGGCAACCCGGCTCGCTCCCGGGACGCTAACCAGGGCATACCCCGTGAACGTCTTCTCGCTGTTGCCGGCAACAAAGAGACCGCGTTGCCGGTCCTCGTCCACAGGGAACCCTTCGGCGTCCTGGAATTCGATCGTGGCATCGAATGCAACGGGGTCGGGAGAATCGTTGGCCAGCGTTAACCGCCACGCGTAACGCCACCAGCTGTCATTCGACTCGGTGACCTTTGAATCGATCTCCACGATGCGCCACTTCTGCGGTTCAGCGGTCGGTGTTGGACCAACCCCATGCGATTCGGAAGCGCCCAGAGAGTCCCGGCCCCTGGCAGGTGACTCGTGAGCAAAAGCGATGTATTGCGGCAGGTTGTATTTCAGGGAGAGTCGTTTTTGCTCCACCATGGCCAGCGTGTTCTTGGCTGTGGCTGCTGTCGAAAGAGAGATTGCCTGCACGAGCCCTCCCGAGTAACGCGCAGCGTCTGCTTCGGCATCCACTGCCTTCGTTCGGGCAACGTCGGCTTCACGCTCTACCTCCGCAAGCAGCTCGGGAGCATTCGGCGGAGGAACGAAGGGCTTACCGTCCACGGTGTATGTAAGCCCAATCCCGAAGATCCAGGCCTTGGACCGCTGTTGCAACATGGCGTGAGTCTGCCGAAGGGTCGCCAGATAGGTCGAGAGAAGAGCTTTTACAAGGCCACCGGAGTACTTCTGATATTCGGATTCGGCATCCGCGATCTGCTTCTCGAGGCTAGCCAAGTCCTCGTTGATGTTCGCCGGCTCCGTTTCACGACTGCCGCGAACCTCGGGAGCCTGGCTGGGATTCTGAGCCACGTTCTTCTCCGAGGTTGTCGCGGAAGGCTGTCTGCGCGAGGAAACGACAATCGGAAGAGGACGCCGGGAGCTTCTCTCTGGACATGAGCCGATCATGATTCCGACGGCGAGCCCAATTAGCCCTCCCGCAACGAGTGGACGCCGAACAAACGCAAGTGCTGTTTGAATCTGCGCTGCGTAGGGGTTGCCCTTCGATGAAGGTGATTTCAGACGGGGGTCGCCGGGCGGATGCGTCATGGTTCCCATCGCTTGACCTCCTGCTCTCGCAGATGTCTCGGCACTTCCCGTGATTCGGACGTTTCAAGTGCCGCGAGAGTCATCACCAGAGAACTGCAAGCGAGACGCCAACAAGCGTTCCGCGAATTGCGGCAAGTGCCGCCAGTTCCCTACAAATCCTCTTATCCACGGCAGAAGAATCATTCTCTTCGTTGAGCGCATCCGCTCCATCCATGCATCCCAGCGCCTGTTTCAGCTGGCACCAAAGTTGGATCAGAGGAGTGACTGCGAGCGAGTTCGACAGTGCTCTTCCCGGAGCGCATTGCCACGACAGTTCCCTACAAGTTGTCGGACGCCGAGGCCCACCTCTACAAAGAAGTCACGGACTACGTTCGGGATGAGTTCAATCGCGCGGACGCTCTACAAAACGACAAGCGTGCGGGAACGGTTGGTTTTGCGTTAACCATCCTTCAACGCAGGCTGGCGTCGTCACCTGAGGCGATCTGCCAGTCATTGCGGAGGCGAAGGGAGCGGCTCGAGAAACGACTCCGGGAACTCGAGATCCTTCAGCGCGGGGCAATCGCAGCGGCGATCCTCCAGGGAACACCTGTCCTCGAGGACGACGACATTGAAGATCTGGAAGAGGCTCCAGACAACGAGGTCCAGGCCGTAGAAGAAGAGATCCTCGATCAGGCCACCGCGGCGCGGACGATTGCGGAGCTGAAAACGGAAATCGAGACGCTCAAGCGCCTCGAGGCCCTGGCGTACTCCGTTCGCCGCAGTGGCGAAGACCGAAAGTGGCGAGAACTCGCCCACCTTCTCGTGGAGGTCTTTTCTTCTTCCCGCAGCCCGCGTGAGCGGGGAGAGAGTAGCCCGAGAGGATCGGGAGAGGGGCCTCCCAAGCTCGTAATCTTCACGGAACATCGTGACACTCTGACCTGCCTCGAGAACCGCATTGGGACCGTTCTTGGGCGTCCTGCCGCCATTAACGTCATCCACGGTGGCATGGGCCGGGAAGAGCGCCTGAACGCGCAGGAGGCATTCAAGTTTGATCCAGAAGTTCTGGTTCTCATAGCAACGGACGCCGCAGGGGAAGGTATCAACCTTCAGCGCGCTCACCTCATGGTGAACTACGACCTTCCCTGGAATCCGAACCGCCTGGAACAGCGCTTTGGCCGCATCCACCGGATTGGCCAGACGGAAGTCTGCTACCTGTGGAACCTCGTAGCCGACGAGACCCGCGAGGGCGATGTTTACCGAACGCTCCTCGACAAGATCGAGGAAGCACGAAAAGCCCTGGGCGGACAAGTCTTCGACGTCCTCGGGAAACTGCAGTTCGAGGGGAAACCGTTGCGAGAACTCTTGATCGAAGCGATTCGCCACGGCGAACGGCCCGAGGTTCGTGCCCGTCTTACGCGAGTCGTGGCCAGCGCTGTGAATCGTCAGCAACTGCAAGAACTCATCGAGGAGCGGGCTTTGGCCCACGAGACGATGGACGTAAGCCGTGTTCAAGCCATTCGTGAGGACATGGAACGTGCCGAAGCCCGCCGCCTCCAGCCTCACTACATAGAATCCTTCTTTCTCGAAGCTTTCGATCGACTCGGCGGGACCGTCCGCAGGCGCGAGCCACGCCGTTACGAGATCACCCACGTTCCAGCCCCGGTAAGAAACAGGGAACGCATGACGGGAGTGGGAGAACCGGTGCTGGCTCGTTACGAGCGCGCTGTCTTCGACAAGGACCTCATCGCACCGCAGGGACAGCCACTTGCCGCTTTTGTGTGCCCAGGTCATCCGCTCCTTGATGCTGCAATTGACTTGACCATCGAGCGGCATCGCGACTTTCTCCGGCGCGGAACGGTTCTCGTGGACGAACGTGATCCAGGCACGAGTCCCAGGGTTCTTTTCTACCTCGAACACGCGATTCAAGATGCGAGCCTGACTGGGACCGGCGAACGCCGGACAGTCTCCTTCAGTGACGGTGGCGCCGAAATAGGCTGATCGGTCGTGGAGCCCAATTCA